>Ga0316201_10001331_pt1 | contig 16446 bp, 14 predicted proteins | sample CS6wburrow_MG_FD_204516 | JGI IMG/M metagenome (GOLD analysis project Ga0316201, IMG submission 204516) | Coastal sediment microbial communities from Delaware Bay, Delaware, United States - CS-6 worm burrow | ecosystem: Environmental > Aquatic > Marine > Coastal > Sediment | place: USA... | reverse complement strand
TTAAAAGCGGATGCCAGCCAAGTATACGCCTTAGTCGATAATGTGGTATTACCCTCTTTTGATTTCAAAAAGATGTCACGGCAGGTGGTACCAAGGGCATGTTGGAACGAGGGTTCCAAACGGGAGACGCGCTCCAAACAAAAACGCTTTGTTAAGGCGTTTCGTGACTTGTTAGTACGCACTTATTCCAGTGCCTTGAAAGGCGCTGCTGGAACAGTCCAGTCTATTGGCTATTCGTGCAGTAATGAGGGCACCATGGGCAAAAGAAACACACCCCTCGCCAAGGTGAAGACGACCGTTTCTCGGCAAGGGGAATCACAAGTTGAGGTGGATTATGCCGTGTATTACAAGAAAAGAGGGAATAAGTGGAAAGTGTACAACGTGTACGCTGCCGGTATGAGTTTGGTTAACACTTATGAAGCTGAATTTAAGGGCTACTGTAACAATGGCGGCATGGAGAACTTAATTAATAAAGTCAAAAATCAATAAGGAACGGTCTGAACAGTGAACCAAATCACCGTAGAAGAGGCCAATACTTGGCGGGTGTCTGGTGAATTGAGTTTTGCCACCGTCGGCGCGTTATTGGCGGAATTTGCTCAACGCGCCGCTGAAACACCGCCAAAGGTGTTGGATTTATGTGATGTCACCCGTACCGATAGCGCGGGGTTAGCGTTATTGATTGAGTGGCTCAAGCAAACTAAAGAGACACCCATCACTTTTCGCAATCTGCCCGCGCAGATGTTCAATCTTGCTGCCGTCAGCGGGGTGCAAGATATGTTAACGCACGCTGTGTCTGAATAAGTCATTATTTACATAAAGCGTGAACACGCAACACAGGGCGAACCAGTCGGTTCGCCCCTACCCTCCAAATTCCTCACCACAACTTCAAGTCGCCTCATTTCTCATCATCATCACATTTCTCACTCTTTTCATTTCTCATTTTGGTAGTGAGCCATAAAAGTGATATGGATAGAACACTGATTAAATCAGCGCCAATCAGGCCATAATCAGCATTTAGCGAAGCTTCAAATATCAGCGTTCTATCTATTAATTAAAATAATACTTTTAATTTGAGCTTCAGACACAAAAAACTGATTTCCACGCTAAAGTTTTTGCGCGCAAAAACTTTAGCGTGGAACTGATAACAGATAACTGATAACTGATATGCTTGCTGCCGTTAATATTTCGCAAGTGCATAAGCACTATGGCAATCTACAGGCCCTTGCAGGAGTGGATTTTGACATTCCCAAGGGCTGTTTTTTTGGGTTATTGGGGCCTAATGGGGCCGGAAAATCCACTTTAATCAATATCATGGCCGGATTAATTCGCTCTTCCCAGGGCACAGTGCGTATTATGGGGAATGATGTGCTACATCAATGGCGGCCAGCACGACATGCTTTAGGCGTGGTTCCCCAAGAACTGGTTATTGATCCCTTTTTCACCGTCACTGAAATATTGCGATTACAATCAGGCTATTTTGGATTGGGACGAGAAAATCAACCGTGGATTGATGAATTATTGCACATCTTAAACCTCAGTGATAAAGCGAATACTAATTCGCAAGAATTGTCGGGGGGTATGAGACGACGGGTATTGATTGCCCAAGCTTTAGTCCATAAACCCCCAGTAGTCGTTTTGGATGAACCCACAGCAGGGGTTGATGTCGAATTACGCAAAGCCTTATGGGCATTTACCCAAAAGCTACACCAAAATGGGCATACCATTGTTTTAACCACCCACTATCTCGAAGAAGCGGAAAACCTATGTGAGCAAATCGCTATTTTAAATCACGGGCAATTAGTAGCCCTTGACAGTAAAACAGCCTTATTAGCGCGTTATCCCTATCGTTTATTACGCTTAACGCTGAGCGATCACAAAACCGTTTTACCAAGCGTTTTGCAAGATAAAGTACAATCCTTTGTCGATGATGAACTTGTTTTGCGCTTACATCGTGACACAGATCAAATTGCTGCCATCTTGGACACCTTACGTGCAAACAATATTCAATTCACTGATTTACACACCGAAGAACCGGGTTTAGAAGAAGTGTTTATGAGTTTGACGAGTAAATAGAGTAAAATGAATATCTAAATAATTTTTAAAAGGGCAACCTGATGTAGGGGCAATCCCTTGTGGTTGCCCAAGAATTATGGACAAACTATAGGCGATAAAAAAATATTAATTATATTTATAAAAAAGGGCAACCACAAGGATTGCCCCTACATCAGCTTATAAAAATGGAGGATATCAACCATTATGGAAGCTTTTATTTCTTATTCCCGTATAAATAAAGAATTTGTACAAACGTTGGCATCAGCCTTAAAAAAAGCAAACCGGGAAGTTTGGGTAGATTGGGAAGATATTCCACAGGGGGCTGAATGGTGGAAGGAAATTGAAGTGGGTATTCAAGAGGCCAATGCCTTTCTCTTTGTGATCAGCCCAGATTCGATGACTTCTGAAGTCTGTACCTGGGAACTCAATCATGCCATCAAACACAACAAACGCTTAATTCCTATATTACATCAGGAAGTAAAAGGCGAAATACCGCCCCAAATTGCGGCCATTAACTGGATATTTTTTCGTGAAAGTGATGATTTTGATCAGGCTTTTGCCTGCTTACTTAAGACACTTGACACAGATTTAGAACGGACACGCATACATACCCGTATACTTCGGCGTGCTGTCGAATGGGAAAGTCATCAACGTGATAAGAGTTTTTTACTGCGTGGCCAAGATTTAACTAATGCACAACACTGGTTGACTCGATCCATTGAAAAGCCACCTCAACCAACACAATTACAAACGCAATATATTGTTCAAAGTGCCCGGGCACAGTCCAAAAGCCAAAACCGAAAGTTAGCTGCGGCGTTTGCAGCCTTCATCATTGCCGTTGCACTCGGATTAGTTGCCCTTTATGAAGGGCATCAAGCAAAACAAGCACGCAATCACGCAACTATCAGCCAAATTCGTGCTTTAACGTCGTTATCAGAAGCGCGTTTAGCCAATCACAATGAATTAGGGGCACTGCTGGCAAGTGTCAAAGCCGCTAAGCAATGGCATACCTTTTCATGGCTGGCGAATGACGAAACCTATCAGAAAGAGATATTAGATTTAAAAAACCAGGTTCATCACACTTTGAAGGAAAGCATTTCCGAAACCCGAGAACGTAACCGTTTAGAATTACATGCTGACAGAGTGCAAACCGTGCGTTTTCGCCCCAATACGGAAAAAGGGGAAAAAAATGTTATCGTCTCTGGCGGTTCAGACGATAAAATCATTATATGGAATCAGGCTGGCAAGCCAATCAAGACTATAGAACAACATGAGGGGAGTGTGTATGACATCAGTATCAGTCCCAAGGGGGATTTTTTCGCTTCAGCCAGTGGTGACAAAACCGTTAAAGTGTGGAATTTCAAAGGTGAATTATTGGCCACACTTGATCATATCGCCGAAATACAGGGTGTCAGTATCAGTCCTGATGGTCAGATGATTGCGATTGCCAGCAATGAACGCTATGTCGGATTGTGGCACAAAAACAACGACAACTGGGAACGGATTGACGACTTTAAATTCAAACATGATTCGGCCGTGCAAGCTGTCCGTTTTAGTCACGATGGTAAAATCTTCGCCTCGGCCAGTTCAGATCGCACTGTGAAATTATGGCAAGTGCTTAATTCTACTGACTTGGTATTAAAAGCCACTTTAATCGGTCATGACGACCGGGTTTATGCTGTGAGTTTTAGCCCAGATAATCAAACCTTAGCGTCAGCAAGTGCTGATAATACGATTCGCTTGTGGAAACTCAATCATATCCCAATGGATGGGGGCAATTGGGGCAAATCGACTGTTATCCAAGCCCATACTAATTGGGTTTTTGATGTCCAATACAATCCTAATGGGAATATGCTCGCCTCTGCCAGTGCCAGTGGCACAGTTAAACTCTGGAGCCGCGATGGCACCTTATTGAAAGTCTTTAATAATCCGTCTGTCAGAATGACCGCCGTGAGTTTCAACAGTAATGGAAAATGGTTGGCATCTGCGGGAGGCGATAACACGATTAGACTGTATGATCTGGAAGCGGGCACGTCAATGAAAATTATTGAAGGCCATCAATCTGGCCTCAAAGATGTGGATGTTAGCTTTTCAACAGCGAAGCTACAAACGATTGCTTCAACCGGTACCGATGGTACCGTTAGACTTTGGGATAGTCAAACTTATCAGTTACTCCGAACGTTAAAGACGACAGTCAGCGCCAGAGATGTTGATTACGTGCCAAACAGTGATTTGTTAGGCGTTGCCACTTATGACAATACGGTTCAATTTTGGCCAGTACACAACTCATCAGATAAACCGATTTACACGATTTCCCAAGAACAAACACAAGGCAAAGTCAGGAGTATTGCCTTTAATTCCAAAAACAGTTTATTCGCCACGACTCAGTCGAACCTGATTCAACTGTGGACTTTGAAAAGAGAAGGGAAAACACGACTACAAGCTAAAAAATTGGGAAAACCCTTAGATGGACATAAAAAATCAGTCAATGCCCTGAGTTTCAGTCCAAATGGGAAGTACTTAGCTTCTGGCAGTGCCGATCACACCGCTATTATCTGGTACTTTGATAAGACTAACACGTTCGTCACACACGCCGTTTTAGAGGGAAAAAAAGGACATGATAGTTGGATAAACAACCTGAGTTTCAGTCCTGACAGTCAGTACCTGGCTACAGCGAGTTCGGATCACACTATCAAACTCTGGGATGTGAAAGAGGGAAAATGGTTAGCAACGACTCCAAAAGCCGAACAACATCAAGATTGGGTTTGGGATGTCAGCTTTGCTTCTCAACTACCCACGCCAGAGCATAATCACTACAGCTTTGTTTCCGGCAGTGCCGATAACACCATAAAACTGTGGCGTTATGTTTCAGAAGGAAACAAAATCGAATTACTCCGGACATTGAAAGGACATGAAGGTTGGGTACGATCCGTGGGTTTTAGCAATGCGGGTCATGAGATTATCTCAGCCAGTGCTGATAAAACCGTCAGGTTTTGGGAATGGCAGCACTTTAAAGAGAAAGCCAAGTCTGATGATCAGACCCAATTACTAGACAAGGGATGTCAATTATTGAAAAATTACTTAGAGAATAATAACAAATTGGAAGAGACAGATCGTCAAGTGTGTCGTCAGTAGAGACGCGATGCTCGCGTCTCCTCGAAACGAAACCGCGAAGCCTCGCGTCGAAACAACGCGATGTGTCGATGCGATACCTCGTAGAGACGCGATGCTCGCGTCTCCTCGTAGCCTAGACGCAAAACAGAGACGCGAAGCATCGCGTCTCTACGAAAGATCCAACAAAGCAGATTTGATGATATGCCTATTGAAACCGTCTTGACAATCGGTTGGCCTATTACAGCAGATGATGAGACGAGTGATGCCACTCATATCCATGCCGAGGCAATACAAACCGATAATTACGCATGATTCTAAAATGAATTTGAATTTATCATATTGAAACATAAGATAATTTCATTGATATGACTTGAACAATTGGTTTTTGAACCAATTTAATTAAATAGAACACTGATTTGACTGATTAACGCAGATGAGTTTGCTGCAATCAATGAACTTACAGTCAATGAGCACTGATAATTTGGAAAATAAACGAGTGTTCTATTGATTTTTCGCTTTCGACTGTTGGAAAACTAACATGAATCATTTAGAAACTTTAACCTTGTCATTTCCTGAGAAACGTCAAAGTATTGGGGTACGTGTACCCCAAGACACTGAAGCTTCGCTTATCGCCACCACGCTGAGTCAGAGCAAAATCAAACTCACTTGCTGGCAGCGTTTCATATCACATTTTTTAACAATCACATCAGAAAAACAGAATGACTTACAGAATGACTTGCTTGCCTCTCCCCATGCTGTGGTTATGTTCAACGGAGGCACTGCTGAACTTGAACCGGAATTGCATAAAAAATTGAATTTGATTTTACAAGATGGGTTAGCACAAGTTGCGGTAGAGGAAAAAATTACTTTGATAACGGGTGGAACTCAAGCGGGTATTTTTGCCCTATTAGGAGACGGTTTAGGAAAATGGGGGAGAACAGCCCCTTGTATTGGTGTTTGTGTTGAAAAGTTGATTAGGTGGAAGCAGCCCTTACTGAAAACAGTCAAAGACAAACAGGCTCCCCTAGAACCTCACCACTCCCATTTTGTCTTAGTTGACGGCAAAAAGTGGGGAGATGAATTGAACACCATGTACACGCTAGGACAACATTTATCACAAAACTGTCCAACCCTCAATATTTATGCCGGTGGCGGTAAAATCTGCAAACGCGAAATGCAAACAGCCGTTGATCAAGGCAGAAAAATGATTTTATTAGCAGGCAGTGGCCGGCTAACAGATGAAGTATTAAAGGCCCATCGGGGTGAAGCGGTTGAAGATGAACGTATCAAAACGATTGCCCAACAAGGAGATATTGTCGCATTGAACATGTCTGAAGGCCCAGAAGCCTTACGAAAATTGATTAAACAATTGCTCAATAATCAATGATCTGGATTGGTTCGATTTGTAGAGACGCGATGCTTCGCGTCTCAAAATGATTTGGATGCTTTGGATTTGTAGCCCACCGGAAAAAAATCCTCAAAGGTAGAGACGCGAAGATGAGACGCGAGGCATCGCGTCTCTACAAAAAAACCACTATTCAAAGCCCGCTTTCCCACTGAAAATTTCCCAAAGAATTAATTAAGGAAGTTCCAAAAAAATAAATCCCAAAAGGCTAATTCAAGCCGCTTTGTTTAATTTCTTTCATTCTCTGCGGCTCTGCGGCTCTGCGTGAGCCGACAGTTTGTTACAAATAATTTGTGTGCATAGAGTAGCCCTGCGGGATAATTTATTTTTTTGATATTCCTAAGATAAAAACAGTTAACTAAAATCTTTATATTCCCATTTACATAAGGTTTTATTATGGAAGCATCCATTAGAGATACTAGACTTCTCACTATAGGCAATTCAAAAGGTATTTGTTTACCTAACAGCCTTTTACAAAAATATGGTTTTTCCAATTGGCTCACTTTGGAGGAAACCGAGCGGGGTATTTTGTTGCGTAAAAAGGACGACAATAAACTCTCTTATGAAGAAACTTATAAAGCAATAGCACAAGCACAAGAAGATTGGACAAACTTTGACCAAACATTACTGGATGGATTAGAAAAAAATGAGTTCACTACCCCTTCGATATGATATTTATTTGGCTGATTTAAATCCAACGATTGGTGGTGAAATTCAGAAAACTCGCCCGGTTGTGATAGTTAGTCAGAATGATATGAACCGTTACATGGAAACTATTGTGGTATGTCCTTTAACCACAAGTCTTCACCCAACATGGCGTTGTCGCTTACAAATCAGTTGCGCGGGTATCAATGCTGAAATCGTTGTTGACCAAATACGGGCTATCAGTAAACAGCGGTTAATCAGAAAAATTGACCAACTTTCTGAGGAACACGCTGTCCAACTGAGAAAGATTATCACGGAAATGTATGGAGAATGAATAGGTTGTCTGAATCAGAATGTGCTGAAACTTCGTCTCGAAGCTTTGCTAAATCAAATCCTGATTCAGACTATTTACTTAACCGCCGCGCATAAGCCTAAACCCCACTCCCAAACTTAAACGTTAAAAATAAAACGCTTTAGAGGGCTGATTTTATCATGATTTAGCTTTGCGAATCTTCGGAACAGCGGATTAAACATCTAATCATTTTGACCTCTGAATTCCCACTACGGATTTTGCAAAAGCCCCAACAAGCCCGCTTCATCAATCACATTGATTCCCAAAGTGCGCGCTTTTTCCAATTTACTACCTGCCTTTTCTCCGGCCACCACATAATCCGTTTTTCTGGAAACACTGTTACTCACTTTCGCGCCTAATGCTTGCAAACGTGCTTTAGCGTCATCACGAGTCATGCCACTTAAACTACCCGTTAAAACAAAGGTTTTTCCCGCTAACGCTGTCACGACAGGGGATTCATTTTGAGGCCACTGTACGCCCACTGCTTGTAAGCGTTGAATGACTTCACGATTATGGGGTTGTTGAAAAAAAGTGACAATAGATTTAGCCGCGACTGGCCCTATATCCGGGATTTGTTTTAATTCCCGCCTTGTCGCTGACATCAGTTTTTCTAAGTCGCCAAACTCTTGTGCCAGAAGACGGGCCGTTGAGTCTCCCACTTCACGAATGCCCAGTGCATAAAGAAAACGATCTAAAGTAGTTGATTTGCTCTTTTCTATCGCCTTCATCATTTTATCGGCCGATTTCTGACCCATACCTTCTAAACTGGCCCATTGTTCATGGCTTAAAGTGTAAATGTCAGCAAGATTCTCAACCAGTTCATCTGCTATCAATTGCTCAACCCGTTTTTCACCTAAACCTTCAATCTCCATAGCACGGCGCGAAGCAAAATGTTGTAAAGCCTCTTTGCGTTGCGCTGGACAAAACAGCCCCCCAGTACAACGGGCTACCGCTTCATCTTCTACGCGGCTGACATCGGAACCACAAACGGGACAATGATCGGGTAATACAAAGGGTTGGCTATTTTCAGGGCGCTTTTCTGGCAAAATGCGCACGACTTCAGGTATGACATCACCAGCACGACGCACGATTACCGTGTCGCCCACGCGCACATCTTTGCGATCAATTTCGTCTTGATTGTGCAAAGTGGCATTCGTGACTGTCACCCCGCCTACATTGATCGGCGCGAGACGCGCAACTGGTGTTAATGCGCCTGTTCTGCCGACTTGTACATCGATCTCTAACAGTTGAGTCAGGGCTTCTTGTGCTGGGAATTTATGGGCAATTGCCCAGCGGGGGGCGCGGGAAACAAAACCAAGTGTTTCTTGTTGTTCTAGGCGGTTGACTTTATACACCACACCGTCGATATCAAAAGGTAAAGCTTCGCGCCGTGTCAATATATCTTGATAATAGTCTAAACAGCCTTGAACACCGTGGACAACGTGCATCTGCACAGAAATCGGAAAACCCCAGACTTGCAAACGCTGCAAAATATCATAGTGACTACCGGGTAATTCTGCCCCTTCAACCACGCCGACAGCATAACTCAAGAAAGTCAATGGACGCCTGGCAGTGATACGTGAATCCAATTGACGCAAGCTACCCGCTGCCGCATTGCGCGGATTAGCAAACGTTTTTTCACCTTTAGCCGTTTGCAGCCGATTGAGTTTTTCAAAACCACTTTTCGGCATAAACACTTCACCACGCACTTCTAATACAGGCGGATAATCTTCGCCGCGCAAGCGCAGAGGAATCGCTTCAATGGTTTTCACGTTTTGCGTCACGTCTTCACCGCGACTCCCATCACCGCGTGTCGCGGCTTTCACTAACAAGCCGTTTTCGTAACGCAAACTGACAGCTAATCCATCTAGTTTTAGCTCAGCAACATATTCAATCTTTTCGACTTCTAAACGTTCCCGCACTCGTTTATCAAAGTCGTCAAGTTCATCCGCTTCAAACGCATTATTCAAAGATAACATCGGTCGTGTATGAACCACTTCTGCAAAGGCACTTAATGGCGCAGCACCAACACGTTGAGTAGGCGAATCGGCCGTCATCAGTTTGGGATACTGTACTTCAAGTGTTTGTAATTCGCGCATCAAGCGATCATATTCGCTATCAGGCAAACGCGGATCATCCAATACATAATAATAATAGTTATGTTCATTCAGCGTCTCACGTAATTGAGCCGCTTGTTCTTGAATTTGTTTGGGAATGTTCATTGTTTTTTTTGAGTTGAATTTATAAGAGTTAAAATTCGTTTATCCCCGTAATTAGCTACGCTTACTGTACTCCTTTTTCAACACAGAGATCACAGAGGATCACAACACAGCGAGATGATTATAATACGTTCACCAAGGCTTTTATTAAACTATCTATTTGATTTTCTTCATGTAATGCCGATAGCGTGATTCTTAAACGTGCGCTGCCTTGCGGCACCGTCGGGGGCCGAATCGCGGTGACGAGTATACCCTGTTGATATAAAGCAGCACTGACAGCTAAGGCTTTTTGAGATTCGCCTAAGATAATCGGTTGTATGGGCGTGAAAGTATCCATTAAAGGAATGTGGTGTTGGGCCGCTGCCTTGCGAAAATAACGGATGAGTTCTTGTAAGCGTTGTCGTCGCCAACTGTCTTTTTTAGCGATCTTTAAACTGGTTTGCACCGTTTCGGCTAAGGCTGGCGGTAAGGCAGTCGTATAAATATAACTACGTGCGGATTGTATCAAGGCTTCAATCAGCAATGCGCTACCGGCGACGAACGCACCAAATACGCCAAAGCCTTTGCCCAAAGTGCCCATAAGTACCGGCACATCTTGGGCCGTTAAACCATAATGTTCTAAGATACCCCCTCCCGTGTTACCGAGTACGCCTAATCCATGTGCATCGTCTACCATTAACCAGGCTTGATGGGTTTTCGCGAGTTCAACCAAATCTGGGAGCGGTGCGATATCGCCATCCATACTAAATACGCCATCAGTGACGATGAGTTTATGGGCTGCCGTGGATTTTGCCAGTAGACGAGCTAAGGTTGAGAGGTTGTTATGAGGATAACGATGAAGCTGTGCGCGTGACAAAATCGCGGCATCGACTAGCGAAGCGTGATTGAGTTTATCTAAAAAGATCGCATCTTGTCGGCCGACGAGGGCAGTGATGACACCGAGATTAGCCATATAGCCCGTGGAGAAAAGTAAAGCCTTTTCACGTTGAGTGTAGGCCGCTAAAGCGTTTTCAAGATCGTGATGAGCTTCGGTATGCCCAGTGATTAAATGCGAAGCGCCGCTGCCAACGGCATAGTGTTCAACACTGTCTTGTAAGGCCCGTTTTAAACGGGGATCGCTGGCTAAACCGAGATAATCATTACTACAAAAGGCCAAATAAGCTTGGCCGTCGATCAATAAGGTAGGCGTTTGCGGGCCAGTATGTAGCAATCGAGTACGGTAAAGATCAGCGTTTTGGCGTTGTTGGATGAGGGATTGAAGGTAGGCGTTCATTTGTTAGAGAGAGCGTTCGTAGGGGCAATCCCTTGTGGTTGCCCTTTTGATCTGTTAGAGAGTTTGTTCATAGGGGCAATCCCTTGTGGTTGCCCTTTTGATCTTTAAAACACATTAAAATTTAGGGTTCAATACTGATTTCAGGATCATAAAAAAGCACCTGGATAGATTCACAAACCCTTTGTAGCGATTTGTCTGAAGTCACCATAATCGGTTGATATAAAGGTAGTTTTTGAACGATTGCTAAGTGTAAGGCATCGTTTGAACCAATAGCAAATTTGGCGTGTTCCAATAAAATAGTCTCGGCTAATCGAAAGACATTATCAGGCAAATCCACAATTTCAAAAGGGCGAGAGGTTGGATTGAGTCCTATATCCTTCCTGAGATGAGTTATGATAGTACGAAGTGTTTTTCTTTGTACTGACTTTTGACGAAAAAACATCGTGACTTTGCCTACCAATTCCAATGATGTCATGGGAGAGATTAAAATGGGAAAATCAGAATTGGCAACTAAACGACGTATTCGCAAAATGCCTTGTTCTTCCTGAAAATGTTTCAGCAAAGGATTATAGTATTTCAGTAAAGCATTAGTGTCAAAATAATACCTTTGCTCGGCAATATTATTCATCTTGTGATATCCCTTTTTAGCCTGGCACGATGGAGACTAAACGTCTGATTTCTTCAGGCGGAACACCTTCTGCTAATGCTTTTGTTCTGGCAAAAACACTGGCTAACAATTCTGGCATATTGATACTATATTTATCAAACCAATCAAACACATGCGCTTTTATAGCCGCCACAGCATCAGCTCTATCACCATGCCCTGTTAAAATGATCATGTCAGTGTTAATACCTTCTTGATCAGCCTGACGCACAACTTCAATACCATTCATTTTCGGTATTTTTATTTCCACAAGGGCGACATCAAATTCATCAGCCCGCAGTTTTTCAAGCCCTTCGATCCCATCAGAAGCGGTTTCGACAATAAAGCGTCGTTCAGTAAAGTAATCTTGAAATGTGGTGCGAATCTGATTGTCATCATCTACAATTAAGAGTTTGTATTTTCGTTCCATTGTTATTTTTATCTCAGTTAAAAACCCATAACGACAGGGATTGTATATAAGAAAGGATAGGTTCGAGGTTATACTCGGTTTTAATCCTTTATTATAAACAATCCTTGTCTTTAGCGGTTTTAATCCCTTCTATATACAATTTTTGTCGTTATACTATCAAAAATCAACAGAAATCATTTAATTGACAGCTTGTACCGTTTTACCATCCAGCAATCCTAAAAAACCTTTTATAACAATCACTTGTCCTGATTTTAAACCCGATAGCATTTCGATTTTATCAGCTAAACGTCGTCCGCTACGGACAGTTTGTCGTTGGACTTGATTATCATCCCCCTCTATTTTAAACACATATTCGCCTTCTTGATCGCGGCGTAACGCGCTGTAGGGTACAGTGAGGCGTTTTGAAAGATGGGTTTGTATCGTCACCCGACAAAATTGCCCTTCTCGTACCCCCTTAGGATAAGGCTGTAAGGTAATTTCGATTTGGCCTAATCGCGTTTGGGGATGGATGCTGGGATAAAGGCGTGAAATCTGCCCCTTAAAGGTTTGAGTGCCTAGCGCGTCAATACGCACAGAAACGGGGTGTTTCAGTTTCAGTTCGGATAATAGCCATTCCGACACCGCGACATCGATCACTAAAGAGGCCGGATCGATCAAGGTTAATAACGGCGTGTTAGTGTCAATGACATCACCCGGTTCGACTAAACGGGCCGTCACAAGGCCTGTAAAAGGGGCCTTGATTTGAGTATAGCTTAAACGGGTTCGCAAAATCTGTTCTTCGGCACGAGCGATAGCTTTTTCCGTTTCAGCGCGTAACAATTCATCGGCTGACACTAATTTTCGTTTAGCCAGTTTTTGCAAACGTTGAACATTAACTCGGCTTTGATTATAAACAGCGATGGTTTTATCTAATTCGGCCTTTAACAGCGCATCGTCTAATTGGACTAAAACCCTGCCACGTTTAACGGTATCGCTTGGATAATAGGGGAAGTGTGTAATGCGCCCACTTTCTTGCGTGAAAATCCGCACAATGCGCTGTGCGCGTAAAGTACCCGTATAAACGGCAGCAGTCGTTAAAGGTTCGGCCGTCACAATTGTCGTTTCAACAAGATGAACAGCCGGTTTTCTCGCAGCGCGTGGCGTTGTCGATTGTTGCGGCTGACAAGCCGTTAATAATAAAAGAATTAAAATGAGAAACCAATGCATTTTAGATAACCGTTTGTAGTAGGTGATTTACAAGCTATTTTAATGGCATTGGAACAAGCAAGCAATGAACATCTTAAGATTAGCCCTGACAAACACAGGGTAAACGCACAATAAACGTACTGCCTTTTTGGGGTTCACTTTCAACGCTAATCGTACCCCCCATCAATTCACAAAATTGTTTAGTAATGGTTAAGCCTAAGCCCGTGCCGCCGTATTGGCGAGTCGTCGAGCTATCCGCTTGAGTAAAGGCTTCAAATAATTTATTGCTCTGTTCTTGGCTCATACCGATACCGTGATCACGCACACCAAAGATAAGCCAGTCTTGCCCAGTGCCCGTTTCTTCGCGCGTCGCAAATAATAATATCTCATCATTTTTAGAAAATTTAGCCGCATTACTTAATAAATTAAATAAACACTGGCGAATTTTCAGATGATCGGTGTAAATCGTACCATAATAATCACATTCCACCAGCAGCGTATTATTCTTTTCAGCGATGAGCGGCTGCATCGTGTTCGCGACTTCTTGAACTAAATTATTAAAATCAAAGGTTTCCAAATACAATTCCATTTTACCGGCTTCAATTTTAGACACATCCAAAATATCACTCACTAAATTTAATAAATGTTGACTCGCTTGTTGTATTTTGTGCAAATCACTCAAACAATGAGCTGAAGCAAATTCATCAGCCTCTTCTTCTAACAGTTCACTGTAACCCAAAATGGCATTAATCGGGGTACGCAATTCATGACTCATATTCGCCAGAAAACGGCTTTTAGCCTGATTAGCCGCCCTCGCCTCCTCAGCAGCCGCTTGTGCTTTAAAATTTGCCATCCCCAATTCAGCTGTACGTTCTTGAAGTTGTTGGACTTTTTGCGTTAAAGCTTGATTATATTCCCGTATTTTGAGTGACGTCAGATTTTCCTGCATATCCAACACTGTACCCATGCCATGATAACAGCCTTTATTGGTAATAATGAAATCTTGAACGCTGGGAATAGGCATATTTTGAGTAATGTATTGACTCGCCTCTTCCACGGGTAAATCATGTTCAACTATCAAAGGATTACGATCCATGAACACCATAATAGGCTTTCTACCCTGTAAATCGCGCCCATATTGGCTCAAAAAAATATCCATGATTTGATAACGATAAACGATGCCAACGGGCATATCATGATGCACCACGGCTAAGGCGTGTAATTCATGCTCAGCTAAAAACCGTTTCGCGACTTCTTCAACCGTATGTTTTGGTTTCACAAAACGACGCGCCGTCGTCAATGTCGATACCATTTCAATGGTGTATTGATTGGAACAACGTAATTCGCTATAAAAAGAAAAATTCTCATTTAACATTTTGGGATTCCCTTCATTTCAAAAATATTTTATAAACTCATTGAATTTTAGCGTTGAAATATGACAATATCATGTCATAATTCAAACGTTTAAGAAATTTGAGAAGGGCACAGTTCAAATAAAGAGGCAGGTTTGCCCTATACGCCATGACTGATAATGAATGAAAAAAATTGATCTGGCTCTAAAAACGATGTACAGAACAAATTTCCAAGTTTGGCCAGAATCTTTTTTCAACACAGAGAACACAGAGTAGCACTGAGTGCCACAGAGTATTTTGTATCACAATATGAATGACTTATTCTCTGTGGCCCTCTGTGGCCCTCTGTGATCTCTGTGTTGAAAAAAAAGTATCAGGCCAAACTGATAGGTGCTAATGCCCAGCATCTAAACAAATTTGAAAAAATATTGTTACTATCTCGCTTGCTCACCCTATTTTTAAAAAAGCCATCAAAATGACACAAAACGACTCATTATGACAACACCTCTTGAACGTTATCATCAAGACTTACAACGCCCCGGTTTTATTAAAGATGCGGCTCAACAACATGTCGTGGAACACACTCAACGTTTGTATGAGCAATTAATAGAAGCCGTTCAAAAACAACAGAATCAGGGTTGGTTAGCTAGGCGATACCCAAAATTTTTCCTTAGCCAAAAAATCGCACCCGTGCGAGGCATTTATTTATGGGGAGGTGTCGGACGAGGTAAAACCTATTTTCTTGACAATTTTTACCACTGCTTACCGTTTCAGCAAAAAATGCGGATTCATTTCCACCGTTTTATGCGCCAAATTCATCAAGAATTAAAAACGCTCAAAAAGACACAAAACCCCTTAACCATTGTAGCCAAAAACTTGGCAAAACAAGTACGAGTGATTTGTCTGGATGAATTTCATGTCGCCGATATTACAGATGCCATGTTACTCAATGGTTTACTTAAGGCCTTATTTGAGCAGCAGGTGACTTTGGTTGCCACCTCTAATGTTGCCCCAGATGAGTTATATCAGAATGGTTTTCAACGGGATCGCTTTTTGCCTGCCATTGCTTTAATTAAAGAACATACAAAAATTATCAAAGCGGATAGTGAGGTGGATTACCGTTTACGCGCGTTAGAAACAGCGGAAATCTATCATTATCCTTTAGATGACAAAGCAGAGCAAAAATTACAGGCAAGCTTTCAAGACATTGCACCTGATGAGGGAAAGCCGAATATTAAACTTGACATTAACGGGCGAAAGATGCCTACCCGACGTTGTGCAGAAGGTATAGTCTGGTTTGATTTTCAAGAATTATGCAATATTCCACGAGCAGTGGCTGACTATATTGAACTGGCGCGTTGCTTTAACACCGTTATCATCAGTAATATTATGACGATGGATGATGAAGATGAAAAGGAGCATATTCTTCGCCTGATTAATTTAGTAGATGAATTTTATGATCGCAACGTCAAACTGATTATTTCAGCCCAAGTGCCACCCGAACAACTCTATAGTGGACACCGTCATGCCCTTCAATTTCAACGCACCGCCAGTCGTTTAAAAGAAATGGGCTCCCATGCTTACCTAGAAAGGCCACATTTGCCTTAAAGAGTTGGCAGGAAAAAAGGTGTAGGCGAACATTATAAAAAGGCGAATCAGCGTGTTCGCTCTCCCCAAAATCCATTAGCGAACATCTGTATCCTCATGTTTTAATATTTGTCTTACAGAAAAGTTAATCTGTGATTGCAACTTGAGTTTGCGATTGATTATTTATAA
>Ga0316201_10001330_pt1 | contig 16450 bp, 15 predicted proteins | sample CS6wburrow_MG_FD_204516 | JGI IMG/M metagenome (GOLD analysis project Ga0316201, IMG submission 204516) | Coastal sediment microbial communities from Delaware Bay, Delaware, United States - CS-6 worm burrow | ecosystem: Environmental > Aquatic > Marine > Coastal > Sediment | place: USA... | reverse complement strand
CGAGGCGGCCGCTTTTGCCTGGCTCGCGATGCGTACGACGAATGGGCTGACAGGTAATCTCCCCAGTGTAACTGGAGCACAGCGCGCGACCGTCCTTGGAGTGACTCATACAGCATCCTGAACTGAGGACTCTGTAAACAACTCGCAAGACAGACGTTGCTATACTGGCTGGCCCACATTTCGAGATAGATCCGTTGGACGCGCCGGCACTACCCCCTGCTGACCTGTATATCAATCGTGAACTCAGCCAGCTCGAGTTCAACAAGCGCGTTTTGGCCCAGGCCCTGGACGAGAATGTACCGCTTCTCGAACGACTCCGGTTCCTGTGCATCTCCTGTACCAATCTCGACGAATTTTTCGAGATTCGGGTCGCAGCGCTAAAACAACGAATCGAACTCGGCGCCCCGGCGCAGGGCCCGGAGAAACTCTCGGCCCAGCAAATCTTTGACGCGATCCGCCACCGTATGCTCGGCATCGTCAGGCAGCAATACGAATTGCTGAACAATGTGTTGTTTCCGGAGCTGACCAAGGCCGGCGTACAGTTTTTGCAGAGCGAAGAATGGAACGCCGAGCAGGGCGATTGGCTGCAGGAGTATTTTCTCGAGCAAGTTGTGCCGGTTCTCACGCCGCTCACCTTCGATCCGTCGCGGCCGTTCCCGCGTGTACTGAACAAGAGCCTGAATTTTATCGTCAGGCTGCGCGGCAAGGACGCGTTCGGTCGGCGGCGTCATCAAGCCATGGTACAGGCGCCACGATCGCTGCCGCGCATCATCCGGCTGCCGGAACATCTCAGCACACCGGGACGGCATAACTATGTCTTTTTATCGTCGATTATCCGCGTACACGTGGCCACGCTCTTCCCAGGTCTGGGTGTGGAAGGCTGCTACCAGTTTCGCGTAACGCGCAATTCGAATCTCTACGTCGATGACGAAGAGATCGGTGATCTGGCGCATGCTCTTGAGGGTCAGCTGGCAGCCAGCCGCCATGGCGCGGCCGTGCGTCTCGAGGTCAGCCACGAGTGTCCTTCAGATCTGCAGGAGTTTCTGCTGGAGAACTTTGGCCTTGCCGAGCACGATACCTACCTCGTCGACGGCCCGGTGAATCTGAACCGCCTCGCGACCGTGTGCGAGATCGAGGATAGTCGGGAACTGCTGTACCCGCCATTTGCACAGGGGCTACCTGAGGAACTCCTGGGTAACGAGAACATTTTCGACCTGCTTACGCACAAGAACGTGCTGCTGCACCATCCGTATCAGTCATTTGCGCCCACCATCGATTTCATTAAGACGGCATCGATCGATCCCGATGTGCTCGCGATCAAGATTACGCTCTATCGAACCGGAGCCGAATCGCCGATTGTGGACCATCTCGTGAATGCAGCACATTCCGGCAAGGAAGTGACGGTCATCATCGAACTCATGGCGCGTTTTGACGAAGCGGCGAACATCGCTCTTTCAAACCGCCTGCAGGAGGCCGGCGCGCATGTTGTTTACGGCCTGGTTGGCTACAAGACGCACGCCAAAATGACGCTCGTCGTACGCCGGGAATCGGACAAGCTCGTACGCTATGTTCACCTCGGTACCGGCAACTACCATCACGCAACGACTCGTGTGTATACCGACTACGGCTACATGAGCAGCAGCCGGCGCCTGGGAGAAGACGTCCACCAGCTTTTCATGCAGTTGACCAGCCTCACCGAATCCAGCGACATGTCGCGAATGATGGCTGCTCCGTTCAATCTTTACTCATCTCTTCTGGAGAAGATCGAGCGCGAGGCACAGAACGCGCGCGATGGTAAGCAAGCCCGCATCATTGCCAAGATCAACTCACTCAACGAGCAGGGCATAATCAATGCACTGTACGAGGCATCGCAAGCCGGCGTGAAGATCGACCTGATCGTGCGCGGCATCTGTTCGCTACGCCCTGGTGTGCCGGGCCTGTCCGAGAATATTCACGTGCGATCGATTGTCGGACGATTCCTCGAACACTCGCGTGTCTACTACTTCCTGAACGACGGCAATGAAGAATTCTATTGCGCCAGCGCCGACTGGATGGAGCGCAATCTTCTGCGCCGCAACGAATCCTGTTTCGAGATTCGACAGAAAGCGATGAAGGACCAGATCCGTGCCGACCTGGAACTGTTTCTGGCCGACAATTGCCAGGCCTGGGTGCTGCACGGCGACGGTAGTTACGAGCGCCTCTCGCCCAGGGAAGGCGAAGAGCGCATTTCTGCACAGGACATCTTTCTCGAACAGCTGGCACTACCTAGCTGAACGTCAGGCTGTACCCCACCGCTTTGAGGTAGCCGACTTCACGCTCGAGATCTGCGACCGTCAACGGATTGGCCGCAAGCCAAGCGGAATCGAAAGAAAGGCGCACCGAATCCTCATTTGCCGAAATTGCGACATTAGAAATCTCAATAGCACTCCGACTCCTGTTCAACAGAACCGCCAATCGCAACAGAAGCGCAAGGCGCAGCGCCGGCTCGCGCCATACCCGCGGCAAGATCTTCTGCGCCCGCGTATCGATGTCGTGCCGCTGGCTGCCGATCAGAAACGCAAGAAATCGCTGCTCGGCGCGAGGAAACCCGGGCAGATCTGCGTTGGCGGCGATGTAGGCGCCGTGCCTCTGGAAGCCGTCGTGCGAGATATCAAGACCAATCTCGTGCAAGCGCGCGGACCAGTCGAGCATAATGGCAAACGGCGCCGAATCGAGGTGCCATTGGTCCCTGCATTGATCCAATAAAAGCACCGCTGTGCTGGCCACGCGTTGCGACTGGCTGGTATCGACGTTATAGCGCGTCTCCATGGCGCGCACACTGCGTTCGCGCGCATCTTCATGCTTGAGCCGGCCGAGCAGGTCATACAGCAGGCCCTCGCGCAGCGCCCCATCCGAGACTTTGAGCTCGGCAACGCGCAACACGCCCAATAACTCGGCCAGGATCGCAAGACCGCCGGGCCAGACCTGTGCGCGTCCCTCGGAAAGACCTGGCAGCGAGAGATTGTCGATGGACTCGCAGTCGGTAACCCTGGCGATGAGTTCTTCGAGAGCCTCAGGAGTGAGGATGTGTGAATCAATAATTCCGAGTTCGCTGGCGACTCGCTCGGTGGCGCGGATTGTCCCAGACGTACCGATGGACTCGATCAGCTCGGTGCCGCGGAAAAACGCTTTGACGGGCCGGAGTTCAAGTCGCGCGTGGACCCGGGCTTTTTCGAACGCTCTCCCTGTGATGCTACCGTCACCGAAAAAGCGTTCGGTCATCGACACGCAACCCAGGTGCACGCTTTCAAGCGCCCGAGGCTCGGTGCCCTGCCCCAGTATCAGCTCAGTACTGCCACCGCCGATGTCGAGAACAAGGCGCAGGCCATCGTGTGGTGGCAGGCTATGCGCGACGCCGTTGTATATGAGGCGAGCCTCTTCGAGACCCGAGATGACATCAATTGGATGTCCGAGCGCTGTCTCCGCCTCTGCCATGAATCCCGTATCTTCGCGGGCCCGACGGATTGTGCTTGTTCCCGCGGCACGTACGCTGGCCGCATGCATATCGCGCAGCCGCTCCCCGAAACGCGACAGGCAATCGATTGCCCGCGCGCGCGCATTCGGCGAGAGATCGCCGCTATCGGACAATCCTTCTGCAAGTCGCACGGTTTCGCGAATTCGATCGATGATGATGAGCTGCCCATGGCGCAGCTCACCAACGATCATGTGAAAACTATTGGATCCGAGGTCAACTGCAGCGATGACCTCAGAGGTAGAATCAGGTTGAGAAGGACGATCCACAGCCGCAGGTTGTTGTCGCATTCGGGTTGCGGATGATGAACTGCGCACCCTGCAGATCTTCCTTGTAGTCAATTTCCGCGCCCATCAGGTACTGAACGCTCATCGGGTCAATCACAAGCTTAACGCCCTGGTTTACAACTTCGCTGTCGCCGTCCTCGACTTTCTCGTCAAACGTGAATCCGTATTGAAATCCGGAGCAGCCGCCACCGGAAATGAACACCCTGAGCATGAGCTCCGGATTCTGTTCTTCCTCAATAAGCTCGCCGACCTTCGTGGCCGCGGCATCGGTAAATACCACGGGTGGCGGCGGCGCTGGTGCTGTTACATCTGTCTGCATGTTTGGGCCTGCTTCTGTTCGTTTACGACTCGGCAGCAACTGCGGCCGACTCATCGATGCGGGTGGTCTGTTCGAGTAAAGGTACCTGACCTTCCGGCTGGTGTACCAGCTTGCCATTAATCTCGGCGCCAATCGCCATTTCGATCAAATTGTAATACACATTACCAATGACCCGCGCGGTGGGCCCGAGTTCCACGCGTTGTGCCGCGCAGACATCGCCACGCACAATACCATGCAACACGACGTAGGGGACGGTCACTCCGCCTTCGACATTTCCGTCTTCGCTGATACTGAGCGCCGAATTACTCTCGGGATCCGCACTGACATTGCCTTTGACGGTGCCATCAATGTGGCAGCCGCCCACGAAATGCAGGTCTCCGTTGACCTTGGTGTTGGCTCCGACGAGTGTGTCAACGACGGTGTGCCTGCGTTCTTTTCGACCAAACATGTGATTCTCCAAACTGCCTTTGTCAGGCGACCTATCCGTGTTAACCCGGCTCTGTCGTCCAGGAATAACTCTCTTCCAAACTCGAAATCGACCGTGTCTTCGATCGTACTTCTATGGTGATCGTATCCGGTGTGAACCCATCGGGAAGCACAATCTGCCGCTCAAAGTCCTGAAAATAGCGGAACGAGAACGGCCAGGCATCGCTCGACTCTTCAGGCAGCAATTGTGCATAACGGTATGTCGTCTCAACGCCAGCTTCCTCGCCTTGTACAACCAGGCTTACGTCACCGGTCACCTTGCGATCGTGCTGCAAGGACTGCACGAGTACCAGGCGCACGTCATAGGCGTGCTCGTCCTGGCTGCGTGTCAGCCTGAGGTCCTGGATCTTGAGACCTGCCGCGCCATCAGCGGGAGACACGATGCCGCGATAAAACGCGATGGCGTCGGTCTGCTCCTGGATTTTCGCCTGTAACGCGGTGAGGCTCATTTCAACTTCCCTGTAGGCTTCCCTGTCGATATCGCGGTGCGTTTCAAGCAACGCGATGTCTTCATTGAGCCCGATAATTTCCTGCTCAAGACCTGCAATGCGGTCTTCGTACATCTGGCGTTCCTTGCCGGCATCCACAATGTTGTAGTTGGCCTGGATGCGACCGAACTCAAAGACGAGGTAGGCGAATCCCGCGATCAGCATGGCAAATACCGCGCGCGTCATGAAAACGCGCACGCGGCTGTGCATCTGTGATGGTGAATGTCGCGCCATACTTAGGCTCGTCCTTGAAAAGACATTATGTTACGCGGTGGTCCGGGTCCAGAGAAGTGCGGTACGTCACGAATTGGGCGCTGCGATGTCTTTATCGAACACGGCCCGCCAGCGCTTGGGCCACCAGCGTGGCCGCGGCGGCAGGCCTTGCGGATACACGGTTGATCCGAGTTCGTGCAGGGCACGAGCGTAAACACGACGTTTGAAGTAGATCACTTCGTTGACGGGCCGCCAGTAGTCAACCCAGCGAATACGGTCGAATTCGGGCTGGTCACAGAGATCAAAGCGAACGTTTTCCGACGATGAGGTGAGATGCAGCATGAACCAGCGCTGCTTTTGCCCGATGCAAAGCGGTTCACTGTTGCGCCGTACGAATTTGTCGGGCAATCGGTAGCGAAGCCAGTCCGAGGTCACGCCGAGCAGCTCGACGTCTGCGCGCTCGAGACCGACCTCCTCGCGGAGCTCGCGATACATGGCTTCTTCGGGGTCCTCACCAACCAGCACGCCACCTTGCGGAAACTGCCAGCCCTTACTGCCTGCGCGGCCGGCCAGCATCAGCTTGCCGTCTACATCAGTCAGGATGATACCGACGTTGGCGCGGAATCCCTCACCGTCAATCCAGTCGTTGCTCATTGCAACCGATACAAAAACTATAACTGCCTTTAACTTTACACGAAATATGGGCATTGTCGGTGACTCCAGTCACACGGGGGTTACGCATTGCTTGTCGGGCAGAGAACAGCGGTATTTGCCGGGCTGCTCGGTATTGCGGTCGGCGCGATGGTCTTCGCACTTGCTTCGGGCAGCGCGGATATCGGTCTTGGCGATGCCATGCGCGCACTGTTCGGCGATGCACCCGAGAACACGCGTGCGCTTGTCCTCGAGCTACGCCTTCCCCGCGCCCTGACCGCATTCTCGGTCGGGGGCTTGCTCGCTATTGCCGGCGTCCTCATGCAGGTTCTGCTGCGCAATCCGCTGGCAGAGCCATACATACTCGGCAGTTCTGGTGGCGCTGCGGTTGCCGCTTTGTTCGCGATGATCCTCGGCCTGAGCAGCATCGTCATTGACATCGCCGCGTTCGGTGGCGCCATGGCCGCGACGCTGCTGGTGTTCTCGATCGCACATGGAACCGGCAGTTGGGCTCCGGCGCGCCTGCTCCTGACCGGCGTCGTGCTCGCCGCCGGATTCAGCGCTGCTACAACCCTGTTGCTTGCGCTTAGCCCCGAACAGAACCTGCGTGGCATGCTGTTCTGGCTGATGGGCGACCTGAGTTTTGCCTACGAGCCCGGGCGCGTGCTTTGGCTAATGCTTATCCTGGCCGCAGGCGCCACGTTATCGGCCAGACATCTGAACGTTCTATCCCGCGGCGAACTCCAGGCCGCGATCGTCGGCATGCCGGTCATCGGCTTTCGCTACATCGTGTTTGCCGCAGCCTCGCTCGCGACCGCGTTTTCGGTTACGACGGTAGGTGTCATCGGCTTTATCGGACTGGTCGTACCGCACCTCGTTCGTATTGTGGCAGGCAGTGATCATCGCATCGTCGTTCCGGCCTCAGCATTGGCGGGGGGCAGCTTACTCGTCATTGCGGATACCCTGGCGCGGACGATCATGGCGCCACGGCAGCTTCCGGTTGGTGCATTGACTGCGGCGATCGGCGTGCCGTTGTTCCTGATTCTCATGAGTCGCAGCCAGACTCGCGAGCGCTAGTCGTATGAAAGACTGCAATCAGTGTGGCAAATGCTGTATTCACTACGGTGACGGCGGCCTGGCGGCGACACGTCACGAGATCGACTGGTGGGAAACTCATCGACCCGACATTTTCGAGTATGTTCGCGATGGCCAAATCTGGGCAGACCCTGTTACCGGCGCACCGCTGACAAGATGCCCGTGGCTGGAAAAAGTGCCCGACGACGAAAAGTACGTTTGCGGCATCTATCACGACCGTCCGGACGACTGCAGGCATTACCCGGTCGATATCGAGCAGATGATTCGCGACGCGTGTGAAATGCTCGAGCCGCGCGACCTGCTCGATCCGAAGAAAGCACAGAAAACGCTTGACCTTCTTATGTCGGACAGCCGCCCGCCGCTGTCCAGGTAAATGCAGGGAACCTAGTCGTACCTCGCCCGTTCGGCCAGTTTGATTGCGTCTTCGGCATGCCAGGCCACAACACTGACATTCTCCCGGGTCACGGACTGGTTGCCCGCGACCTCAGTAATCCCGGAATCTGCCAGCAACCACTCCACGAAATTCGCCGCGCCGTCAGGATTACGTGCGTGTCGCGCGATACCAACCGCTTCAACATCCGCATACGAGGTTGCGGGCACAATTTCCTCAAGATCTGCATTCGCGGTAGTGAGCGCTGTGTTTGAGACGATGCCGATGCCGCAGGCGCCGCTCTCAATGGCTCTGATCAACTGCGCTTCGTCGTCAAACGGCGGCGATGCAAGGTTGCTGACCCAGCCTCGAACGACAAGCTCTGCGGGGCGAGCGCCGAGCTCGTTAACCAGCATCGCAATGACCGTGCGATTGACTGATATCACGGACGAAGACAGGCAGAGCATTCCCGAAAATTGCGGCTCCGCGAGCGCGTCAACATCAGGCACGTCATCAGTATGCAAGCCGCCAAGATTGTGCACGATGACGGCAGAGTGGACTTTCGTTCCGAACCACAAATCATCAAGGTCCCGGGCCCACGCCGGCACCTGCTCGCGAGCTGACTCCGAAAACAGCGGCCGCAGCGCGCTTTCGTCAGCGGCTCGCCATGCATCCACAACGGATCGGGTCGCCAACACGTCGGCCGGCGGCGAGACTCTGTTTGCGATCAGGTCATCGACGATTCTGATCGCTTCGCCCCGACGAACGATGACCAGCACGCCGGTCATCTCGGTGTACCGTTCAGACGCACTGACGAGCGCTGCGTCATCTTCAAAGGCTGCGTATACAACAACAGGATCTTTTCTGGCCTCCGGTGACTGCGATTCGGGTGGTTGCCCGCAACTGGCGCAACACACCGCCAACAAAGCCAGGTTCAGGATTCGAAGCATGATCAGCCCTCGTCCATGGCGACCCGGTCCCGCCCCTCTGACTTTGCGCGATACAGGGCTACATCGGCGCGAGCAATAAGCGACTCACCGATCGTTTTGAAGTCATCGGCATCGGCTTCGGGCGTAACGCCCGCAATACCGATCGAAGCCGTAATCGCCTGCTGCGCGCCATCCGGAAGTGTGTAAGGCGCAGAAGCCACAGCCTTTCGAATGCGTTCCGCCAGCTTCACGCCGGAGGAAATATCGGTGTCAGGAAGCAACACGATAAATTCTTCACCACCATACCGGGCCGCAACATCGCTGGCACGAATCTGTACGTCGATGCGATTTGCCAATTCCTGCAACACAGCATCGCCGGCCGCATGACCGAAAGAATCGTTGATCTTCTTGAAGTGATCCACGTCGAGCATCAGGCACACAACGTGATGGCGATCGCGTCGCGCCCTGGCAAGTTCCTCATGCAGACGCACCTGCAGGTAACGGCGGTTGTGCCAGCCCGTGAGAACATCGGTGAACCCGCTGCGCAGCAGGCGGGCGCGATTCACCGTGTTGTCAATACAACAGGACGCGATAACACCGAGATGAGCGAGGAAATCGGCCGCGTGGGCGCGCGTGTATCGTCTTGCATCGCGGCTGCCGAGATTGATGCTGCCGATCAGCTCCCTTCGATGCGTCAACGGGATCATTGCCACGCTGGCGAGGTCTCTGGACTGCGGAAAAATGAGTTGGTGATCACAGGCCGCGAATGCGCCGAGCCAGGGCTGGCGTAGCGCGGCATACTGCGGTGCAAGACCCGTAAGGGATTCCACCACCAACAAGCCATCGAAGCTCTCGGCAGGTGTTCCTGCGGCCAGCAACAAATGGCGCACATCGTGGCCGGGGTCGCAGAGAACAACCGAGACGTAGTCGAGGTTGTGGCTCGAACGCAGTCCGTCAGTCAGCTCATGAATCAGGGTTTGCAGGTCATCAGCGTGCAACAACCTGAGTTCCCGCTGCTGTGTGCGATGCATCTTCGCATCGTTGCGGGCGACCTCGGCTTTTAGTGCTTCGAGTTCTCCCTCGGCCGCCGCCAGGCGGGTAATGAGATCATCTGCGGTTTCCATGCTCGCATCCCTCCGGTTATCGGTGCAGTCAGCCGCGCAAAGCCATGTATTGGCGGCCTTTCTCCATGAGATCGACAAAACCTTCCTTGTCGCCATCCGCGACGCTCGCGCGAATCCGGTTCGCAGCACTGCACAGTGCATCAAGTGGTCCAAGTCCGAATTTGTTCAGGTTCTGAATCTCGAAATACAGGTGCGGGTTGTCCTGCGCAACCGCCGCCGACACGAGCAACTGTGAATCGAACGTTGTCGACGACAGTTTCGCCAGTTTTGGCGCCGCCTCGCCGCTCTCGGCCAGTGCTGTGAAGAACGCGATGTTCAGAGCATGCGACAGGCCGAGCACGTACGCGATCAGGCGGTCGTGATCATCGAGTCCCATATCGAGCTGTTCGACCATGGTTGAACTGAACAAGTCCTTCGCCGCCTGCGTTGCCTCGGGCGCGCCGGCATCGCAAAAGATAAGGTGGTGTCCTGAAAGAAGCCGGGTTTCCGGACCGAACATCGGATGCAGTGACGTAACGCGGCAACCGGCGCTTCGCAACTCTGTCAGTCCATCAATAAGCGGTGTCTTGAGCGAGCCGATGTCGAACACGAGACCCGTCGGCTTGAGAACCGCCAGCTGCGCGAGGATTCGGCCGGAAACAGCGAGCGGCGCGGCGACAACGATGACGTCGTAATCGACGCCCGCGTCGGTCCAGCTGTTGAACCGTCCCGGTCCTTTATCAACGTTGCTATCGGCAATCGTTGTATCAAACCCCTGTGAGGCAAAGAAGTCGACAAACCAGCCGCCCATCTTGCCGGCACCACCGATGACCAGTACGCGCTGGCCGTCCCCTTTGCCCTCGGCAATGACGCGTTCGCGCTCCTGGCTTGCCAGGGAGGAGCGAATCAGCGTTCGTAGCACCTCTTCAGCCAGGTCCGGATCGATGCCGAGTTTCTCCGCCCGGACGCGGCCCATGTCAAGAACGTCTTTTTCCCGGGCATAGTCGCGCGTACCGGCACCAGTGGACTGCTTATTGCGGCCAATGTCGCTGACGAGGCGCTGACGCTCGGCGATCAGGTCGACGATTTGCCGGTCGACGGCGGTCAGTTCTTTGCGCAGGTCGTCAAGACTCATATTCATCGATTGGGCTGAGGGCTGTTGCAGTACTCCGTTTTACAGGAGACACGCGAGGCTCGGCAAGCGACATCGCATTGTCGGAGAGCCGGCAATCGTGAGAATATCGCCCTCCGGAACGCAAACACAGTGGAGCGAGATAACAATGAAGACACGCGCTGCAGTCGCATGGGAAGCGGGCAAACCACTCGCGATCGAGATGATCGACCTGGACGGGCCGCAGGCCGGCGAAGTGCTGCTTCGAAACGTCGCGACAGGCGTGTGTCACACGGACGCATTTACCCTGTCCGGCGAAGATCCTGAAGGGATATTTCCGGCCGTCCTGGGCCATGAAGGTGGCGCCATAGTTGAAGAAATCGGCGCAGGCGTGACGTCTGTGAAGGTTGGCGACCATGTTATTCCGCTGTACACGCCCGAGTGCGGTGAATGCAACTTCTGTACGTCCGGCAAGACCAATTTGTGCCAGAAAATCCGCGTCACCCAGGGCCAGGGCCTGATGCCCGACGGGACATCGCGGTTCTCGGCCAACGGCAAGCCCGTCTACCATTACATGGGCACGTCGACCTTCAGCGAGTACACCGTGCTACCCGAAATCTCAGTCGCGAAGATCCGCGAGGAAGCGCCTCTCGAGAAAGTCTGCTTGCTCGGTTGCGGCATTACGACAGGCATCGGCGCGGTCCTGAACACGGCCAAGGTCGAGCCCGGCGCGTCGGTGGCCGTATTCGGTCTTGGTGGTGTTGGGCTGAGTGCCATCCAGGGCGCGGTCATGGCAAAGGCCGGCCGCATCATCGCCATCGACATCAATGCGGAAAAATTTGAATTGGCAAAGCAATTCGGTGCAACCGACACGCTCAACCCGAAAGACCACTCAGACCCTGTCCAGGACGTCATTGTCGACATGACCGATGGCGGAGTGGATTACTCGTTTGAGTGCGTGGGCAATGTCACGCTGATGCGCGCAGCACTCGAGTGTTGCCACAAGGGATGGGGTGAGTCGGTCATCGTTGGCGTCGCCGGCGCCGGCCAGGAAATTTCAACGCGGCCGTTCCAGCTAGTGACGGGTCGCGTATGGCGCGGCACGGCTTTCGGCGGCTGCAAGGGCCGTTCACAACTGCCCGGCATGGTGGACCAGTACATGGACGGCGACATCAAGATCGACGAGTTCATTACCTACACGATGCCGCTCGAAGACATCAACAAGGCATTCGACCTGATGCATGAAGGCAAGAGCATTCGGTCGGTTATCCACTATTAGCCATCATCTCCATGGCGACAGGCCCCATCAGTGACTAAGGTCGCCGTCGCAACGACATCGCAGCTTGCTGCCGATGGCGCCAACGAAGTTGCCGAACTCGGCGGCAATGCGGTCGACTGTGCGCTCGCGGCGGCTCTGTTCACAATGAACACTGAACCGGGTGTCTGTGCACTGGCGGGCAGCGCGTTCATCACGGTGTGGCAACCGGACGGTGATCCGGTGACGATCGACGGCAATGTTGCGGTTCCCGGCATGGGGCTGCCTGCCGGGGATCGCGGCCATGCCGCCAACAATGTAACGCTCAAGTATGGCGGCGGCATCACTACGCTGGCCGGGCCGGGTTCTGTCGCCGTACCGGGATCGCTGGCCGCGGTCGAGCGAGCATGGCAACGGTTCGGCAATGCGCGCTGGGCCGATCTCTTCCTGCCTGCCATCGCCGCGACGCGTGACGGCTTTCCGCTATCGTCGGCTTGCCATTACTACCTTGGTTATGCGGGCAGGGAAATTTTTGATCGCAGTGACGACGGCTATGCCGCCCTGCACAGCGACGATGGCAAATTGCACGCAGTCGGCCATCCGATCGTCGTGCCGCACCTGGCCGATTCCTTGTCGGAAATCGCCGAAGAAGGCGCGCGCGTTTTCTACGACGGTGAACTGGCACAGAGAATATCCGGGCACGTTCGAGATGGCGGCGGCGCTCTGACGTTGCAGGACCTGCGCAGCTTCGAAGCCAGGGAACGCCCGTCGTTGACCGTGGATATCAATGACTGGACGATTGCCAGTAATCCGCCACCCGCGGTTGGCGGTGCAACGCTAGCTGCGATGCTGCTCGCCTGCTCGGACCTGACGCAGGAGAACTGGACCACGGACGCACTGGCCCGGCTAATCGACGTACAGCGTGCGACACTGGATTTTCGCAAACGACGCCTCGATCTCGCCGAAGACGTTGGTCAGGAAGCAGCGCGCCTGCTCCAGTCCGCCGCCAGTGGACAGCTGCTGAACAAATGGGCGTCGGCATCGACCGTGCACACATCGGCGGTTGATGAAAACGGCGTCGCTTGCGCGGTGACAGCCTCGTCAGGCTATGGATCCGGCGAAATGCCACCGGGCACAGGCTTGTGGCTCAACAATTGTCTTGGCGAGCTTGAACTCAATCGCCGCGGCCTCGATGCCGGGCCGCCGGGAATCCGCTTGCCTTCAAACATGGCGCCGAGCATTGCTCGCCGCAGAGGTCGGGTTCTGGCAGCCGGGTCTCCCGGGGCAGATCGCATCACGACGGCCCTGCATCAGTTTCTGGTCAATATCCTGCAGATGGGCATGTCGCTCGAGGGCGCGATCGCCCACCCGAGACTCCATGTCGATACGAGTGGCGAGAGTGAAAGACTGATGGCGGAACCCGGGCTCGACCTCCCTGACGTTGACATGCCCGTCAATGTAATGCCGGACCTGAATATGTACTTCGGTGGAATTGGTGCGACACTTGTCGACCGGAAAAAAGGCTTCGAGGTCGCCTCAGACCCCCGCCGCGACGGCGGTACGCGGATATGCGGCGCATGACGCGCAGACGAAAATTGTGGAGGACAGTGTGATCGACCCTTGCTCAGCGACGAAACTGCCTTCCGAGTTGCCTTCCGACCCGATGCGATGGGCGAAGGCCTGGCTCGACGAGGCGATGACAAAGCAGGTGCAGCGAAACCCGAACTCGGTGACGGCCATCACGGTTAGTGAGGATGGGCAGCCCGCCGGGCGCGTTGTTCTGTGCAAGGAATTTGTGGAAGAGCCGGGTTATCTCGTTTTCTACACTAACTACAAATCCGACAAGGTCCGCCACCTCGAAAACAACAACAACATCGCGTTGCTGTTTCACTGGGATATGTTCGGACGCCAGGTACGTATGGAGGGTGAGGCGGTGCGCTCGCCTGCTGAGGAAAGCGATGCCTACTTTGCGTCGCGAGACTGGGCAAGCCAGATCGGTGCCTGGGGCTCCGACCAGAGTTCGCCGCTGGAGTCTCGCGCCGCGCTGATCTCACAAGTGAGCAAACGCGCGATGAGGCTCGGAGTCCAGGCTGCGAAGAACCTCAAGTCCATCGCTGTCGAGGACCGGCCCGTTATCGCGCGACCGCCGCACTGGGGCGGTATTCGCGTCTGGCCAAAGCGCATCGAACTCTGGATGGAGGGTAGCGACCGGATCCACGACCGGGCGCGGTGGGAGCGATCCCTGTCCCGTCGAGAAGACGACCTGTTCGACGTCGGGGGCTGGTCCGGCACCCGGCTGCAACCCTGACCCGCGGTTTGTTCAGGACCTGCCTGGCATCTCTTTTGCTGCTCTCCGCGGTCACTGCGGAGGCCCAGGTCTCGTTGACGCGCGGTACCAACTTCTCGCTGGATGTCGCGGCTGACGGCCGCATCGTATTCGACCTGCTCGGCGACATTTGGGTCTTACCGAATGGGGGCGGCGTTGCCCGTGCAATTTCCGCCGGACCCGCCGGCGCCAGACGGCCGCGCTGGTCACCGGCCGCTGACGCCATTGTTTTCCAGGCACGAGATGCCGGGCAGGAACAGATCTGGCTGTATGACATTGACGAAGCGTCGGCGCGCAAGCTCACAGCAGGTCCTTATTTTGACCATCATCCCTCCTGGCATCCCGACGGTGACCGCATCGTCTATTCAAGCGATCGTCTCGAGACGGGCATCGATCTGTGGGAACTCGACCTGGCAACAGGCCTGACCTGGCGTATCAGTGACCTGCCGGGAGACGAGTCCGAACCGGCGTGGTCCGCGGACGGAGACGACCTCCTCTATGTGCATCGCCTGGACGACAAGTGGTCGTTGATGCTAAGACGCCACGGCCAGCCTGACCGGAAGCTCCTGTCTGCAACATCACGGCTGTCCAGCCCTGCATGGCGACCTGACGGAAGCCTGATTACCTTCTTGCGTCACGGCGACGATGCGCTGACCACTGAAATGGTCATCCTGTCCGAACCGCTGCTCGTCCGGGTATTGATTGAGGGTGAGGATTTCTTTGTAGCGCCAGTTGCATGGCGGGATCGACAGACGATGCTGTATGCGGCCAATGGCCTGATTCGCAAACGCAATTTCAATTCCTGGACGTCAAGAAACGTACCGTTGCGCGTCACAGTTTATCCCGACAAAACGCTACAATCCGGGCCACCACAAGCGCGCGACCTGCCTCGGGCAAATGAACCTGACGGACGAATTGTTGTACGTGCAGCACGCGTGTTCGATGGCGTTGGTGTTGGTTATCGCGAAAACGTGGATGTCGTCATGGAAGGTGGCCGCATCGTCGCCGTTGAACCTCGCCGTGAATGGCCCGATGCGATTCTGGTCGACATGGGCGATCTTACTGTTTTGCCCGGTTTTATTGACGGCCAGTCGAATTTACCGACTGACGCCGATATTTCGCTCGGACCGAAGCTGCTGACGTTCGGCCTGACAACGATTGTTGCCGACGCGGCCAGCGCTGACGCACTTAACGCTGCGTGGTCCGGCGAGGACATGCCTGGCCCGCTCGTTCTTGGTCCGGATTGGCGTCTGGACCTCGCGACCATTTCGACAATGAATCTTGGCGCGGACGCAATGTCAGTATCACCCCTTGGCATTCGTTATGAGGACGCTCGTCTCGCAGACGTCGCGGAGCCGGTAGCTGTCCTGTCCGGCCTGGCCGATTCGACGACACCTGATTTGAAGCCGCTGTTTCGTTCGCGCCAGGCGCTATTGCTGAATGCTCAGCCCATCGCGATGCGCCGCTTCAGCGAAGCGCCGTTGCTGGCGGCACAATCGTCGTCAATCGTGCTTGGCAGCAAACCCAACGGACTTCCAGCCGGGGTTGCGTTGCACGCTGAATTTCGTGCCCTGGCCGGCGCCGGTCTCGATGGAGTGCACGTGTTGCGGACCGCCGGCATAAATGCCGCCAGGGCACTGGGCCTTGGATTACAGGCAGGGCGCATCGCGCCCGGCGCAAGCGCCGATCTCGTCATCGTCGACGGTGACCCGCTCGATGACATCAACGACACACTGAATGTGGTTGGTATCGTCCGCAACGGACGCTTTTTCAGCACAATTGGGCTCATCGAGCGTAGCCAGGAGGCCGAATCCGTCGAATAAATTGACAAATCATCGGCTCAGTTGGGACAGTTCGCACACAATTGCCTGTATTTGTTTCTGGGCTATTAGTAAATTCTTTATTTTCTTAAGCTTACCCGTGCTTGTTTCGGAATCGGTTGATGTGCGACGTAGCAATTGCGTCGGTTTCTTTTACAAAACATGTGCAATCGTCTGCCTGAGCAACCTGTACCAACCGCTAATTACTTGATATCGGAACGTCTGCGACATGTTGGCACAGGTCTTGCTTTTAATACTTTGCCCAAGCGAAGTGTAACTGCACTTGGTATCACTCAACGGCTACTTAACAGGATTTAGACGCCAGAAGAATAATAACTACAAAAACAAAACGATCCAGATCCAAAACAATAATATTTCTGTATCCGGACTCCGAATCTGCAGTTACCTCTTTTAATAATAAAAAGAGAAATTAACCCCGCCGCTCACGCCGCGGGGTTTTTTATTGGGCGGCACTTTGGCGGGTAT
>Ga0316201_10001329_pt1 | contig 16458 bp, 10 predicted proteins | sample CS6wburrow_MG_FD_204516 | JGI IMG/M metagenome (GOLD analysis project Ga0316201, IMG submission 204516) | Coastal sediment microbial communities from Delaware Bay, Delaware, United States - CS-6 worm burrow | ecosystem: Environmental > Aquatic > Marine > Coastal > Sediment | place: USA... | reverse complement strand
CGTGCTACACCATCTTTCTCGTTTGCTGGGCATGCGAATTGAAGAAAACGGTTTAGAACTGCTTTTGCTTATTGATAAAGCGGTTCCCCATTATTTAGTGGGCGATCCTTTGCGCTTGGGTCAAGTGCTGATCAACCTGACAACCAATGCCATCAAGTTTACGGAGCAAGGTGAAATTATTATTCAAATAGAAGTGAGCAATTTAGAACCTGAACAGATCACACTCCGTTTTTCAGTACAGGATACTGGAATGGGTATTTCAGAATCTGCGCTTTCCCAATTATTCAAGGCGTTTAGTCAAGCTGATAGCAGTATGACCCGCAAATTTGGGGGAACTGGACTTGGATTAGTGATTTGCAAACGCTTGGTGGAAATGATGGGTGGAAATATCTGGGTAGAATCAGAACTGGGTAAAGGTAGCACGTTCATTTTTACGGCTCAGTTTGGTCGTCAAGCGAAGGGCCCTAAAAGAATTTTCCAACTGCCTGGCGAATTACGGGGTATCAGGGCTTTGATTGTTGATGACAATGAAACATCGCAAGCCATTTTGCAACAAGAATTAAGTCATTTATCCTTGCAAGTGACAACCGTTGATTCAGGTGAAGCCGCGCTGGCTGCCTTAGAAAACGCAGCGACACAAAAGCGGCCTTATGATTTAGTCTTTTTAGATTGGAAGATGCCGGGGATGAATGGAATAGAAACAGCGATACGCATCCAAGAAGCATCCCACTTACCTAAAGTGCATCTTATTATGATGACCGCTTTTCATCGGGAAGAGTTCTTAAAAGAGATCGATAAAGTCAATTTGGATGCGTTTTTAACTAAGCCGGTGACTCAATCTGTTTTATGTGACGCGATTAAGACGGCTTTTGGAAAACATGTAGCCAAAACGTCACTCCCCTTAAAGAAAGAGGCCGCTGTGATTGCTGACATGACGGCTATCAAAGGGGCGCGGGTTCTGATCGTTGAAGATAATCGTATTAATCAACAAGTGATACAGAAAACGATGGAAAACGAGGGTTTCGTGGTGGATATTGCCAATAATGGCCTTGAAGCGGTGAAGCGGGTTGAGCAGGTTGATTTCGATGCGGTGTTGATGGATATGCAAATGCCGGAAATGGATGGTATTGAAGCCACTCAATTAATTAGAGAAAAGCCTCAACATCAGAATCTGCCCATCATCGCGATGACAGCGCATGCGATGAACGGTGTTCGGGAACAGTTGTTGGCAAAGGGCATGAACGACTATATCACTAAACCTTTTGATATTGATCAGCTATTCGATGTACTTGGAAAATGGATAGCACCGAAACCCAGGGCACAGACACCTGATTCTTTTCAAAATGAGCGTATACAAACTTTCCCACCTTCTCAAACCGATTTTGCTTTTGATGAGGCATTGAGTCGTTCTCAATTACCAGATAATCTGCCAGGCTTTGATCAGGTTGCGGGTTTGAAAAGAGTAGGGGGTAATCACCAGCTTTATCATAAATTGCTACGGACTTTTTACGAAGATTATCAGGATATTGTCAAGCAGATAAGTGATGCGTTACACAATAAAGCGTTCAAAACGGCCCAAGACTTAGCCCACAACCTTAAGGGCACTGCGGGTAATCTGGGTGCCTCTAAGTTATATAAGGCATCAAATAACCTCGAAAATACACTCATGGTAGGTGATGATATTGATTGGGTTCTGTTTCAACAATTTGAAGAAAGCGTAGCCGAGATCATGAAAACGCTTGCAGAGTTGAATGATTGATGAGGGATGGTGGGTTAGTGGGTGATATGATTTGATCTCAAAACGAACAATTTAAAAGGGTATGGTTATTAAGGATGACGATAGATTCTTAACTCATATCGTGCATTAAAATTGATGTTCTGCATATTATTAAGAATTGTTCGGGAAGATAACTTATTAGACATTATACCGATTAAATTATAAGTGCTTGATTTCATTTATATTTTAGAAAAATAGGACTATTAATAAAATTAATAAGTTGTGTTAAATCGGTATAATGTCTATTAATTTGGAATGGGCAATACCCAGCCCACCCTACCCACCTAAAACATTGGGAGATCGCCCGCACGTATGCTAGTGGTTATGCTTAATCTTTTCATCCGTTTAGGCGGCGTATGCTTTTTACCAGGGTTTGAGGTTGAATGGACGTTTAACGAGGGGGGGGGTTGAGTTACTTTTTTTCGGTTCATATTATTTTCCACAATTTGAAATAAAACTAAAAACAGGAAAAACTCAAAAAATATTTAATATAAGTAAAACTCAAAACTGGCGTAAACCGAAGGTCAGCGAAGCTAAATGTTCAATTTTATAGTTTTGTTCAAAAAAAAGTTCACCCGTTCATATTTATTATAGGTTTCTGGCCTTTTTTTGGGCAACTTGGGCAACTTAAACTGTATTTAGCTTCGCTGACCTTCGGTTCAGGCAAAAGTTTTTGCGCGCAAAAACTTTTGCCTGAAATGATGCATGGCACGATTTATCGCTGCCCTCTTCATAAGGACATTGAGTTTTAAAAATAGCATCCTTTCTGTAAGGGGAATTTTATAAAGAATTTGCTAATGTCACATTGCCCGTTTCATGTACTTTAGTGCTATGACTTGAGACAGCCATAATTATAAATGTGATCTTGTCAAGATAATCAATAACTCGAATTTTTCATATAGCCCTAATAACCTAAGACGATGATTATCAATGCTATTTATAAAGGTATTATGTGATATAGTCTTATAAATCAAGTTATTAGATAATAATTTTTCAATTTATGAAATATCTGGGCTTAATGACGCGAGAGCTTAAGGATTTATCAATTAATAAACACAAATGTTTATTTTAAAAAAATTAATTTTTTTGATGCCATTTATTCAGCAAATCAATTTAAGATTAAATTAATAATATGAGTTCTACTTAATAATAAAAATAGTGTTCAATCATCGAGTTAGTGGTAAGTTATTGATTATAAATATTTATCAAAATATTAATACCCTATTAAATAATGGTAATGGCCTATTTATTTTGCAAATTATTAATTACCAAAAATCAAGGGGACACTATTTCAGCATGGTTTTTAATCTAGACTTAAAATTTTTATAACGACTTGATATTTAAAGTCGAACTCACGTTAATAAGAATCGTTTTTAATGAGTGAATTGTGAATCTAAAAAAGAGTTGAGCCTTGCGTTAAAATATGTTTTAATACGCACCTCACTTGATTATCTGGTTTTTAGCTCCCTTCGTCTAGCGGCCTAGGACACCGCCCTCTCACGGCGTAAACAGGGGTTCGAGTCCCCTAGGGAGCGCCATCTTATTTATTTTGTTCAATTTTTAGATTTCTCCCTCAATTATGAATTATTGTAGCCATTGTGGTTCTGCACGGTTGATATTGACAGTACCAGAGGGAGATACTACCTCCCGCTGTGTCTGCTCCGAGTGTCATACCATCCATTATCAAAATCCCAAAGTCGTTACCGGTTGCTTGCCAGAATGGGAAGACAAAATTCTCTTGTGTAAACGCGCCATTGAACCGCGCTATGGTTTGTGGACGTTGCCGGCGGGATTTATGGAAAATAATGAAACTGTTTCACAGGGAGCCGTCCGAGAAAGTTGGGAAGAGGCGAGGGCTAATCTTGAACAACTCAGTTTATATGTGATGATCAGTTTGCCTTATATTAGTCAGGTGTATACGATGTTTCGTGCCCAATTGTGTGATTTAACGTTTGCACCTGGCCCTGAAAGTCTTGAAGTGCGTCTTTTTACTCAAGATGAAATCCCTTGGGAAGAAATCGCGTTTCCTGTGATACATCAAACGTTAACTTATTATTTTCAAGATCGGGTTACAGGGCAATTTCCTGTGCATGTCAGCGAAATCAATCGTTGAGTGTCTTATTCCCAGTCATCGATAGGTCAATAATCCGCTGTTGTTTATCAACTACTGATAAACAAGGGCTGTTTTCTTGCAATCAGCAGCGCTTGATTACGAAAACCTTGCGTTGTATTTCCAATATCACCTTCTTCACGATAAACGACTATCTGCAAGTTGGCAAATAAGCGCAATAATTCATTATCGGCCAAGCGATAATCAGGATTTTTAGGGCCTGTGTTGTTGACACTTGTGCGCGTAAACGTTTGATAAAACAGTAATCCATTGGGTTTAAGTGCTTGCGTCAAAGCAGGTGTTAAACTTCTCTCCAAAAACTGACAAACCACAATGACATCAAAGGTAGCAGGCTCCGGAGGTGAAAACACAACATCGCGCACTTGGGTATCAATGTGTAGCTCTTCAGTGTGTGCGAATGCCTGTAAACGTTCAAGCGCGACTTCAGCAGAATCCCAAGCGTTAGTTTCTAAACCATGACGAGCAAGTAGTAGGGCATTAGCCCCTAAACCACAGGCTAAATCTAAAGCGTTACCTTGTATGGGAAGTAAATGTGCGTAAGCGGTGAGTACTTGACAGGCCGGGGGCATGTCAGTTGCCGCTTGATAACGGCTATTCCATTTTGTAGAGGTGACTTCTTTCATTTATCAGTTATAAGTTATAAGTTATAAGTTATAAGTTATCATTGTTCAGCGTTCAGTGTTCAGTTATTAAAATTTTGATATGGGTTATCTTGAAGGCCAACAAAATTATCGAACTGTGCGAAAACCAGAGTTGAGACGCACGGCTGTGCGTCTCTACGATTGGCAATATTCAATAATAATTAATTGATAGTTTGATAAATGTGGTTAGTTTTTACTAAGCGATGTATTAAAAATCAATCCTTTAAATTTTGATATTTTCATAATCATTCTCACAGCTTCTGGCTTAGTAAAGCCCAAAAAGGGTGTGTTTAGCGAGATGGTGGGCAACAAAAATAAAATTCCAAAGGTGGGCAACAAAAATACGTTGCCCACTTTACATCATAGCTATTCTTTCCAAACACAACACGCTCTAAATCATTTCAATTTAAACAAACCACTTATTTATAAATGTCATGAAATGATTTTATATTACTCATTACCCATTACGTCATTCTCAATTAATCAAAAATGACGATCAAAACTTTTTAGCAATAACTCAATTTACTCACTACAAACGTGATTTTAGTCGCGTTATTTACTCTTGTTTGTCGTTCTTAAAAGACTGTTGTGCGGGTTCATTCCAATCTTTATCATCCACATCCCAGTTTCGAGCCCAGTAAATAAAAATAGTGTCAATGATTGCGATGATGACTTTAATAATATACTTGGCAAAAGCTAAATGAATTGCTTCCCTAAAACCGAGGACTGGGCCCCAAACAATTCCGGCATATAAGATAGTGTCAAGTGCTTGAGAACTGATAGTTGAGACATTATTTCTAAGCCAAAGATGTCTGCCTTGGGTTTTTTCTTTGATGTAGTGAAATATCCAAACGTCAAAGCTTTGAGTAATTAGATAGGCAAGGAGGGAGCCAAAGACAAAAAGTGGCGTAAAATTAAATATGGTGGCAATAGCCCAATGTATCTTTTGAGCAAATTCAACATGTCCTGGTACATCCGACGGCAAAAACCGTAAGCTAATATAAATCATAATGACCAGAATCAGACTGGCCACAAAGCCCAACAATACAGCACGTTGGCCTTCTCTTTTGCCGTATTTTTCGCTCAATAAATCTGTGGCAAAATAAATGCCGGAATACAGTATGACACCTAAGCTTGTTTCCATACCAAAAATAATGGTGAGTTTAGGGCCTTGAAAATTACTCAACATAATATTGAGTATAACAATGGTATACAACCCCATTTTACCAAACAAGCGGTAAAGCAGTAGCGTGAGGGATAAATCAATCGCAACGGTTAATAACCACAATAAATCTTGATGTGTTGAAAAAAAAGTATCGACAGATAAGGGCAACATGTTTTCTAGTCCATCATTAAAGTGCTGGATGACGCGATAAAGGTTTCAAATTGACTAACATTCTCAGCGCGATCTTTAAATCAAAAGATCATTTCAATTATTTAATCCACAATAATGTAATGGGTAAATGAGCTACAACCTAATTAAATAATTTTAGCATTGTATCATTTATATTTAATATAACCATAGATAAATAACCTTAATGGCTTGAGTTTAAAGTATCCCGTGTTTTTGCAGAAGATGATTATCCTTTATTTCTTCAAGCATTGAAACTGCCTACGATACCCCTATATTTGAGCCTGCCAATTTTTAGCCCAATGGAGAGTTATATGACAGAGACACACAAAGAAACACTTGGTTTTCAGACTGAAGTAAAGCAAATACTTAATTTAATGATACATTCCTTGTATAGCAACAAGGAAATTTTTCTGCGCGAGTTAATTTCCAATAGCTCTGATGCGGCCGATAAATTGCGTTTTGAGGCCTTATCGGATGATGCGCTGTATGAAGGCGATGCGGATCTGAAAATTTGGATTCAGTTTGACAAAGATGCTCGTACTATCACAGTGCGCGATAATGGGATTGGGATGTCGCGTGAAGAAGTCATAGATAACATTGGTACAATTGCTAAGTCGGGCACCCAAGAATTTTTCAAATCTCTGACAGGCGATAACGCTAAGGATACCCAGTTAATTGGACAGTTTGGAGTTGGGTTTTATTCTTCGTTTATTGTTGCTGATAAAGTGACTTTACTCACTCGTCGTGCGGGATTAGAGGCATCACATGGCGTGAGATGGGAATCCGCTGGAGAGGGGGAGTATAGCGTTGAAACGATTGAACGTAAACAGCATGGCACTGAAGTGATTTTGCACTTGCTGCCTGATGAGGATGAATTTTTATCAGATTATCGCTTGCATAGCATCATCAAAAAGTATTCCGATCATATCACTTTGCCTATCGTTATGCCAAAAGTCACTACCTCTGAAGAAAAAGATGAGACGATCATCGAAGAGGAAGTCGTTAATACGGCAAAGGCATTGTGGACACGCTCCAAAACGGAAATCACTGAAGATGAGTATAACGAATTTTACAAACACGTCGCTCATGACGGACAAGCACCATTAGCCCGTATTCACAACAAAGTCGAAGGCAGCAATGAATATACCACGCTGTTGTTTATTCCTGCCAAGGCCCCCTTTGACTTGTGGGATCGCAATAATCGACGAGGGGTAAAACTGTACGTGCGGCGCGTCTTTATCATGGATGATAATGAAAAACTCTTGCCACCTTATTTGCGCTTCATTCGCGGCATCATTGATAGCAACGATTTACCGCTGAATATTTCGCGGGAAATATTACAGCACAATAAACAAATCGAGGCTATCCGCTCTGGTACGGTGAAAAAAGTTCTCAGCGCACTGGAGAATATAGCCAAAAATGAGCCTGAGCAATACGCGAATTTCTGGAAAGAATTTGGGTCGGTACTCAAAGAAGGTGTTGTTGATGACTATAGCAATAAAGAACGTATTGCTAAGTTATTGCGTTTTTCAACGACTTATGATGATAATCCCACACCGGCCTTCTCGCTTTCAGATTATGTTGAACGCATGAAGGAGGGGCAAGAAAAAATTTACTTCATCACGGCAGATAGTTTCTCTGCGGTGAAAAATAGTCCGCACTTAGAGATTTTTCGTAAGAAGGGCATTGAAGTGTTGTTGTTATCTGAGCAAATTGATGAATGGTTGGGTACACATTTACATGAGTTTGATGGTAAGTCGTTGCAATCTGTCACGAAAGGTGAATTGAATTTGGGCGATTTGGAAACTGAAGAGGAAAAAAAGGAGGCAGAAAAAGCCTCAGATACCTTAAAATCAATGCTGGAGCGCATCAAAACTGCCTTAGGCGAAAAGGTAAAAGAAGTGCGGATGACACACCGTTTGACCACATCACCAGCGTGTCTTGTGGCAGATGAACAGGCGATGGATGCCAGTTTAGAACGTTTGCTTAAATCCGCTGGTCAAGATATTGTCGGTAACCAGCCTATCATGGAGATCAATCCACAACATCCGCTTGTAGAGGGTTTATCGGATGAAACGGATGAAAAACGTTTCAAGGATTGGGTGTTTCTTTTGTTTGAGCAAGCCTTGCTTAGTGAAGGTGGACAGTTAGACGATCCGGCAACGTTTGTCAAGCGTATGAATGAAATGTTTATATCAATGGGTAACTTATCTTCACCTCGAATCATAACCCTCAATAATTAGTTAGTAATAAAATAATAGACTTGTTCCTTCAATAAACGTAATTCATTGGCGTACAAGCAAGGTGGTAGGTGCATAAGAATTAAAAATCAATGACTTAGCTGATTGGCAATTGGGTCATTGGGTGAAAATTCCATAAACAATAAAAACACTATTAATGAACTTGTCCCGGAAGCTAAGCTATTGATTTATGCGTATTGCATTTCAATAATTTTTCGATGTTCATTTTTTAAATAATATATATAAATTGAACAATAGAGTTATTTGGGAACAAATCTAAGTATTACTTGATAAGGAAGTCTTAATACAAAAATAATTTAATTTATTGAAATGTGTTAATCCTTAATTCGATTTAAAATTTTAGACAATAATTGTTATCACTATTCTTGTGGTTATGGTGTTTTGAAAGTCTAAACCGATTTTTTAAATCGGGATATCGATCTCCTTATCAGTTTGGCTTGATGGCACCACATCAAGTAGTACAACGAATTACTGGCCGATAAACGAATATCTACCCGAAGTAGATAAGAATCCATTTTCCGTTCAAGTGTGAAAGACTTGAGCGGAAAATCGTATTTTGTCTCGACTTTGAGTTAAATTAAAATCAAGTTACCTATTCATCATTTTCCCAAGATTGATTCGTTTATCCCAAGTGTCGCTATACTTAATAACTGATGTTACGCACCCAGACTCTTATCAAGGTTATACAAGCGCCCGAAACCTCACGTATTGCAGATACTCTGAAAAAATGAGGGGGCGGATTATCGAATGATTGAAGTGAACCAAACGAATCCAACACCAATTATCGTTTGTGTTCTTTCTGGAACAGAAGTTGAGTGCGTAACATCAGTTAATAACGACAATGCAATTATAAAAAACGGATAGGTGGTTGTCAGTTAATTTAGTTTAATGGTGTACTAGACATGACTAGCTACTTTTTGTTAGGATGCTGGCATCATTAATTAAATAATGAGCCTATTTATGTAAACAAACCATTATATGCAAAAGGGTTAATAAATAAAGTGTTTTTGAAAACGCTTGACTTTTGTTTTTCATCGTGTAGAATGTCATATTGTGTGGAATTACAATTGAACAATTGAACAATTGTTATACAATATTAAACATTGAAAAATTTTAAAAGCGAAAACTAACAAAAACTTATTTTTTAATTTATTTTATTTTAATAAATTAGGGTTTGTTTTAGATTATTTCGTTTTGGTTTATATAAATCGAATTCAATGTCCTTGTATAGCTGATAACTGACAAAATGGAGAGGTGTCCGAGTGGTCGAAGGAGCACGATTGGAAATCGTGTGTACGTTTAAAAAACGTACCGAGGGTTCGAATCCCTCTCTCTCCGCCATTTTAAAACATTGTTATGGTGGTTGGTGTCGGTTCCCTCGCAACGCTTTCGTTGTGAACCCCGTCAGATCCGGAAGGAAGCAGCGGCAGCAGCGAATGTGTGTGCCGGGGTGTGGCTGGCGCTGGCTACCACCCTCTTATTCTCTATTAAATTAGATTTATCCTTTAAGATTGCCTTCCTTAGCATCCGTTATGTTAATAACGGATCGTTTTTTATTGCTTAGCAAATATTTCATTTTCATGGCCTATCAAGTTTTAGCCCGCAAATGGCGACCCCGTAATTTTCCTGAAATGGTGGGACAATCTCATGTTTTACAAGCGTTGACAAATGCACTTGACTCAAATCGTCTCCATCATGCTTATTTATTTACTGGCACACGGGGAGTGGGAAAAACAACGATAGCGCGAATTTTGGCTAAATCCCTTAATTGTGAAAAAGGGGTTACCGCTTATCCATGTGGGAAATGCCTCTCCTGTCGCGAAATTGATGAAGGGCGGTTTGTTGATTTAATTGAAGTTGATGCCGCTTCGCGTACCAAAGTTGAAGATACCCGTGATTTATTGGACAATGTCCAATATGCGCCGACACGGGGGCGTTATAAAGTCTACCTCATTGACGAGGTACACATGCTTTCTACTCACAGTTTCAACGCTTTATTGAAAACTTTGGAAGAACCCCCTCCGCACGTTAAATTCTTACTTGCCACAACCGATCCTCAAAAATTACCCCCAACCATCTTATCGCGCTGTTTACAATTTAATCTCAAACGCATAACTCAAGAACATATCGCTCAACATTTGACTCAAATTGTTGAAGAAGAAAGTATTGGCTATGAATCCCAAGCATTACGCTTATTAGCACAAGCGGCAGATGGGAGTTTACGTGATGCGTTAAGTTTATTAGATCAAGCTATTGCTTACGGTGCGGGTCAATTGTCTAGTGCAGACGTGGGTAATATGCTGGGCACAGTTGAGAAGTCAACAGTAGTAGAATTAATTAAGGTGTTGGCTGCTTTTGATGCCCCCGGCTTATTGCAAAATATTGCTAGGCTTGCAGAACAAAATCCAGATTTCGTCACTGTCTTAGGCGATATACTCTCTTTACTACAACAAATCGCTTTGGCACAAGTCATGCCTAGCACCGTTGAAGTTAATCAATCTGACGGTGAGGCCATTTCGCAACTTGCTCAACAAATTTCACCTGAAGATGTACAATTATTTTATCAAATTGGATTGTTAGGGCGGCGCGATTTGCCACTAGCTCCCGAACCGCGTGGTGGTTTTGAAATGGTGATGCTGCGTATGTTAGCGTTTCGCCCGAAGAACATGACAGGTATGCAGCCACAACCTGCTAAAGCAACCTCCACGATGCCTCACTCCCCCATCACAACAACGGCACACCCATCCTCCGTTACTGGGGCGGCCGTCAGTGTAGCAACTGAAGCTGTCAAACCAGACGAACCACCACAATCATTAAATAGTCATGACGAATGGGGAAGTGCCATACAATCATTAGCGTTCAAGAGCCGCCTTGTGAAACAACTTGCGCTCAACTGTCAATTTCAAAAACGTGATGGAAATATTTGGTATTTGACGTTACCCTCTAACTCTAAAATTTTACTCAGCGCAGAAAAAGAATTAGAAGAGGTAGTGCGAAAACACTACGGACAAACGTACAGTATTATCATAGAAAATCCTAAAAAAGAAACGTCTGTCCAGCAACAACATATTCAAGAAACACCAGAGGAATATGCTGTGAAAGCAATTGAAAATGACCTGTTTGTTATCTATCTAAAAGAACACTGTGATGCACAAGTCAGTAATATAACGCCTATAGAACCTTTATCAGTGAACAGTGAACAACCAATAGTGATTAGTGAACAATAGGATTAGTGAACAATAGAGTTGTTTTTGAAGCTAAGTCCTTGATTTTTATTATTGTCTCTCGTATTTTCAATGGATTACGTTTATTTAGAGACAACTCTAATGATCATTTAATTTATTTATAGGGAACTGAAAACAAATAACTGAAAAGGTGGATATTAATATGAGTACATACCCTTTAAAAATGCCATTAGCCATTTTGCTGTTGCTTATGATGGTGAGCTGTGCCAATGCCGTTGAAAACACCAACGAAAACCAAACCTCTTGGTGGGAAAAAACAAAACAAGCGATAGTGAATATGTGGGATGACTCCACGGAAACTGTTGAAAGTTTAATTAAACAGTCAACTGAAACGGTATTTCCTGAAGAAAAAGATGCTCTATTTGCACAAGTTTGGAACAAAGTCACTCCAACACTTAATAAGGTGTTACTCCTTGAAAAAGAACAGGAAACACTACCTGAGTCTACTTGGTTTGGTCGAGATCAACAAGAAAATAAAAGTGAAATCAATAACTTGCTTGATGAGGCTGTAACAATTCTAAGTATTTCTCACACTGCCCATACGAGAGAACGTATACATGCCCTTGAACAAGAAATTAGGGAAATGAAACAAAAGATTTCTCAATATCGCCAAGATCAAGTCAGTGCCCCTATCCGATCAACCTGGAAAATGACTGTAGCGGATTATGAAGAAAAAATTCAACAACTGACAAAGCTTATTAACCAAAGTAATACAATAATTGCTCAACTTAAAACTCAGTTTGCCCAAGAACTCTCTAACAAAGGCTTATCTATAACACAAGAACAGCTAGACGTGCTATTATCAAGTGTTGTAGGAGACGATATTATTCAAAGCAGTATTGTCTACGATAATGTTAAACAAATTAGCCAACAACTGATGGATTTGACTGTCAAGAGTGGCGAAGATATAGAAACTAGCCAACGTTACTATGGGATGTACACGGTATTATTAAAAACGTTACGATATATGCAACACACATTCATCAACAATATTGATGAAAAATATTTGCCTAAAATAGATCAGATTACTGCGAATGTTCAAGATTTGACTGCCACCACCCAAAATTTTTTGCGTGGCAATCTGGATGGAAATCGCCGTCAACATTTGTTGGCTAACCTTGAAGCCCAAAATTTGACTTTCAAAACTGCCATGTTGTACAAACAGCATTTAATCAAGCAACGTCGCAAGATAATTATCGCAAGAGACAAAACGGCCAGTGATTTACAAATAGCACAAAACACTTACAAAACAGTCAGAGTCAGTGGAGAGTTAATTAACTTATTACGTACCAGCCAAAAATTTTTTGATGTGTTGCTCAATATTCAAGTACCAGAGTTGCTAGTATTTGAAAATCTGCAAATGAAACAAGAATTTGCTATTCTCACCCAAAAACTAGCTGAATAAAATATGTGTTTAATAAGCGTATCTCTTTTTACAGAATAAACTTGATAAATTTAGGTCTTAAAAAAACGGATTGTCTATTCAAAAAACAGCTTAACAATCAAGCTAGAATAGGAGGCTGTGTGCGACGACTTATGGCCGGGTAAAATACCTGTGATTAAAAAATGGTTTCATATTGTCGTTGAGGCTAATTGATTTATGGGAATCCTCATTAGATAGCTCTTTTATTAACTGATAACGACTACTATTGAGTTTTTGAAGTTATGAACAACTATAGTTTGTTCGATAATCTATTGGACCTTGGATAAAAATAGATAGAATATTTTGATTATTGAAAACGGAAAAATTTATATAGACTAAATGGCTTGACCATCCCTTTATTCAGTTATAAACTGAACAAAATTTAGAGTTTTTTAGCTAGTATCTACTCATACAGGAAAAAATAGAACTTTTGCCCCATTATCATTCAATGTTGGGGGAATGTTTTCAAAACGCTAACAAAATTCACATAAGGGCCTCATAAAACACACTAATTGATTTGATGATAGAGGACAAACAATGAAAAGCGGACTTGGCAGCTTAATGAAACAAGCCCAAAAAATGAAAACAGACTTTCAAGATGCCCAAAAAGAATTAGCCCACCTAGAAATTATTGGCGAATCAGGTGGTGGCATGGTTAGAGTGTCTATGACGGGGCGGCATGATGTGCGCCGTGTCGAAATCGATCCAACCCTGATGGGCGAAGACAAAGAAATGCTAGAAGACTTGGTAGCTGCTGCCATCAATGATGCTGTACGCAAAGTCGAAAAAACCAGTCAAGAAAAATTAGCCGGTTTAACAGGCGGATTGACATTGCCCGAAGGCATGAAAATACCGTTTTAGATCGAGCTATTCTTGATACCCATTTAAACTGCTTTTATCATCCATAAAGCCATCAATCCTAATGGGTATTCGCTCTACACAGCTTAATAGGTGGTTTGAAACCCCACTGGGAGGGCGCTTATTGAGCGACGAACTTAGTGTCTTGCAACAAATTCTACCCCATTTATTTGGCTATCATTTGTTGCAAATAGGCAGCTTATGGGATGGCAGATTGCTAGAAAGCAGTCGCATTATGCATCGTTGCGTGTTAAGTTTAGAAGTTGATGAGTTGAGAAGTTTCAAAAATAATGCTTTTAGACATTCTGAAATTCATAAATTCATAAATCCGCCTACCGATACCATTTATAAACCTTACTCAAGTATTTTTGCAAAAGCCGATGCCTTGCCTTTTGCCCAAGACAGCCTTGATGTTGTCGTGTTGCCGCATATTTTGGAATTTGAAGACAATCCGCATGAAATTTTGCGCGAAGTGGAACGAATCTTAATCCCAGAAGGTCATATCGTCATATTGGGCTTTAACCCCGTGAGTTTATGGGGGATTTGGCACTGGTTTTTTGCACGGCGCGAAACAGCCCCGTGGTGTGGTAGATTCCTATCCTTATTACGCATTAAAGATTGGTTAACCTTGTTAGGCTTTGAATTGAAAAAACAACAAACATTCTTTTTTGCCCTGCCTTTTCAGAATGAACGCTTTAGGAATTACACGACATTTTTGGAAAAAATAGGCTCACATTGGACAGGCAATTTTGGGGCTGTGTATCTGCTGGTTGCTAAAAAACGAGTTACTACCTTAACCCCTATTAAGTCTAAATGGCTGACTCAACCAGCTTTAGTTGCAGGAGCGGTTGGTACAACACATTTTAAGGAAAATTAAAGTCGTGAGCAATCCCTACAAAATCATGCAAGTAAGAAATAGAAGTTGATAATTTTGCGATAAGTTGGGTGGAACTGCTAAGCCGCAGCCATTTTGATTATAGAATAACTTACTGGAGTCTATAAGAACGAACTTTTTTTTAAAATGTTATATTGGAATCAAACGGTTAACGGGTTAACTTCGTTTTGTAAATCCCCCTTTACCCCGTTTTTCCCCAGAATAAAGTACTTTATGAACTATGCCTCAAATTAGTTCTAGACACAGAAACCACATGCATTGAGACATCTCAAAGCCACCGTATTATTGAAATAGGCTACGTAGAAATCCCAAACCAACACATCACTGACTTGTAGAGTTAAATGGTTGATTTTGTTTTGTAAATTATCCTTCACCCAGTCTTTCCCAAGAAGAAAGTACTTTATGAACTATGCGTCAAATTGTCCTAGACACAGAAACCACAGGCCTTGAGACATCTCAAGGTCACCGCATTATTGAAATAGGCTGCGTAGAAATCTCAAACCGACACCTCACTGACGAGCGTTATCATCAATACCTACAACCTAACCGCAAAATTGATGCAGAAGCTCGCACTGTTCACAACATCACTGATGAATTTCTCCAAGATAAACCCCGTTTTGCAGAGATAGTCGATAAATTTATAGACTTTATCAAAGGAGCGGAACTGATTATCCACAATGCGGAATTTGATGTCGGTTTTATCAACTATGAACTGGGATTACTTAACAGGCAAGCCGTTACTCATTATTGTCAAAAAATTACAGATACCTTAGCCTTAGCAAGAAAACGTCACCCAGGCCAAAAAAACACTCTTGATGCATTATGTAAACGCTATCACGTCGATAATTCCACTCGTCAAAGGCATGGCGCATTACTTGATGCAAAAATTCTTGCTGAAGTGTATTTAGCAATGACAGGCGGACAAGTCAGTTTGTTAGTTCAAGGAAACCCAACTGAATCGAACAACGCCAATATAATGAAACAACTTAAACCTATTCCATCACAAAGAGCGATTTTGGTTAGAATTACCCCCTCTGAAGAAGAATTGCGGGCACATGAACAATGTTTAATCGCGATTGAAAAAGCCAGTGGTGGGAAATGTTTGTGGCAAAATTTTATGACCTAATGACCCATATTCAATAACTTTTTATGAACAAAAATAATTCTATTGACATCTAATACTCGACTATCAAGTTTTTGATGTTATTTGGCTTTGCAAAGCTCTATTTTTGAGTCTTAAAATAGCCAACTCATTGATTTTTAACGTTATTTAGTTTTTAAGTCTAAAATTATATTTCTTTTTAAATCAAGGACTTATAAAAAACTTGATAGTCGAGTATTAGCATATTACTGAAAAATAAAGAGTATTTTTTTGCATAGCGTCTTTTCAAAGACGTGGATAGGCAAATAAAAATCAATGACTGACAAACTTTTTCGACATCTTCAGTAGACTTGTCCCTTAATAATAGATTATAACTTATTAATTAACAAAGTATTTTTAAATTCCACAATCCAGCTACGTTAAAAATAACGTCATTAACCCTATTTATATTACGGTTTCTAAAGGTTGTGGACAGGATTATGAAAAGCTTTCATGCCTCCTATTGCATGTTCAACAACAATTCGCTTTGAACCGATTTTTTTGTTTTCAGCTTTTTGCCATCGGGTTAAAGATGGATTTGGGTTTACACACGATTTTTTAGGTTTTTTATTAGGAATATGAATATTTTGAGCAGATGAATAATCTTTTTCTGATTATAACGGATTTTGGGGAGGGCCATTTTTAATGAGTTGTGAATTATGAATTGTTAATTGAAAATTGTCATTTATAAATTCAGTTTATAGTAACTGATTGTTTTTTAATGATAAATCA
>Ga0316201_10001328_pt1 | contig 16460 bp, 17 predicted proteins | sample CS6wburrow_MG_FD_204516 | JGI IMG/M metagenome (GOLD analysis project Ga0316201, IMG submission 204516) | Coastal sediment microbial communities from Delaware Bay, Delaware, United States - CS-6 worm burrow | ecosystem: Environmental > Aquatic > Marine > Coastal > Sediment | place: USA... | reverse complement strand
GCCTGGGCCATGAACGGTATGCCGCGGGCGCAGGACGCGCAGGAGCGGCGTCTCCCAAGTTAGCACTGCATTTCCGGAGAAGGTGAGACCGGGAACCGGTCGAGAGGCTGGCCTGGGCCATGAACGGTTATGTTCAGGATGAACGGTATGCCGCGGGCGCAGGAAGCGCAGGAGCGGCGTCTCCCAAGTTAGCACTGCATTTCCGGAGAAGGTGAGAGCGGGAACCGGTCGAGAGGCTGGCCTGGGCCAAGCGCAGGAGCGGTGCCTCTCAGATTTGCACGGTGTTTGACGCAGGAAGCGCAATAACGTCGTCTCTCCAGTCAGCACCACATCGAAACTCTCTTTTAAAAGTCGGCCCGCCCTGGCACACGGGGGTAGGGGATAACATCACGTATGTTGGCCATACCTGTTATATAAGTGATCAATCGTTCAAAACCCAATCCAAAACCGGCATGAGGTACTGTTCCGTAACGGCGTAGATCAATGTACCAACTGTAGGTTTCCGCATCCATGCCCTGTTCGGTCATTCGCTGTTGCAGTATATCCAGTCGTTCTTCGCGCTGCGAACCGCCAATGATTTCACCAATACCGGGGGCTAACACATCCATTGCTGCCACCGTTTTGCCGTCATCGCTCAATCGCATATAAAACGCCTTGATTTCCGTTGGGTAGTTTTTAACGACTACCGGGGCATTAAAGTGTTTTTCAGTAAGGTAACGTTCGTGTTCGGTCTGCAGGTCCAGACCCCACTCCGGTTTAAATTCAAATTTCTGACCCGAGTTCACGAGAATTTCGATTGCGTCCACATAGTCAACGCGGACAAACGGCGCATCGATCAGCTTCTTCAGTCGTTCAATGGCAGTGGGTTCTATACGTTGTGCAAAAAACGCCATGTCCGCCGGACACTCATCAAGAACAGCCTTGAAAACATATTTCAGGAAGTCTTCAGCCAGGTCAGCAAGATCGTCAAGGTCGGCGAAAGCGATTTCCGGCTCTATCATCCAGAATTCAGCCAGGTGACGGGAGGTATTGGAATTCTCTGCGCGGAATGTCGGACCAAAGGTGTAAACATTTGATAATGCCAGGCAGTAGCCTTCCACATTTAACTGCCCGGAAACCGTGAGAAAGGTTTCGCGCCCGAAAAAGTCCTGTTCAAAATCGATGTCACCTTTCTCGTTACGTGGCAGGTTGGCCAGGTCCAGCGTGCTTACGCGAAACATGTCTCCGGCGCCTTCGGCATCAGAGGCGGTAATGATGGGTGTATTGATCCAGAAAAAATTATTCTCATGAAAATAACGATGGATTGCCTGCGCTGCAACGTGCCGAACACGCGTGATTGCTCCAAAGGTGTTTGTGCGTGGTCGCAGGTGCGCTACCTCGCGCAGAAATTCAAAACTGTGCTGTTTTGGTTGAATAGGGTAGGTATCAGGGTCTTCAACCCACCCCGCTACTTCTACACCTGAAGCCTGAATTTCGAATTTTTGACCACGGCCAAGAGATTCAACCAGTTCACCTGAACAGATGACGGCGCAACCACTGGTGAGTTTTTGTATGTCCTCTTTATAATTGGAAAGGTCCGCTGGCGCGACAACCTGTATGTTGTCAAAACAGGACCCGTCATTGACGGCAATGAAGGAGAACCCGGCCTTGGAATCCCTACGGGTACGCACCCAGCCCTGTATACTGACTTTTGATCCTGTCGGAATTTCCCCGCTAAGCGCCTTTTTTATGCTAACCGTTGACATGATAATATGGTTGATCTCTGGTGAAATGGCCCAAGATAATAAATCACCCGGCGCGGTGCGCACAGTCTTTTAGAGCAGCAAGTTGAAAATTTCAACAATGGTACAAAAAATATGAGCATTCAGTTAACCGACAATGCGGCACAACGTGTGAAACAGTTTCTTGAAAAAGATAACGGGGTGGCATTGCGTCTTGGCGTCAGAAAAACCGGATGCTCCGGTTGGGCTTATGAAGTGAGTATTGCTTCGGAGCTTAAAAATGATGACCAGGTCTTCGAGGACAAGGGTATCAAAATCGTTGTTGATAACGTAAGTCTGCCTTATTTACAGGGTTCCAGTATTGATTTCACGCAAAGTGGTCTGAACAGGACTTTTCAATTCAATAACCCGAATGCAACGGATGAATGCGGCTGCGGTGAAAGCTTCACTATTTCCTGATTCCGATACTACACCGGCTTACTTACACAACAAACCTTGCCAGCATTAATATTCCACTGATATAATCCGCCGGCTCTGTCATTGGCAGAGAAAATCATCCTTGCTTCACGCACCCACTGGTTGGGTTGACGGAGGCTTTTGAAAGTCCCGGTTCATTCGTTTTTAAAATGTTGCGGGTCTTTAAAACCCACAGGGAGTTATATATGCGTCATTATGAAATCTGTTTCCTGGTACATCCAGACCAGAGCGAACAGGTTCCAGCCATGCTGGAACGCTATCGCAGTATGATCGAAGAAAAGAAAGGCAGTATTCACCGCCTCGAAGACTGGGGTCGCCGGCAACTGGCTTATCCTATCGTCAAGCTGCACAAGGCTCATTATGTATTAATGAACATCGAGTGTGACAACGAAACCCTTGGCGAGCTCGAAGGTGCCTTCAAATTCAATGATGCCGTTTTGCGCCATCTCACCATTCGCAGGCAAAACGCCGTGGTTGAGCAGTCTGAGATGCTCAAGGCAAAAGAAGAAAAAGACCGGTCCAGTCGCGATCACGAGGACCGTCGTCGTCCACCTGTAAAAAGCGATTCGAGAGAGTCAGTGGGAGCGGTGACAGAAGAAACTGAAGTGGAAGCGGTGATCGAAGAATCTGAAATGGAAGCGGTAACCGAAAAAACTGAAGTGGAAGCGGTAGCCGAAGAAACTGAAGTGGAAGCGGTAACCGAGGAAACTGAAGTGGAAGCTGTTGCTGAAGTCCTGGTGGAAGAAGTGGCAGAAAAAAGTGAAATCAAACCTGAGGCGGGAGAATAATCATGGCACGTCAACAATTTCGTCGCAGAAAATTTTGCCGGTTTACGGCTGAAAACGTTGTTGAGATCGATTACAAAGATCTCAACATTTTAAAGCAATACGTTGGTGAGTCCGGCAAGATTGTGCCCAGCCGCATAACCGGTACCAAGGCCAGGTATCAACGCCAGTTGGCAACAGCTGTGAAGCGGGCGCGTTTCCTTTCCCTGCTTCCATACACTGATAACCAGTAGAAACCCGGGAGAAAAAACATGGATCTTATCCTGCTTGAAAAAATACAGAACCTGGGTGACCTGGGCGACCTGGTAAAGGTTAAAGCCGGCTATGGCCGTAATTACCTGGTACCACAGGGCAAGGCTGCACTTGCAAACAAGGAAAACCTGGCTCTCTTCGAGGCACGTAGAACGGAATTGGAAGCAGCAGCGAAAGACAAGCTTGGACAGGCAAGCGCCCGTCAGTCAGGTCTGGCCGATGTGGTAGTCGAGATTTCTGCCAATGCGAGTGAGGAAGGCAACCTGTATGGTTCCATCGGTCCACGCGAAATCGCAGCAGCAGCTTCGGCCCTTGGTCATGAAATCAACAAGAGCGAAGTCATCATGGGTGAAGGCCCGCTTAGAACAGTTGGCGAGTTTGACGTGATCCTGCAATTGCACACTGACGTTGAGGCCATTATTAAGGTCATCGTAAATCCGGAATAAGCCGTACGAATAGTCATGGTTGATAGTCATGGCTTTGATGCTCTGATATGCTGAACTGCGAATCGTCAACAGATGGTTCGCAGTTTTTTTTTGTCCCATAAAATAGATAAGACCCACACATGGCTTCACCCAAACTAGCAGTTGTTGAATCTCCAAAAGTACCACCTCACTCAATGGAGGCCGAACAATCCGTGTTGGGGGGGCTGATGTTGAGTACGAATGCCTGGGACCAGGTTGCGGACAAAATTACCGAAGTGGATTTTTATCGGGAAGATCACCGCTTAATTTTCCGTGCCATCCATGATTTACATGAGGCCAGCCGGCCCTGTGATGCAGTGACGGTCAGCGAGTGGTTTGAATCACACGGGAAAGCCGACCAGGTCGATGGTGGCAACTACATCTCTCAACTCGCCAACAATACGCCCAGCGCGGCCAATGTTGGTGCGTATGCAGATATCGTTCGTGAAAAAAGCATACTCCGCAATCTTATTGATGTTGGCGCAGCCATCACGACCAGTGCATTTTCCTCGGACGGGAGAGAAAGCAAAACCCTTCTTGAAGAAGCTGAGCGGCTGGTATTTGCGATCGCAGATAAAGGCAGTCGCCGGGGCTCGGGGTTCGTTTCCGTTCAGGATAGCCTCAAGGAAGCGATGGAGAAAATTGAAGAACTGAATGCATTTGAAGGTGATATCACCGGCATTCCTACCGGTTATATGGATTTTGACCGCCTGACTGCAGGTTTGCAGCCTTCGGATCTGATCATCGTTGCCGGTCGCCCAGCCATGGGTAAAACGTCATTTGCGATGAATCTTGCCGAAAATGCAGCGATAAAACATGGCAAATCCGTGGCGGTTTTCAGTATGGAAATGGCTTCATTACAACTTGTCATGCGTATGTTTTCATCCGTGGGTCAGATTGATCAAAGCCGCATCCGAACAGGTACGCTGGAAGATTTGGATTGGCCTAAATTGACCTCGGCCATGAACCTGCTCCACAAGAGCAAGATATTTATTGATGATACACCGGCATTGTCACCTGCCGAGCTACGTGCCAGGGCACGCAGATTGAAGCGGGAGCACGATATTGACATGATCGTTGTGGATTATCTTCAGTTGATGTCGGTACCCGATAGCAAGGAAAATCGTGCGACAGAAATTGCTGAGATTTCACGTTCATTAAAAACCATCGCCAAGGAATTGAACATCCCGGTGGTCGCGCTATCGCAGCTAAACCGGGCGCTTGAGCAACGTCCGAACAAACGTCCGCTGATGGCGGATCTCAGGGAGTCGGGTGCCATTGAGCAGGATGCTGATCTGATCGTGTTTATCTACAGGGACGAAGTCTATAACCCGGAAACCAGTGAGAAAGGCAAGGCTGAGATTATCATCGGTAAACATAGAAATGGCTCAACCGGGACGATTAACCTGGCCTTTCAGGGGCCCTGGTTACGGTTTGTCAACCTGGCACCGGAAAGCGCCTATCAATACGACCACCACTAGCAGACACGGCCACTAGCAGACCAGACCACTAGCAGGCCGGGTAACGTCTTGTTGTCCGGTCACTCTTCGTTTTCGGTTAGCTCATATTTTCGTAAATAGCCGCGTAGCTGGTGGTAGGTCATACCAAGAAATTCAGCAGTTTTTTTCTGATTAAACCGGCACAATTCCATGGCGTTTTTTATCCGGCGCTTTTCGTCTTCCTGTATCTCACGCTTGAAATCATAAGGTTCGTTTGGCAATTTCGACGCTTTTTCCGCTTGATCCCCGGTGGATGGCACTCCCGGGCGCCATGGCGATTCAAATGGATCAAAAACAATTCCAATGATTGGTTTGCTATCGTCCTGGCAGGTATAAACAGCCCGCTCAACCACGTTTTTCAGTTCGCGGACATTACCCGGCCAGGTGTAAGCTGAAAGCTCCTTTCGCGCATTTTCACTGAAGCCGTTGAAAACATCCTTACCTAATTCACCGGCCATTTTGACGGCGAAATGGTTCGCCAGCGTCATGATGTCACCCGGGCGTTCCCGTAGAGGTGGAAGCGTGATCACATCAAAGGCCAAGCGGTCAAGAAGATCGGCACGAAACTGTCCGTCCTCAGCGAGGCCGGGCAGATCTTCATTGGTTGCGCCGATGATACGTACATTGGTACGAATGGTCTCACTGCCGCCGACACGCTCAAATTCACCATATTCAATCACACGCAGGATTTTTTCCTGTACACCGGAAGAGGTACTGGAGAGCTCATCCAGAAACAGACTGCCCTCATTGGCCAGTTCAAACCGGCCCAGTCTACGTTTGGTGGCACCGGTAAAAGAGCCGGCCTCGTGTCCGAAAAGTTCGGTTTCCAACAGGGATTCTGCAAGTGCAGCGCAATTCATTTTGACAAAAGGGTAGTCCCAGCGCCCGGAAAGAAAGTGAATTCGGGCTGCGATCAACTCCTTGCCCGTGCCGCGCTCGCCAATCACCAGCACCGGCCGGTTCAACGGCGCAACGCGGGAAACATGTTCAAGCACCTCCAGGAATGCGGGTGATTCACCGATTAACTGCTGATCCTGCGGTTTACGCATGTCTATTAATCTCTTCCTGATGTAGGTGCTGACCGGAACTCATTGTAAATAATCTCGCTATTTTTGTCTCTGGGCTGGAGGTCATGGTTCTGATCTGCTACAAGAGCAGTGTAAATAAGGAACCGAGCGTGGCAAAAGCAAAATCATCTTTTTACTGCACCGAGTGCGGAAGTGAGTTATCCAAGTGGGCTGGGCAGTGTCCTGACTGCAAGACCTGGAATACCGTAAAGGAATTCCGCCAGACAGCGGCCACCGGGGTTTCCCGCATGGCTGGATATACTGGCACTACTAACCAGCAAGTGACCGAGTTGGCGGAGGTTTCCGACCAGAAGATAGCCAGGATCGCTATCGGTATCAATGAACTCGACCGTGTGCTTGGCGGTGGAATAGTGCCGGGTTCGGTTGTCCTGATCGGTGGTGATCCTGGTATTGGCAAGTCAACACTGTTGCTGCAGGTGCTGGCTGGATTGATGGGGCAGCTCAGGTGTCTGTATGTCAGCGGTGAGGAATCACTCCAGCAGATAAACATGCGTGCGAAACGACTGGGTCTTGATGTTGGTAAGCTGCGTTGCCTTACCGAAACCAGTGTTGAACATATACTTAATGTGGCGCAAAAAGAACAACCGGGTTTGGTCGTGGTTGATTCAATCCAGACACTTCACTCGGAGCAGGTAGAGTCCGCGCCGGGCTCCGTCTCGCAGGTCAGGGAATCCGCCGCCAGGCTGGTACGTTATGCGAAGCAGATGAATTGCGCCATGGTGCTGATCGGGCATGTCACAAAAGACGGTGCCCTCGCGGGACCCCGTATCCTGGAACACATGGTGGATGCAGTATTGTATTTTCAAAGTGACGAAGGTAGCCGTTATCGTGTAATCCGGGCTTTCAAAAACCGTTTCGGTGCGGTCAATGAACTGGGTGTATTTGCCATGACCGGTCTTGGTCTGAAGGAAGTCAGCAATCCGTCTGCAATTTTTCTTTCCGGTCATTCAGAAACAGCGGCGGGCAGCGCTATCACCGTGATCAGGGAAGGAACCCGTCCAATGCTCCTGGAGTTACAGGCGTTGGTGGATGAGAGTCATTTGGCCAATCCAAGGCGGGTTACAATCGGTCTGGATCATAGCCGTCTGGCTATGCTGCTGGCGGTTCTGCACCGCCACGGTGGTGTCAGCCTTGGTGATCAGGATGTTTTTGCCAACGTGGTTGGCGGCATGAGAATCACCGAGACAGGCTCGGACCTGCCGTTGCTGTTGGCCATACTTTCCAGTTTTCGTGACCGCGCTTTGCCGACAAAAACCGTGGTATTTGGTGAGGTCGGTCTGTCCGGTGAAGTCCGGCCCGTATATAACGGTGAGGAGCGACTGAAGGAGGCTGTCAGTCTCGGTTTTAAGCGTGCAATAATTCCGAAAGCCAATCAGCCGAGAAAGGCTATTGACGGTATGACCATCAATGCAGTTAACAACCTGGACGAGGCTATCGCCGCGGCATTTTAATCATGAATTCCGCGGTGAGCTGGCACTCAAGCCAATCCACCGTTTGAACAAGCGATGCAAGGGTTTTTCCAGATAAGTATAGTGCAGCACGCTGTATCCCAGGATGGCCATCACCAGCAAAATATAGGCTGCGACTATCATAGCGTCCGGCCAGGAAGCGATTAGCTGGTTGAAGCCTGTGTTCCAGACCACGGTAAGAATCAGGATATGACTCAGGTAGATGGCATACGAAGCACCACCGGTAAGTGCACTGAAGCGGGCCGGTGCCCGCATTCCGATCGCTTTTTGGTGTCCGGTTTTCCGATTGTCCGATTCTGACGCTGGCCCGTTGCTTGCCGGCAGGTCTGCGGTTTCAAGCTCTTTAACCCTTTCCATACGCACCAGGCCGGCCAAAATCATGCAGGCTGGAAGCCCGTAAACAAACACCCGTGGCACGACATGATAGCCCTGTTCTATCAGACCCGAATATACCGACTCGTTTACCCATCCACCTGCCAGAAACAACAGGGTGCCCGCAATAAGCCAGCTCAATGCCGGCCCTGCCGGTCGTTTCGTAAGCCACCAGGCCACCAGGGCGCCACCGAAGAATTGCAGCAGGAAGGGTGAGCTTAAAAACTGTAACCAGAACGCCTGGTAATAAATATTGTCAGGACTAAAACTATGTACGACAAAATGGCGATACAGGTTGAAGACCAGCAACAGCGCGAAACCCAGCAGGATATACACATACCTTGTACGTGGATTGGAAAACAGGATAAGAAGGCTGAAAAGCAGATAGAAATACAATTCGTAAGACAGGGTCCAGGTCAGCTCCAGCAGGACATGATTCAGAGACTGTGGCCAAAGGAAAAAGGATTTCAACAGGTTGGCCTCGGCAAAGTGTTCGGGTCGAAAGTAGCCAAAAATCACCAGGGTCAATACAAAAAACGGCCAGTATCCGGAAAATATCCTCGCCAGCCTGCGTCTGACGAAATCAAAGCTATCGCTAACACCGGAGTGACTCGAAGAGGTATGCGCCATGATAAAACCGCTTATAACAAAAAAGATATCGACACCGGCGAACCCAAGTGAACCGCCCGCGCTGAAGACAGCCTGGAAAACCGAATCATTTGCCGGTAAGCCGTTAGCGCTGTGGTAAAGCACAACCAGCATGGCCGCCACAAAGCGAAGAAACTGGATGTTATAGAGCATTAATCAGGTGTTCCGACCCAGTCTGGTTTGATGAGCACCTTGTTGACAACATTATCCCGGATATCAACGATGGTCATAATGTGTGAACCAATTTTAATGCTGCACTTTCCTTCCGGAATCGCTTCGAGTTCCTCGATCAGCAGTCCGCCGAGTGTATGAGCGTCGTCAAATGGTAAATCCCAATCAAGACGCCGGTTGAGTGTACGAACACTGGTGGATCCATCAACCAAATAATTTCCATCGTCAAGGCGGCGCATGATGCGTGAGCGCCCGCGACCTTCGGGTGTGAATTCGCCGACGATTTCTTCCAGGATATCATCCAGCGTTACCAGGCCCTGGATATCCCCGTATTCGTCAACTACCAGCGCCATGCGCCGTTCTTTCTCCTGGAATTCAAGTAACTGCCTGGTCAAAGATGTACGTTCGGGAACGAAGTACGGGCGCCGCACAGAGCGTTGTAAATCTTCAAACCCGAGACCGCCCGCTGATAGCTTTGAGATGATGGTGCGAATGTGCAGTAAGCCTACGACGTTATCAATGCTCTCCCGGTAAACCGGCAGGCGTGTGTAGACTGTCTGTGTTAGCTGATTCAGTATGTCTTCCCAGTCATCGTCCAGGTCTATACCAATGATTTCACCACGTGGAACCATCACGTCTGCTATCGACGCCTGTTCCAGGTCCAGAATATTGACCAGCATGCGCTGATGATCGTCGGAGATGTGCCCGCCTTCTCTAACCAGTGTTCGCAACTCTTCCCTGTTCAGACGCTCGAGCGCTACGACATCGGTCTTAACACCAAAGGGTTTCAGCAGTAAATTCGCAAATCCATTGACCAGCCAGACGACGGGATTGAGTACTTTAAGCAGTCCAGCCAGTACATATGAGGCCGGAAACGCGACCCTCTCCGGGTGCAGGGCGGCCAGTGTTTTGGGGGCAACTTCGGCAAAGATGAGCACCACGACCGTCATCACCAGTGTCGATATCCAGATGCCGTTATCACCAAACTGACGCATGGCTATCACGGTTGCTATTGAAGCCGCGAGGATATTGACCATGTTGTTACCCAGCAGGATCAGCCCGATCAAGCGGTCGGGCCGTGTCAATAGCCGTTGAGCGATTCGCGCGCCACGATGGCCTGTGTTGGCCAGGTGCTTCAGTCGATAACGGTTGATGGCCATCAGGCCGGTTTCCGAACTCGAGAAAAAGCCGGAAAGAATGATCAATATGAACAGTGCCGTGTAGAGACTGCCTAGAGGGATATCGTCCAAATCAGTTTAATATTCCTGTGCCATTAATTGCGGTGCACTACACTAACCCTGAAGGTGCCAACTACGATCCAGTATTATTTCCAATACCAGCTTGCTACCGAAGTAGGATAACAGCAATAACGCTATGCCTGCGAGAGTCATGCGTACGGCCACCCGCCCGCGCCAGCCTCTTTTCCAGCGTCCCCACAATAACAGTGCGAATACCAGCCAGGCAAAAATTGACAATATTGTTTTGTGGGCCAGGTGTTGTCCAAACAAATCATCAACATAGACCAGGCCCGTGACCAGTGAAACGGTCAGTACCGCTAAACCGATTTTTATCAGGTAGAACAACAACGCTTCCAGCGTGTCCAGGGCTGGCAGGGTTTGCACCAGCTTGTTTAGCTTGTGCCGGCGTAAAAGATGGTCGATCAAGGCGATAAACAACGCGTAAACAGCAGCGACACTCAGCACGCCGAAGGCAATAACCGAAGTAAATATATGTGCTGTCATATGCCCGGTGGTACGGGTGATTTCCAGGACAGGTGCGCTGAGCGTTCCCTCGGCAATCAAAATCAGTACTGAAAGTGGTAAGGCAACCAGGCTCGCATCAAACAGGCTATTGCGCGCCGGATAGCTGGCAAGCGGTATGGCAACCGTTACCAGGGCACACAAAGACAGGATATTCAGCACACTGACTTGTGGTGATGTCGGGATCACCCAGTGTTGACTTTGTGCCCAAATATGCAAAACCAGCCCAAGCAAGGTGAGGCCGGCTGCTAACATACGTTTTGTTTTGGAACGTTCTGCTACTGCTACATAAAGAAGGGCTGTAGCAACCAGGTAGCAGGCCGCGGTAATCAATAAAATCTTGTCATGCATGGCAATTTCTGTGCCGCTTGGAAGTAGTCAGCCGTTATAATACCTGACTGCTGAATCATGGAGTAAATAATGTTTGATAACCTGAGCCAAAGATTGACCCAAACCATGCAAAAATTGCGTGGTAAAGGGCGTCTGACCGAAGACAGTATCAGTGAGACCCTGCGCGAGGTTCGGATCGCTTTACTGGAAGCCGATGTGGCCTTGCCGGTGGTGCAGTCTTTCATCGGCCAGGTCAGAGAGCGGGCTTTGGGGCAAGAGGTTATCAGCAGTCTTCAGCCTGGACAGGCATTGGTCAAAATCGTCCATGATGAACTGGTTCGGATTATGGGTGAGGAGAACGAGGCCCTCGATCTCAGGGCCAGTCCGCCCGTGGTGGTGTTGCTGGCCGGTTTACAGGGCTCCGGTAAAACAACCACTACCGCAAAGCTTGCCAGGCATCTTAAAGAGCAGCTCAAAAAGAAAGTCATGGTTGTCAGCTGCGATGTCTACCGGCCGGCAGCTATCGACCAGCTAAAGACCCTCGCCGAACAGGTGGATGTACTTTTTCACCCCTCCGCGGTGACAGATAGCCCTGTGGCTATTGCCGAACAGGCGGTGGATGCGGCGAGAAAACAGTTTGTCGATGTGTTGCTGGTAGATACCGCCGGTCGTCTGCACATTGATGCGGACATGATGGATGAGATCCGGCAATTACATGCCGCTGTCAATCCACATGAAACCCTGTTCGTAGTTGATAGTATGACGGGGCAGGACGCCGCCAATACGGCCCAGGCTTTCAATGAGGCGCTGGCGCTTACCGGTGTGATCCTGACCAAGACGGATGGTGATGCCCGTGGTGGCGCGGCCTTGTCAGTCAGGCAGATAACCGGAAAACCGATCAAGTTTGTCGGTACCGGTGAAAAAACTGAAGCACTCCAGCCGTTTCATCCCGAGCGTATAGCCTCACGTATCCTGGGTATGGGTGACGTCCTTTCACTGGTTGAAGATGTCCAGCGTCACGTCGATCAGGAAGAAGCAGAAAAGCTTGCGAGAAAAATCAAAAAGGGCAAAGGCTTTGACCTCGAGGATTTCCGCAGCCAGCTGGAACAGATGCAAAACATGGGCGGGCTGGGCAACCTGGTGGATAAAATGCCGGGTATGGGCGATTTACCTGACCAGGTTAAAAACCGGGTAAATGACAAACAGACGGTCAGCATGATAGCCATCATTAACTCGATGACACCACAGGAGAGAAGTTTTCCCGATGTTATTCGAGGTTCACGTAAAAAAAGAATTGCTTCGGGGTCCGGCACTCAAATCCAGGATATTAACCGGATGCTTAAACAGTTTTCCCAGATGCAGCGCATGATGAAAAAGTTTGGCAAGGGTGGTATGAAAGGCATGATGCGAAAGCTGTCCAGCCTGAAGGGCCAAATGCCACCGGGCAGGTTTTCCTGAGCAGGAAACATAGTGAATGAAACCCTCTGACAGGCGTAACTTTCTGAAGAAAAGCCTATTCGTGGCGGGTGGCCTGGGTCTCGGTGTAACCGCCTGGTCGCGATTGTCACGGCACGGTCAGCCACCCGGAATTCACCCTGCACTGGGCCCCCTGGTCGTGGTCAACGACCAGGCTACCGGTCTGCCATTATTGAAACTGCCAAGAGGTTTCAGTTACCACAGTTTTGCCTGGGCCGGTGAAAAACTCGCCGATGGCTATCCCAGCCCGGGTGCTTGTGATGGGATGGGTGTGGTGAATGAACAAAACGGCATTGTCACACTGATCCGCAACCACGAATTGCGTGGCTCAAGCGGGCCCATCGGAGATCCGCAAAAAGCATGGGATATTACCGGTGGGGGAACCTCGACGCTCGAGTTTGATACCGTTACAAAGCGCCTGGTGGGTTCCAGGATCAGCCTGGGTGGCACGCTCAATAACTGTGCTGGCGGGGTCACCCCGTGGGGCACCTGGTTATCCTGTGAAGAAGCCCCCTTCACACCTGAACAGAAACATCTAGGTGAAGACCTCAGGCAGAAGTTGTGGCGTCTGAAAAACGCACAAAAATCTCATGGTTATGTTTTCGAAGTGCATCCTGGGGGCAAGTCAGAACCGCAGCCGATTGTAGCGATGGGCCAGTTTTACCACGAAGCGACGGCCATCGACCCCGAAAGCGGCGTGGTCTACATGACCGAAGATACGGAACCGAATGCTGGTTTTTATCGCTATTTACCGGACGTGCCGGGGCAATTGCAGGCTGGTGGAAAGCTGCAAATGCTGAAGGTGGCAGGTCACAAAGCACTGACTTACAGCGTGCCCTTGAATAAACCGATGGCATTCGATTGGGTTGATATCGCCGAACCGGGGCAGGGTCATACGCCCCGCACGCACGATGGTGCAGGTGTTGTCACACAGGGTATGGCAGCCGGAGGCACGCCATTTGTCTCACTCGAAGGCTGTTGTTTCTACGAGGGCTCGATTTATTTCACATCAAAAGCCGGTGGTAAGGCCCGGGCCGGCCAATTATTCCGACTGGATATTTCCAGCGGCACTCTACAGATGATCTTTGAAGCTGCCGGGCACGATAGCTTCACTGGCCCGGACAACATCATCGTCAGCCCGCAAGGCAGCCTGATGATCTGTGAAGACCGTCTCGGTATGTTTACAGAAGCCCAATATATTGCAGGGCTTAGCGGGCAGGGCGAGCTGTTTGCTTTCTGCCAGACCAACCCAAAACTGGATGTTGTCCATGCCGGACATGATCTACGCAGAACCGCACTGGGCAGCGAGTGGGCGGGCGCCTGTTTCTCCGCCGATGGTCAATGGATGTTTGTGAACCTTTATAACCCGGGTATTACGTTTGCAATTACCGGGCCGTGGCAAGAAGGACCCATTTAAAAAAAACACAAGCTGTTGTTTTCTTTTGCTACAAACACAGTTAAAATACTCTGTTTCGTGGAGCCGGGAAAGCGGATGTGTATCTGTGCGACCGGTATCAGTATCTGGTTTTGTCTGTGTGACATAGGGTCAATAGAAAAACCTGGTCAACAATTTGGCCATAGCAAAAGGTTATAAGGAATGGTAAAGATTCGATTGGCGCGCGGTGGCGCTAAAAAGCGGCCCTTCTATCACATCGTGGTAGCTGACGCCCGCAACAAGCGCGATGGACGTCGTATTGAAAAAATCGGGTTTTTTAACCCACTGGCCCGTGGTCAGGAAGAACGTCTGCGGCTTAACCTGGACCGTGTTGATTACTGGACCGGTGTTGGTGCACAACTCAGTGAACGTGTTGACTACCTGGTTAAACAAGCCCGGAGCAATGCTGCTGCCTGATTGGTTTGTGGCTGATGTCGTCGGGTTTGCGTGAAAAGCGCTGATAACAATATCGCGCTGGGTTATATTTCCGCGGTTCATGGCATCAAGGGCTGGGTCAAGGTGAATTCCTGGACCCGACCCATGGAAGCGATACTTCAATACCAGCCATGGTTGCTGGGAGAAGAGAAGAAGCCGGTCAGGATAGTTGACGGGCGCAAACAGGGTAAAGGGATTGCCGCGTTATTACCGGGTTTTGAAGACCGGGAACAAGCAGTCACCCTGGTGGGAACACAGATTTTTGTCAGGCGTGACCAGTTGCCGGCACCAGGTGAAGATGAGTACTACTGGTCTGATCTTGAAGGCCTGGAAGTTAAGACCACCACAGGCGAGATGATGGGCCGGGTAGATAAGCTGATAGAGACCGGTGCCAATGATGTGCTGGTGATCCGCGGAAACCGGGAGCATCTTGTACCGTTTATCCAGGGGCAATACGTAACCCGTGTTGACCTTGAAGGTGGAGTGATAGAAGTCGACTGGGATCCTGAGTTTTAGGAGGAAACAGGTAAGTATCATGCGTATAGACGTGATAACGCTGTTTCCCGAGTCGCTGGAAGGTTTGGCAGACCTGGGTGTTACGGGTCGTGCGATCCGCGAAGGCCGGGTTGCGTTAAATACCTGGAATCCCCGGGATTTGGCGACCGACAGGCACCGGACGGTGGATGACCGGCCATATGGTGGTGGTCCCGGTATGGTGATGGCCGTAGAGCCATTGAGTTCAACCATAGCCGCAGCACGGAAGCAACACACCAGCGGGACTCGCGTAAGTCTTATGAGTCCGCAGGGTCGCAAGCTGGACCAGGCGGGTGTAGATGAGTTGGCAGGCAGGCAGGGTTTGATACTTGTTTGCGGTCGTTATGAAGGCATCGATGAACGGCTGATTGAGTCCGAGATCGATGAGGAATGGTCGATTGGTGATTATGTTATCAGTGGCGGGGAATTAGCCGCTGCCGTCATAATCGATGCGGTGACCCGGCTTATACCGGGTGTATTGGGTCACGAACAGTCGGCGGTTCAGGATTCGTTTGTGGATGGTCTGCTGGATCATCCGCATTACACACGTCCCGAGGTGACGGGTGGTAAAGCGGTACCGGAAGTGCTGCTGTCAGGCGACCATGAGGCGATTCGCCGCTGGCGCAGGAAGCAGGCGTTGGGTCGAACCTGGCTACTGCGACCGGACCTGTTGGAAAACAGGCAAATGGATGAAGAGGCGGAATTACTGTTAAAGGAATTTCGTCATGAATTGGAAATTGATAGTTAAAAGGCCGAGAGCGGCTTACATTGAAAGGACAGAACGATGAATATCATTGAGCAAATCAACGCAGAGCAAGCGACACGTGAGTTACCGGAATTCAGTCCTGGTGATACCATCATCGTTAGCGTAAAGGTCAGAGAGGGTAACCGTGAACGTCTGCAGGCTTTCGAGGGTGTTGTTATTGCCATCAAGAACCGGGGTCTGAATTCCGCTTTTACCGTCCGGAAAATTTCTCACGGTACCGGGGTTGAGCGTGTTTTCCAGACGCACAGCCCGCTGATTGATTCAGTCAAGGTAAAACGCCGCGGTTCTGTTCGGCGCGCCAAGCTGTACTACTTGCGTGGACTGGAAGGCAAGGCTGCCCGTATCAAGGAAAAACTGGGCTGATCAAGCACCAGTAATTACAAAAAAGCCCGCTTCGCGGGCTTTTTTTTGCCCATTGATTGGCCCGACATCCTTGAAACAACGGCAGCAGACCCAACTTTGGGCAGTAGCATTCAATTTAGCGGAAACTACTATGACCGAAACTACCAAATCCAAACAGACCAAAAAACCAAAGGCCAAGGCCGTCAAGACGGAAAAACATGAATTCCAGGCCGAGGTACGCGAAGTACTGAACCTGATGGTTCACTCGCTGTATTCCAACCGTGAAATATTTTTACGTGAGCTGATATCAAACGCATCTGATGCCTGTGACAAGCTGCGTTTTAAGTCTTTGCAGAATTCAGACATGCTTGGCGGCGACTCTGAACTAAAAATTGAAATCGAGATCGATGAAAAAGCCGGCCTCGTCACCATTCGT
>Ga0316201_10001327_pt1 | contig 16461 bp, 15 predicted proteins | sample CS6wburrow_MG_FD_204516 | JGI IMG/M metagenome (GOLD analysis project Ga0316201, IMG submission 204516) | Coastal sediment microbial communities from Delaware Bay, Delaware, United States - CS-6 worm burrow | ecosystem: Environmental > Aquatic > Marine > Coastal > Sediment | place: USA... | reverse complement strand
GGCCAACAAGGAGGTGATCAAGGATCCTGACCTGATCTATCCGGGGCAGAAGATCCGTATTCCACCGAAAAACTGGTAAAGACGGGGTACTGTGCGCGGCGGTTCAGAAAAGACCGCCGCGCCGCCGGTGCCAGCAGGTTTCTCGCTGTGTTGGAAGCCTTTGGCTGGGAACCTCGGATGCGGGTTTGGGTCGGGGAGGTATAACGATAACGCTTTGATGCGTAGATCTATTTTCGATTCTTGCCGGCAATTGCTTTCATGGCGCGGAATCTGGTACCGGGTAGAATCGCAGGAAACGGGACCAGATGGATGCTCGTCCTCAACAAACCGACCATGGAACGAACTATTTGCAAACCACAGACCAAAATAATTTTGGATCTGCAGACCGGGATGTCCTTAAGGCGCAGATCGAGCAGTGCTACCGTCTGCTCCCGATCTCTCTGGTCGTGAGCCTGCTGAACGGTCTTATCCTCGCGGTCGTCCTGTGGGAGGCGACCGATGCACTGAGCCTGCTTGTCTGGTCGTTACTTCTGATCGCCGTCACGGTTGCACGTTTTTTGGTGTGGCGCGCCTTCAAAGCGGCCGCGCGAGGCGCGCAGCTCGACACTGATGCCTGGAGGCGGCACTTCGTCATCGGCACCTGTGCGGCGGGTCTGGTATGGGGGGCATCTGGGGTGCTCCTTTTTCACCCCGACTCATTCCCTCATCAGGTGTTTCTCGCCTTCGTGTTGGGCGGCATGGTCGCCGGGGCCATCCCGCTAATGTCATCCGTCGAGCATGCATACCGGTGTTTCGCCATCCTGGTGGGGTTGCCGATCAGCATCCAGATGTTCGCTGTGGACGACCGTGTCCATCTCACCATGGGTTTCATGATAGTGATCTTCGGTATTGCCATGATCGCCTCGTCCACCCAGGTACAGCGGCTGTTTCTTGAGTCGGAAAACCTGCGCCAGAAACTTTCTTCATCTGTGGAGGCGAGCCAGGCGCTCGAGCAGATGGTGCGCCTGGATGTGCTTACGGAGATCGCCAACAGACGACTGTTCGATGAGGAACTCGAGAAAGAGTGGCGAAGAGCAAAACGCGACAAGGACAGTCTTTCGGTCATTACCGCCGATATCGACCATTTCAAGGAATACAATGATCGCTACGGGCATCCGGCCGGTGACGAATGTCTGGTGATAGTGGCCAAAGCAATGCAGCATGCGCTGTCCCGTCCGGGTGATATCGTGGCCCGAATCGGTGGCGAAGAATTTGCGTTTCTGCTGCCGCGAACGTCGCTTGGCGGTGCAAGATCCGTGGCCGAGCTGATTCGCGAGCGCATACTCGAGTTGAAGCTGCCGCACGACGCGTCACCCACAGCGCAGCAGGTTACCCTCAGCTTTGGTGTTGCGTCTTCAGACCACCCTTCGGTCGCGTCACCAACCGATCTGATGCGCGCCTCCGACGTGGCGCTATATGATGCGAAGCGCCACGGACGCAACCAGGTTGCGGTAATTGCGACATAGTTCTGCCGAGTGTCATGAGGGGACCTCTAACAATTCCGGGCAGATCAGATTGTTGATGAAAAAGGCTCGGATCAAGGCGCGAAGCGTGCGTAATAGCTCGCCATTGCGGAGATTCGCAACGCTGAGCTGAGATTTCTTGGCGCCAAGATGGCTGATCGTGAATTGTTGGAGGTCCCCATGAGCATCTCAGGAGAGTTTACAATCGTTCGGTGTGGGTTCAGATTTTCTCCGACGTTGTAAAAAGGGATCTTTCGTCCAGAATTGTCCATGGAAGGGTCGACACAGAGTGGCCCGGGCCTTTTGGGATGGAAGTCGAACTGGCTTCCAGATTGAAAGGAAAGGCACGTTCTCTGACTCCTTTCGGTTGACCACATGAAGGAAAGACATTGGATCAGTCTCGTCGCAAGCGTCCGGCATGGCCAGAGCGTGCTCGTTCTTGGGCCCGAGATAGCCGCACAGGTAGATCGGGAAGCTGCAGACGAACAGGCTCAGACCAGTTGCTGCGAGGTTCTCACGGCCCAGCTGAGAGGCGAACTGGAAGAAGATCAGCGCTTGGTGAGAGGTGAATCGCTGGCAGCCGTAGCGCAACAGTATGAGGATGCCGAGGGGTTCGGTGCCAATGCGCTGCGGGCGCTGGCGGAAAGGCTCTACAACTCGCCGGATATTGCGCCGTCAGCGACCCACGCCCTGATCGCTGAACTGCCTTTCAGCCTCATCCTGGCCACCTCTCAGGACGACCTGCTGACGCGCTCGCTGCGCGCGGTCGGCAAAGACCCGATCGTCAGCCGGTACAATCTTCGTGGCGACAAGCGCGACAACCCCGAGGTGGTGCTTCCCGCTTCGCCACAGACCCCGCTGGTATATCACCTGTTTGGTGATGCGCAGGTTCCGGGTTCGTTGGTCCTCAGTGAAAATGATCTGCTGGACTTTCTGATCGCCATCGTCTCCGAGCGCCCGCCATTGCCAAATAGTCTGGTCCGTGCGCTGAAGCGGGTCGGACAGAGTTTTCTGTTCGTCGGATTCGGGATCAAGAACTGGTACCTGCGGGTATTGCTGAAGGTTATCGTCCGCACCCTCGAATTGAACCGTACGGGTGCGGCGATCGCCACCGAACCTTTGCGCGCACTGTCGAAGGTCGATCGCGAGCAGACGGTGCTGTTCTATCAGCGGGGTACACGAATCGAGGTCGAAGACGACGATGTGATGACGTTTCTCAGCGAACTTTCGCGTCGCCTGGAGGCCGCTGGTGGTGTCGACGAACAGGTGGTTCAGATCGGTGCAAGGCCGCGCGTGTTCATCAGTTATGCCCGCGAGGATGGAGATCTTTCGGCCAGGGTTTTCGATGCGCTTCAAAAGGCGGGCTTCGAGCCCTGGTTCGACAAGGAATCTCTGGGCGGCGGCGATCTATGGGATGCGAATATCCGCGAGGAACTGGCGGCCACGGACTTCACACTCGTCCTTTACACGCCGGCGCTGTGCCGCAAGACGGACAGTTATGTGAACAGGGAGATCAATCTTGCCCGCCAGCGCGCAATGAATGTACGGGGGGCTTTTTTGATACCTCTGCGGACAACCGATATCGTAGACGAACAGCGCATTCGCGAGTTGGACGACTACCACGAGATGTTGCTCAGGCCCGAGGGATTTGACGATGACATGTCAAAGGTAGTGTCGACCATGCGCCGTGACTACCAACGCAGGTTGCGATAGGCATCATGGACCATCGCAGGCATCGTTACCCTGGCGCACAGCCTTTCTCGGATGATGAATCTTCGCGTGGCGTGTTTTTCGGACGCGGTGATGCGTCGCGCAAACTCACCGACAAGATTCTTGCCAACCGGCTGGTCGTCGTATACGGCCGCTCGGGTCTGGGGAAAACCTCTCTGCTCAATGCGGGCGTTGCGCCACTCCTACGTGAAGAGGGTTATCTGCCGCTTTTCCTCAGGGTAAACGATACCGCGCAGGGCCCGCTGCACGCGGTACTGCAGGGGATTTCCACAGAGGCCCGCCGTCAGCAGGTGGAATTTACGGAAGGCCTGACCGACTCGCTTTGGGGGTTTTTCAAAACGGCGGAGTTCTGGCGCGGCGATCTGCTATTGACCCCGGTGCTGGTACTCGACCAGTTCGAAGAACTGTTCACGCTGCAGGATGAAGCGGCGCGCGCGCGTTTTCTGGACGAGTTGAGCTATTTGATCCGCGGAATTCGGCCACCATCGGCCAGTTCTGAAACACATGCCGAGCTGAGTGAGCGGCCGCCCGCAGTTCGAATCCTGCTGTCATTGCGCGAGGACTATCTCGGCTATCTTGAAGAGGCCGCAGACCATGTTCCGCAGATCTTCGATGCCCGTTTCCGCCTGTCGCCACTTGACATCGATGCAGCCGCAGAGGCCATCACCGGCCCGGCACAGGTACAGGACGCGCAGTTCGAAACCAGGCCGTTTGCGTTCGCGGCTGAAACAGTCGAGGGCGTGCTTGATTTCCTGTCCCGGCGCAGAAGCGAGAGAATCGCCGACGCCAGGCGCTACGTCGAACCGTTCCAGCTGCAATTGATCTGCAGTCGCATCGAGCAGATTGTGGCCACGAGGCAGCGGCAAACCCGTGCGGACGTCACCATCAGTATGGCCGACATCGGTGGCGAGACGGCGCTGACGCAGACCCTGAAGGACTTCTACGGCGACGCCGTGCGTGCCATACCAGGCAAACGTGAGCGCAAGGCGACACGCCGGCTGTGCGAGGAGTATCTGATCAGCGCCGAGGGGCGCCGCCTCAGCCTCGAAGGGTATGAGATTCGGCGGCAATTGGGCCTGGGCAAAGAGACCCTTAAACAACTTGTGTCCAGCCGTCTGATACGCGCCGAGAACAGGGCGGACAGCATCTACTACGAACTCAGTCACGACGCGCTGGTCGAGCCCATTCTCGTTTCACAACGAAAAAAAGCCATCATGCGGGGCTGGTTCGGTATCGTGGCCGGAACCACGTTTTTCGTTTTTTTTGGTGCCGTACTCATGATTGCCCTGGCAGGATTGACCGTATACGAGTTCGAATCGGAAGGCTTGGCGCGAGTCGGGGAGGGCGTAGGGCTGACCCTGATGTTGCTGGCGTTGTTTGTGTTCCTCGTTATTTCGGTGGTTCTGCTGCGTAGCAGCGCGCGCACTCTGGTCAGATATCGCCGCGCTCGCGAAGCATCTCAGATCGATTCGGATCAGGCGCTTTCGCGACAATGGGGTTCTGTGGTGTCTGGGATTTTCGGCCTTAGCATTGGCGCCCTATGCATCTTATTCGGGCTGTTGATTCTCTTTATCCAGGGCATTTTTGTCTGGGGATGGGTGGATCCGGAGGCCGCAGTATCAATGGGCGATGCGTTTGAGATCGGCGAATTTGTCGAAGCCGTCAACGAAAATGGTTTTGGTGTGGATTTCTTCGCGAATCTTTTTGGCACCGTTGCGCTCCTCGTTATCGGTGGACGCCTGGGGCGCTGGGGAATCCTGCGAATGGTCAACTACCCCCTGAAAAGGTCCACCAACGCGGCTGCCGTCGCTGCGACAGATGCAGGGAGTATGAACACGGTTCTCAAGAACGTGCTCGGCGGCCTTTTTGTGGTCGCTGCCGCACTGTTGGCGGTAAGCGGCTTGATGCTGCTCGGCTGCACCTGGTTGTGGCCGGTACTCGGGTGGGAGTGGGTGCAGCTGCCGGGATTCAGCGTGCTAAGCCTGCAATGTGCAGCCGGTTATGATTCGGTTTTTGCTGATCTGATGGGCGACGCTTTCCTGATCGCATGTTGTCTGTATGTCGCCTGGCTTTGCCTCCGCAGGGGCGATGCTTCGCGCGACCGACGTGCGTATGCCGGTGTATCGCCGGTTCGTTAAGAAATTGTTTGTCGCACCTTCCGATAAAGGTGGATCTCTCGCGGTGGTTCGTTTTTCTGTCACTCCCCACTGAGGCGCGCAACGGCCGCGCCTCAGAGGAAGGTCTTGGCCGCAATCAGTCGGTTTCGCCAGTAGGGGTTGTCGAGCGAGGCGCGGGATACCTGTTTGCCCGATGACGGTGCGTGGATGAAGATGCCGTCACCCTCGTAGATTCCGACATGCCGGGTCTTACGCCAGCCAATGTTGAAGAACAGCAGATCGCCCGGTAAGAAGGTCTTGCGGTCCGGCAGCTGCGCCTGATTCCATTGCGATGCCGTGGTTCGCGGGACCTTCAGTCCGACCTTCCGATGAGTGTATTGCACCAGGCCACTGCAATCGAATCCTTGACGGCTGCTGCCGCCGTACCGGTAGGGTGTGCCGATCAGCTGCCCGGCGTGACGCACAACCTCGCGACGAGCCGGGGAGACCTCCTGGTCTGTGTATCCATCGACGATCATTGGGCCGCCGTGCGGCGATGTGCCGCAACCGCTCAAAAATGCGATGAACCCCACCAGAATGAGGTACTTGAAGACAGGTAAGCAGTTGCATGTCCAAATCATGAATCTGACCGCGTTTGTTCTGCCTATGAGCATAGTAGGCAATCGAACCATTGGCTTGAGCTACCGCAAAGCGTCGCGCTACTTCTTGCGGATGCCCTCAATCCCCAGCCACAGGTGTACCTCCTTCGATGCCGGGCCAAGATTGCGCTTGATGCCAAAGTCAGCGAGCGCGAAGCTGGTACGTCCCTCGAAGCCGCGGCGGTAACCCCCCCAGGGGTCATCGCCGGCACCAATGGCCGTGACCGCGATGCTCAGGGGGCGCGTAACACCGTGCAGCGTCAGTTCACCCTGAAGTTCGCCCTTGCCGTTGCCCAGTTCACGGTACGAGGTGCTTACGAAGCGCGCTTGCGGAAACTTCTCAGCGTCGAGGAACTCATCGTCGCGCAGATGCTTGTCGCGCTCGGCATGGTTCGAGTCCACGCTGGCGATGTCGATGCTTACCGTGACCTGCGCCGCGTCCGGGTTGGCCTCATCGTAGCTGAATTCACCTTCAAAACTGTTGAAACGGCCGACCAGCCAGCTGTAACCCAGATGTTTGATATGAAACTGGATAAAGGCATGCGCGCCCTTGGTGTCAATTACGTAATCGGCGGCCTGGGTGGTGCTGGAGAGCAGCAGGGCCAGGCCTGCGGCGAGAAGCTTTACTGAGGTTTTCTTCATCGTATTTGTCCTGTTTGATTGGTTACTTGTCTGACTTACACATGCGACGGAGAGTGTCGTCTTTGAGGATGAAATGATGCCGCAACGCGGCGCCCATGTGGAGGGCGATTATTACCAGGAGGAACATCGCCAGGAAAAAGTGGACGTCTCCCGCGATGTCCTCCTGGCCGTCGATTCCCTGCAATGTCGCCGGGACTTCAAACCAGCCGAACACATCGACTGCCCGACCGTCTGCGGTAGAGATCAGGTAACCGGTGACTATCAGCAGAAGAGGCAGGAGATAGAGCAACAGGTGCGCGGCGTGTGCGGCTAACGCCTCCCACCGCGACCGGGCCAATGAGGCCGGCAATGGCCCGCACAAACGCCAAGCGATACGCGCCAGCAGTACCAGCCCGAGCAGAACACCGACGGCGCGGTGAAGGTCAGGGCCTTTTTTGTACCAGGGGTCGTAGTAGTCGAGACCGGTCATCCACAGCCCCAGCGGCAGCAACACGGCAATGATCATCGCCATGCCCCAGTGCATGGCGATGTGGATCAGGCCGTAGCTGTCAGGATTGTTTTTCCAGTTCACGATATTTGCGGTTTCTCGGTTGCTTAGATGGGCTTTGGGGCATGCCGCAGCATCAGGCTCAGTCCGGTCAACACAAGCAACAGCAGCAGCAGAAACGCGACGAACGCCGTCCAGCCGATGTGCTGATAGAGAAATCCCGGCAGGTACGAGCCCATTGCCCCGCCGGCATAATACGCTGACACATACAGACCGTTGATCAGGCCCTTGCGTTCCATTTCGAGGTGGTTGAGGAAGGCGGAAAGCACACTGTGCAGGGTAAACATGCCAGCGGCAAACACCAACATCGACACATAGGCCAACTGGTTGCCGGGCAGGGCGAAGGCTGCCGCGCCGAGCAGGTAGACCAGACTGCCGGCGACCAATGTCCGGCGCTCGCCGCCAAACAGTCGAATCAGATGCAATGACCCCAGCGCTATCGCGACACCGATCAGGTACCCGGTGTAGACCAGCGCAATGGCGCTCTGTGAAATACCGGGGTTGTTGTCACGCATGTGAAATGGCAGAAAGTTCAACATTGCGGCAAACACGAAGAACAGGAGGAAGGCGCTGGCCAGTCCCTCTGCATAGATGGGGCGCCGGGCCAGTGCGCGTATCTCGGCAAGCCGCACCTTGCCCAGCCGCAGGCGCGGGTCGGAGGCCAGCCGGGTGGTCAGCCAGGTGGCGATGAGCGCGGCGATCGCCCAGAACAGGAATGCACCCTGCCAGCTGTGAAGGTCGGTGAGCAGGCCGCTCAGGACACGTCCACTGTAACCACCCAGGATGGTCGCGGCGATGTAGATGGTGATGTTCTTGCGTGTCCTGTGCTGCCCACCCGCGGCCGAGCTGTAGGTCATCAGCGCGGTGAATATCGCCGGCAGCATCAGCCCCTGGACACCACGCAGAAGCAGGAACATGGGATAGTCTGGCCCCAGGCTGAGTGCAAACTGGGCCAGGGTAAGGACGCTGAAACTGGCGGTCAGCATGTGCTTGGTCGAAACATGCTCCAGCACGTAGCCATAAAGCAGCGGACCTAGTGCCAGCGGGATCATGGTCGCTGTGGTCAACAGGGCGGTATCGCCAATCGGGCGTTGCCATTGTTCGGCCAGCAGTGGCAGCAGGGGTTGGGTGGTGTAAAGAACGGCAAAACCGACAATGGTGCAGTAGACCACGATGGCAAGGTTGCGAATGCCCATTCCGGATCCGATAACGGCGGTAGAGACCGGAGTATAAGGTTGACGCGTCGGCGCTCCGCGGCGGTGGAGTGAAAATAAATCAATCTTGATGTCATGGATTTTCCGCGGCCTGCTCTTGCTGTCGGGCTTAGGCGCCGAAGGCCTCCGGCGGCAGCCGATTTCCACCCGCGCGGCGCTTGACGGATAATGCCCGGCTTGAATCGAGGCGTCGGAGCAAACCGTGAAGTTTACTGTTGAAGAATTCCGCAACTGGAAGTCAAAGAAGGTCACCTTGCTGGGCATGTCCGGTGTCGGCAAGACCCATATCTCTGCCATGTTGCGCAAACAGCAGTGGTATCACTATTCGGGTGATTACCGGATTGGCACCCGCTATCTCGATGAGAGTATTCTTGACCTGGTCAAAGAGCAGGTGATGCAGGTCCCGTTTATCAGTGAACTCCTGCGCAATGACTGGATCTATATTCGAAACAACATCAAGATCTCCGATCTCGGGCCGGTTCTGTCCTTTGTCGGCAAGCTCGGAAATCCCGAGCTGGGTGGTGTTCCGCTGGAGGATTTTCAACACCGTCAGGCGAAATATCGTGACGCTGAGATTGCCGCTATGCTTGATGTACCGGCCTTCATCAACAAGGGGCGGCAGATCTACGGCTACGCACATTTTGTGAATGACGTGGGTGGTTCCCTGTGCGAGCTGGATGAGCCGGGTGTTATCGACCTGCTGGTTGAACACACCCTGATGTTGTATATCCAGGTGACTGATCAGGAAGAGGAACAGACGCTGATTTCACGTGCGCAAAGCGACCCCAAGCCGCTTTATTACAGACCGGATTTCCTGCTCGAGCAGTTGGCGATATATCTAAAGGAAAAGGGGTTGCAGTATGCGGCCGAGATGGACCCGGACGAATTCACGCGCTGGGTGTTTCCGCGCCTGTTCCATTCAAGGGTGCCGCGCTACGAACAGATCGCCAGACAGGGCTATACGGTGACCTCGCGTGAGGTGGCGCAGGTGCGTGATGAGCGGGATTTTCTGGCGCTGCTCGAAACAGCCATAGCACGGGCCGGGTGAAACCATGCCGATCGTCGCCCACAATTCCCTGCCGACCTTCGAGCGCCTGCGCCAGGAAGGGGTCAAGGTGCTGCAGTCCGACCGCGCCCTGCATCAGGATATTCGAGAGCTGCACATCGGTCTGCTGAACATGATGCCGGACAAGGCCCTGGCCGCGACCGAGCGCCAGTTCTTCCGCCTGGTCGGTGACAGCAACCCGATTGCGCAGTTCTACGTGCATCCGTTCACTCTGCCTGAGCTGAAGCGTGGTGACGCCGCCACCCGGCACATAGGTCAGTATTACGAGACCTTTGAACAGGTGCGTGAGCAGGGACTGGACGCCCTTATCATCACCGGTGCCAATGTGGTGGGTTCCGCACTTTCGCTGCAGCCGTTCTGGGAGCCGCTGATCGAGGTCATCGACTGGGCTTTCGACAATGTCACGTCGACCCTGTGCAGCTGTCTGGCAACCCATGCCGTGCTGGAATTTCGCTATGGTCAGCGCCGCGTGCCCCGGCCGCCCAAGACCTGGGGTGTGTTTCCCCATCATCTGGTCGACAAGAATCATCCGCTGGTCTACGACACTAACACCCGGTTCGATGTGCCACATTCCCGCTGGAACGACGTGTCGAGGGCGCAGTTCGATACCGCCGGACTGCATGTGCTGGCCGAGAGCGACGTTGGCGTTCATCTGGCGACCAGTCCGGATGGCTTCCGTTTCGTGTTCTTCCAGGGGCATCCGGAGTACGACACCGTATCCCTGTTGAAGGAATACAAGCGCGAGGTCATGCGTTACGCGACCGGAGAGCTGCCTGCCTATCCACCTTTCGTCGACAACTATTTCAGCGCACGCGACAAGGCCATCCTGCGTGAATACCACGGCCGGCTGGACGAGACCATGGCGGCGGCTAGGGACATGCCCGCGTTCCCGGATGAGTTGCTGATCAAGGGGCTCGACAATACCTGGCGGGATACGGCGCACGCTGTGGTTGGAAACTGGGTAGGCCTGGTGTATCAACTGACCCATCGTGACCGTCGCAAGCCGTTCATGGACGGGATCGACCCGGATGATCCGCTTGGGTTGAAGAAGCGCTGAGCTCAGCTTACCAGCACTACTTTTCTTTGCTGTGCCGCAAAGAAAAGTAGCCAAAAGAAAACGCACCCCACGGCTTGGTCCCCGCTTTGCGCCGACTTCCCTGCGCTTCTCGCCCTTTCCGGCGCGCGTGAATTTGCTTCCTGCGGTCGGTCAGACATGCACGCGCTTGCCTCCAAAAACGGCTGCGATGCTCGGCTGCACCAAGAGGACGGGGCACTCCGTAGTCAACTCAGTGAGCCGCGGACCCGTTGACGCCGCCGAGCACATCAAAACTGTGCGCGCGACAGCGCGAACAAGAAAACGCTACCAAAGCATAAAGGCCCGCTCCGAAGCGGGTCTTCATGTATTCAACGGATAGTTCGGTCAGTCGCGATACCGCTGAGCAATCCAGTAATCCACGCTGAAATACTTGCCCGCGCCGATGAAGAACAGGGCCAGCAGCATGATGAAATAGGTCGCCGCGAACTCGATACCATTGTTGAGGATGACGAATTCACCTGACCCGGTCAGCCACTCAAAATTCCCATGTTGCTGCAGCAATCCGTTGGCGGCGGCCAATCGTTCGCCTGATTCTGCGGTCTCGGCGATTGCCGCCCAGCCCTTTTCCCAATGAACGGTTACCGCGGCCACGACCATGGTGACCATCAGCGGGATCGAAATCCAGCGTGTCGCCAGGCCGATCAGCAGCAGGATGGCGCCACCGGCCTCGGTCAAGGCTGCGGCCCAGGCCATCAGTTCCGGCATCGGCAGCCCAAGGCCCCAGTCCGGGTTGCCGAACCAGGCGATCGTGCTGTCCATGTCCCCGAGCTTCTTGCTGCCAGCCATCCAGAAAACCGGTACAAGGTAGAGCCGCATCGCCAGCGGCGCGAGAAAATCCAAGGCGCGGAAGCTGTCGAGCAGGTCCTGCAGGCGATTCAACAATCCGATCATGACGGTCCCCAGTTTTATTGTTTGTGTTGCCAGCGAAGTGTCTTGTCAGTGTGTGCAGGGTCCATCAGGCCCGGACACCCAGAATCACACTGCGCTGGCGCAGGTCGTCGAGGAGTTCCTGTCCCGCCGCCATCAGCGAATCGATATCGGGGTGGGCCAGTTCCTCGGCAATGGTGTTCAGTACATCCAGACCAGTCTGCGTTGGATTTTCTTTCACCAGCTGCAACAGTCGCTGGGTGACCGCATTGATCTGCAGAAAGCGCACCTCGTCCAGGCGATCCCGATAGACCACGAGATGGGTGGGTTCCGCGGGCTGTTCCGTAGGCAGGTATTCGGGGCCGAGCGTGTGTACCGGCCAGTGGTAGGTGAGATTCCATGCGGTGGGTGTGACCAGCGGGCGATTGCTCAGCAGGTCGCCGTTGGGGTCGTATTCGCCAAGTTGCTCATCCGCCGCACTGATGGCGACGGCCAGTTCGACGTACTCGTAGTGAGCCAGTTCGAGCACGAAGGGCCAGTCGCCCGGTCGCGGCTCGCGCTCCTGCTGAAGGTATTCCAGGAACTCCTGGGCCACCTCGGTAAACAGAGGCGTTGCGCTGCGGTGCCGGACCATGAAGTCGCGCACCATGGCGTTCCAGTGTTCGTTGTCCGTTATCCGATGCAATATCGGAAAATTCCCGGCCAGTTGGTCGTTGATGTTGTTGAAAAAGATCTCCGTGTAGATCGCCATGCGGCGGGCCGAAATGCCGTCGGGCAACGGATTGTGCTCCGGGTCTCGGATATGCGCGGTGAACGCCAGTTGCTGCCGCTGAAACCCGGGCAGTGTCTCTTCAAGCGACGCTTGCACCGGCCGCCTCCTGCCATTCGTGCTGACGCCTGACGATCTGGTCGACCTCGCCGAGCAGTTCCGCCAACGGTGGAATATTGAAATCGCGTTCCAGCAGGGTCGGGAAGACTTCGTATCGGGCATATGCCTCGTCGAGCAGGTCCCAGACCTCCGGCAGCACGTCTTCACCATGGGTGTCGACGCGCAGATTGTCTTCCTCACGGTAGTGGCCGGCGATGTGCGCATAGAGGATACGCTCAGCCGGTATGCCGGCGAGGTAGTCACGCACGTCGAAACCGTGGTTGATGCTGTTGACAAAGATGTTGTTGATATCGAGGTGGAAGCCGCAATCGGCCTCGCTGACCACGGCATTCAGAAATTCGAGTTCGGTCATCTCGGCGCCGGCGGGTGTGGCGTAGGTGGAGACGTTTTCCATTCCGATCCGCCGCTCCAGCACCTCCTGGACATGGCGTATCCGAGCGGCGACATAGTGCACAGCCTCTTCAGTGAACGGTATGGGCATCAGGTCGTACAGCTGCCCGCTGTCGCCGCAGTAGGACAGATGTTCGGTATAGGCTCGCGCCTGATGCTGATGGAGAAAGTCTTTCAGATCCAGCAGAAATTCGTCGTCCAGCGGGGCCGGGCCGCCGATGGACAGCGAAAGGCCGTGGCAGACCAGCGGGTAACGCTCGCTGAGGCTGCGCAGTGCTTTGCCGCGTGCTCCGCCCACGCGGATCCAGTTTTCGGGTGCGACTTCCAAAAAGTCCACCTGGGACGGCGGATTCGCCTGCAATTCCGGGATCAGGTCTTGGCGCACGCCCAGGCCGACCCCGTTTACCGGATAGCAAAATTCTCCCTTGGCCTGGCTCTCGCTGTTCATGCCGCTTTCCCGTCAACGCTTGCAAGCAGGCCCCTGTGACGGGGCCTGTATTTTCATCGTGCAGGCGACCGGCCCCGGGGCCGGTCACCTGCCGTCAGTTGCGGGTCGGGTTACTTGGCGCCGCCACACTTGCCGGCGCCGCACTTGCCTTCGCCACCTTTGGCGTCAGCGTCCTTGGAGCCGCCGCACTTGCCTTCGCCACCTTTGGCGTCAGCGCCTTTGGCGCCGCCGCACTTGCCGGCGCCACACTTGCCTTCACCACCTTTGGCCTCAGCGTCCTTGGAGCCGCCGCACTTGCCTTCGCCACCCTTGGCCTCAGCGTCCTTGGAGCCGCCGCACTTGCCGGCGCCACACTTGCCTTCGCCACCTTTGGCCTCAGCGCCCTTGGAACCGCCACACTTGCCTTCCATGTGGTCGCTGGCGATTTGCGCGTAGCCGCCGTTCAATTCGGCCATGCCGAACGGGGTGCTGGCTGCATTGGCGGCACCGGCCATCATCATCGAGCCTACGAAAGCGGCGCCGATGGCGGCGGCAACGGGTTTCATGGTTTTCTTGGACATCTTCACTTTCCTCATGAGTTGGTATTGTCTGGGACGCCGGTGACTAGGTGCCGGTTAGCCGCCAGTATTTTCTTCAATCTCCCGGTTGGTGCGTTTCTTAGGTGCATCTAACCGTTTGATTTTAAAGATTCTTGGTTTCTCCCGGGTTACCGGGATGACTGTTCTGACGCGTATCCTCGCTCAGGGTTCAACGTTTAGACCGGGGGCCTTTGGGGTTTATTTCAACGGCCCAGCTTTTTCAGGCACTCCAGGTAGCTCTGTTCGTCCGGCGCAGCGCCATTGCGCTGCGCCTCCCACAACGCCACGCCGAGGCAGTCCATCATGGCGTGCTCAGCGGCATGGTGGTCGCCGAGACGGCTGACGATCTGCTGGTAGCTGGCGCGAATCCCGGTTGGGCGATCGGTGCTCACTTGTTCGGCCAGGGTGATGTGCATGCCCATGTGCAGCCAGGGATTCGTTTCGCCCTGTTCGGGAGTGAAGTCACGGTCTAGCTGGTCTTTGTCGCTCAGGTGGATGTGATACTCGGGGTGCTGTTCCACCACCTGTGCAACCAGTTGTTCCAATGGTTGCAGCGTTTCACCGACCAGCCGCTTCTGCCAACTGGTCTGGAAGAAAAGGCGGAGTTGTTCGCGGTTCTGTCCAAACATCGGATGCGCTCATCCCTCGATAACGAAGCGGCATGGTGCCACAGGCGTAGCTAAGGCTAGAAGCCTTGTGGGGCCAAATTGTGCACAGATTAAACCGCGAAGATACAGCGGCAATTCGCCGCAGGAAGGTGCCTGTGTATCAGCCGTACCCGCCTTATTCGGTTTTGTGACGGTATTCACAAAGGTCTTCGATCATGCAGGAGCCACAGCGTGGTTTGCGTGCGACGCAGGTGTAGCGGCCGTGCAGTATCAACCAGTGATGGGCATCGCTCAGAAACTCGGCGGGGACCAGCCGCAGCAGACGTTTCTCCACCTCGAGGACTGTCTTGCCTGGCGCAATTCCGGTCCGGTTGGCGACCCGGAAGATATGCGTATCAACAGCCATGGTGGGCTGACCAAATGCGGTATTCAGGACCACGTTCGCGGTCTTGCGCCCAACCCCCGGCAGCGCCTCCAATGCAGCGCGATCCGCCGGGACCTGACCATCGTGCTGACGGATCAGTATCGCGCAGGTCTTGATGATGTTTTCGGCCTTGCTGTTGAACAACCCGATTGTCTTTATATAGTCTTTCAGTCCATCCACCCCGAGCGCAAGAATCGCCTCCGGTGTGTTTGCAAGCGGATACAGTTTGGCTGTGGCCTTGTTGACACCCTTGTCGGTTGCCTGCGCCGAGAGGATCACGGCGATCAGCAGTTCGAACGGGTCGGAAAAGTTCAGTTCCGTGGTCGGGTGTGGGGTGGCGCTGCGCAGACGCTCGAAGATCTGCTGCCGTTTTGCCTTGTTCATGATTGCGGGTCCGGGTGACTGGCCAGAGTGTGAGACAGATCCAGCGTTGCTTGAGCGGTGGGACTGCTATGATCGTTTCGGATCATACCAATGATGGCCGCCCGGCTTGGGAGTTGTGCAGGTGTTCGCTGAATAGGGATATACGATACCGATGATTCGAATTCCCCTGCAGGTCCAGTCTTCGCAAGAGTTTCAATCTGCGCTCATCCGGCTGTCGATCTGGCTGTTCATGCTGATCATGATCGGCTTGCTTGGGCTGGTCGACGATTACAGGTTCTCCTGGGGTTTCATTCTGGCCTGGTTTGCCGTGCACCTGGTCTGGTACCTCGGCCTTTTGGTCAGCACCATTCGTCGCCCGCAGTTGTGGCGTGGGCGCACCTATCTAAGCATCCTGGCGGACCTCAGCGGCACCACGGGCATACTGTATCTGACCGCCGACGCGACCGGGCCCTTCTATCTGCTGTACGTCGTGTCGTTTCTGTCGCAGGGTATGCGCTATGGCCGGACCAACCTGGTGTTGGCCTCGGTGCTCAGCCTGATGGCATTCGTCCTGGTTGCGGCGGTTCTGGGGGATTGGCGCACACAGCCGCTCGAAGTGCTGTTCGTGGCGCTGGTGCTGGTTGTCCTGCCGGCCTATCAGTACATCCTGTTGCGCAAGCTGCAGACCGCGAAGAATGCCGCCGAGTCAGCCAATCAGGCGCGCGCCAATTTTCTCGCCACCATGACGCACGAGCTGCGTACCCCATTGTCAGGTGTGATCGGGATGGCGGGGCTGCTCAAGCGTACTCGCCTGGATGAAGAACAAAGCGAGATTCTCGATTCGATCAACACCTCCGCCGGGGTGTTGCAGGGGCTGATCGGTGATGTCCTCGATCTGTCCAAGATCGACGCCGGTAAGCTGCAACTGAAGCGTTCGAGCTTTCTGCTGCGTGAATCGCTGAATGAGACCTGCTGGGCCTTGAGCAATCAGGCGCTGGAGAAGGGGGTCGAACTGATCTGTCGCATCGCCCCTGATGTCCCAGAGCAGGTATTCGGTGACGAATTGCGCTTCAGACAGATCCTGTTCAACTTGATCGGTAACGCAGTCAAGTTCACTGAACGGGGCTACATATGCGTACATGCCCAGGCCATGCCCGCCGATGAGAATCTGGCAGCCCCCTATCTCAAGGTCTCGATCATCGATACCGGCATTGGGATCCCAGCCGACCGAATCAAGCTCGTGTTTGACAGCTTCTGGCAGGCCGACCCATCCTCGACCCGTCGCTACGGTGGTACCGGCCTGGGCACTGCGATCGCACTCGATCTGACGCGTCTGATGGG
>Ga0316201_10001326_pt1 | contig 16461 bp, 11 predicted proteins | sample CS6wburrow_MG_FD_204516 | JGI IMG/M metagenome (GOLD analysis project Ga0316201, IMG submission 204516) | Coastal sediment microbial communities from Delaware Bay, Delaware, United States - CS-6 worm burrow | ecosystem: Environmental > Aquatic > Marine > Coastal > Sediment | place: USA... | reverse complement strand
AAATAAAGATCTGTCATGTTTTTTCCTTTTCCATCACGATCCATAGCTCGTCGTATATCCCTCGTCACTGTATCCATTTCAAAAAACTCAACCGGTACCCAATTCAGATGGAGACCAACACGATCAGAAAACAGTGGAGTAAAAAGTGCAGTATGGACCCCTTTAGTGTCATCTCCATTACTAAAGTGCCCCTCTCCCGATACTTCAAAATAAAATCGTTCTGGGATGCGTCCGTTTTGCACCATTGGAACCGGCAATGCATTTGGACCCATAAAGGCTGGGGACATGATAATCAAGTCTGTTCTTTGGGTAATACCATCCCAATTGTGCTTGGTGTCCCACCAGCTAAAATCCTGTGCCTGGATAACACCAATGGAAAGAAAAAAAACAATGAAAAGTGTTTGTTTCAACAACTTCATATTTGGAGCGCGAAATTTACAATATCCTGTTACATTTATCGGCTATTTTCATCACAAAAATGATCTTGGAATTGGATGTGACAATCCGTCAGGAAACAAAAGACGATTATAAAGCAGTCTTTGATGTCGTGGAAGCAGCTTTCAGGGGAATGCCATTGAGTGATCAAACAGAGCAATTCTTAGTAGAGCGCCTCAGGAAGTCTGAAGGCTTCATTCCACAATTATCCCTCGTGGCTGAAGTCGATGACATGATCGTTGGCCATATCATGATCACAAAAGTATTCGTCAAAAGAAAAGACCAGGAAATGGAATCGTTGTGTCTTGCTCCGGTCAGTGTGCATCCTGATTTTCAAAAAAGCGGTATTGGAGGGCAATTAGTAGAAACAGCACATTTTGTTGCAATGGAAATGGGATTCAGTGCTATTGTGCTGGTTGGTCATCCTGAATATTATCCACGCTTCGGTTATGTTCTTGCCAGCAAATATGGAATTCAATTTCCAATTGAGGCGCCTGATGAGGCATGTATGGCCGTTGCTCTGGTTCCAGGAGGGCTGGATGATCTAAAAGGAACGGTCCAGTTTCCCAGGGAATTTTTCTAGGAAAACAGGAACATCGCTGTCACCCACATCGCTGTCACGAACATTCGTGACAGCCCGGTTGCTGTGAACCCATCGAAAAAAATGCCTTCCTGTTAACCTTTGCTCCCAATTCTATATCAAGTTTTGAAAGCAGTCTCTCTTCTCCCAATTCCTTTTTTCATCAAAAACCCTAGTTATGAGACCATTTTGGATCGTCTTTCTTTTTCTCACCCCTTTTTTTGAAATCAACGCAGCTAAAGTCTTCTGGATCGGCGGCAATAATAACTGGAACAATCCTGATAATTGGGATTGTAATTGTATCCCGGGAGAAAATGATCTCGTTGTGATTGACAGTAACACGGTCACAATTGAGGAAAATCAAAAGGCATTTGCTTTCAATGTTACGGTACAGGAAGGTGCTTCTTTGATCATTTGGGATACGCTGCAAATTGAAAATGACAGTATTTATGGGATGCTCCTTTATGGACATCTTATCAACTATGGGTACTTGCATATGATCGATGCTCGTTCCACAGGTATTTCATGCCAGGGTAGTTTTACAAATTATGGAACGCTCAAAATGGAAAAGCTGGGCGACCACATCTCACTCGGAGGAACCAGTCTGGGCGTCTTCCAGAGCGGAATATTTACTGCTTATTTTGATAATTATGGCGTGATCGATATTGAGACCTATCCGGATAAGTTTGGAATCTATGTCATTCAAAATAACAAATCGGTAAACCATCCTGGGGGGAAAATTACTGTAACGGGTGGGAGCTCTGTCGGAGCCGGTCTGACTGTCGGTTCAGCTGGGCCATATCAAATGATCAACGAAGGATATATCACGATCAAAGACGGTGAAATCAGTGGTGCTGGTAGGCTTACAAACAGGGGAACAATCATCCATCATCATGACGAAAGTGCTCCTGGTGGAGGGAACTTCCTGGGTGTTTTCGTGAATGAGGTTGGTGGTCTCTATTCTGTTAAAAATGTTTCAACCGGAGTTTTCGTATTTAATGATACAATCAGGAATACCGGCACAATATTGATTGATAGTACAGGAGGAGATGCGATTAGCATGTCCTCTGGTTCGTACTGGTCAAATAACGGATACTTTGAAGTCAAACGGGCAGGCAGGTTTGGCGTGAACGTCTGTAATGGTTGTGCATTTCAAAATTTCGAAGGCGGAACTTTTGTTGTCAAAAAAACGGATGAAAACGCATTTGATATGGGTAGCGGTAATTCATCATTCTACAATAACGGATACATCATGATTGATTCAATCGGCGAAGCTCCCGGCTCTTCTTTTGGCGAACACGGAATGAGAAGCATGGGAACATTTCTAAATGACACCCTGGGAATAATTGAAATAAAAAACACACGTGGAATCGGTTATTTTAAAAATAGTGGACAGCCTAGTGAAAATTATGGGCTAATTAAAATTTCAAACTCTACAGATCATGGTTTTAAATCCTCAGGAAATTTGCCTTTTATCAATCAGTCACCCGGGCGAATTGAAATTGATTCTTCGGCAAAAAGCGGATTAATTGTGACTAAGCCAGGATTCTTTGGAAATGGTTCACTGACAAATCGAGGAGCCATTGAAATTGGAGCACAGATGGGCACCTATGGCATTGAAAACACAAATACGCTCATTAACGATACAACCGGAGTGATCATTGTTCAATCGAAAATGCGAAACACAAGTGCGTTTACAAATTATGGATTTCTCAAAAGCAGGGGAACCCTAGCCCATGTTTTTAGTGGTGGAAATGGTAAAAATGAGGGTGTCATTGAAGATTATCATGGCCTTTTCTCCGGGACAAACTTTGTCAATAACCGCATCATCTTTTCGCCAAAGCTTTCGAATGGGTGCAGTATGGGTACAATCCCGGATTTCTGTGACTTGGGTGCTCAGACAGACTTTACGATTACAAACGTCTACCGTGATAATGATACCTGGGCTGGTGCCGGGATATTTGATTCACTATCAAACTCTTTGGCTCTCGGTGCCGGAGTTGCAGGATATACGCCGTTATATGTGGAAGTCCAGAACAGCATCAAAGGAAACAGCGATACATTACGCATCCAGGTTGAAACAGCATGCCCGGTGAGTTGCCCTGGCGAACCTGCATTCTGGACCGGTTGTGGCACCACCACTGACTGGACGGAAGCAGCAAATTGGAGCACTGGTGCAGTACCTGGTATGACCGACCCCGTTCTGATCAGCGGGGCACCAGCAAGTGGACAGTTTCCTTTCGTAGATTCGACACAGACAGTCGGTTCATTACTTTTATTGCCCGGAGCAACAATGACCTTATCCCCTGGACAAACCTTAAACATTGGAAACTAAGGTTTACAAAACGGTGGGGGGACACCCATTGCCCTGTGTATTTTTGATCCATTCATCAATCAAGATGCTTTTCGCTATTTTTATTATTCACAAGAACGAATAGCATGAAATGCAAAAAACATATGATTTTCTGATTGTTGGTGGTGGCATTTTTGGTATCACAACAGCAGTTGAACTCGCCAAAAGAAAATACAGTGTTGGCCTGATTAATCCGGATACGATACCTCATCACTTAGCTGCTTCCACGGATATATCCAAAGCGGTGAGAATGGAGTATGGATCAGACCAGGAATACTTTCAAATGGCGGAAGAAAGCATCAAACGGTGGCTTGCATGGAATGACTTTTTTGATACAACGCTATACCATGAAGTTGGCTTTTTGATGTTGTGCAAAGGGTCAATGGAAAGTGAAAGCCAATCCTATGAGCGAGAGAGCTATGAAAATTTAAAAGCATTTGGGTATGCCACAAACAAGTTAGATCGGGCCGCTTTACAAAAACGTTTTCCTGTGGTCAATTCCCAACATTATCACGAAGCAAATTTTAATCCAAAAGGTGGCTATGTAGAATCCGGTTTGGCAGTCCATAAGCTGGCAGCCTATGCCCAGAGTCTTGGTGTGGATATACACGAGGGCCAAACTGCAAAAGACATTAAAATCGAAGGCGGAAAACTCAAATCAATCAAAACGAAGGAAGGAGAAACTTTCTCATGCGGGCATGCAATCATTGCTGCCGGTGCAAACACGCCATATTTGCTACAGGAATTACAACCCTATATCAAATCAACCGGGCATGCCGTATTTTGGTTGAAGCCAGATTACCCTATTCATTTTACTCCACCCCGGTTTTCAGTGTTTACAGCGGATATTTCAAATACGGGGTGGTATGGTTTTCCTTTTTCACCAAAAACAGGGGTGATTAAAATTGGAAAACATTCTTCCGGGAGATATGTGCACCCTGACAAAGATGACCGTATGGTCACAGAAACAGAGGTCGAAGAGTTACGGTTCTTTCTTCAAAATACATTTCCTGATCTCGCTCACGCAGCATTGGTCTATACCCGGCGCTGTTTATATACCGATACGCTTGACGGGCATTTTTGGATAGATCGCCATCCTTACATTGAGGGTTTGTCTGTCAGTACAGGTGGCAGTGGCCATGGTTTCAAAATGGGCCCACTCATTGGGGAAATGACAGCAGACACCGCTGAAGGAAGGGAGCATCATTTTGCAGCCAGGTACAGATGGCGACACCTAAAGGAGGACACCGTGCAAAATGAAGAGGCGAGACATTTGGGTGATTGACTCCGGAATAAATCCGGAGAATTCTGTGTTTCGGAATAAAGCCAAAGTTGCCGGAAATGCCCCCGGCTTTTTTGATGCCGTGGACAATCGAATTCGAGTTTTTCACTCTAAATCCCTGGCTTTCAAGTCGTCAACAACAGATAAAAATGAACGAAAAAATCAATGGAAAATTTATTCCAGATAAAGAGGTCCGAATATTTGTAATATTCTAAATATTAAAGATATTTGTAATCTGTATCAAAACAAAAAGATGGAAACCAAGGTAGCTACTCGAACAAATTCTGTCCAAAAAAAACCTGTTCAACAAGTGATTTTTGACTTGAAAACCCCCGATTACGAACCAGAGAAATACTCATACGAAGAAGCACAAGCAAAGGCATTGGAGTACTTTGAAGGTGACGAGTTAGCTGCCTCTGTTTGGGTGAATAAATATGCACTCAAGGATTCGAAAGGAAACCTTTATGAAGCGACTCCGGATGAAATGCATCGCCGAATGGCAAAGGAGCTCGCGCGCATCGAAAAAAAATATCCAAATCCGCTGACCGAAGCTAAGATCTTCTATCTACTGAAAAGTTTTAAATACCTCATTCCCCAGGGAGGGTCAATGTCTGGTATTGGAAATGACTTTCAGATCTCATCTTTGTCAAATTGTTTTGTGATCGGAAATGGGGCTGATTCATATGGTGGCATATTAAAAATTGACGAGGAGCAAGCCCAACTCATGAAAAGGCGTGGAGGTGTTGGTCATGACCTTTCACACATCAGGCCAAAGAATACTGCCGTTAAGAATAATGCACTTACTTCAACGGGTATCGTACCATTTATGGAACGTTTTTCAAATGGTACAAGGGAAGTGGCGCAGGATGGCAGAAGGGGAGCTTTGATGCTTTCTATCGGCATACAACATCCTGATGTCTCGGACTTTATGGACGCGAAACTGGAAGCAGGAAAAATAACCGGTGCGAATATTTCTGTAAAAATCGATGACCGATTTATGGATGCTGTCATGCAGGATGACGAATATGAACACACTTACCCAATCGATAGCCTGGCACCACAAATCACAAGAGAAATCAAAGCAAGGGACCTCTGGGGGAAACTTGTACACAATGCATGGAAGTCCGCAGAACCGGGTATCCTTTTTTGGGATACGATTACACGTGAGTCTGTTCCGGATTGTTATGGAGACCTGGGATACAATTCTGTTTCAACGAATCCATGTGGCGAAATTCCCTTGTGCCCTTATGATAGTTGCCGATTGTTGGCGATCAATTTATACAGCTATGTTTCACAGCCCTGGACTTCGAATGCATCATTCGACTTCAAACTTTTCCAGGAGCACACACGATTTGCACAACGATTAATGGATGATATTATCGATCTTGAAATAGAAAAGATTGATGCGATCATGGACAAAATCACCCATGATCCCGAGCCCGAAGAGATTAAATTTACAGAGGCATACTTATGGAAAAAAATTCGTAAAAAATGCATCGAAGGGCGCCGAACAGGTATAGGTATCACTGCTGAAGGTGATATGCTCGCAGCGTTAAACCTGAGATATGGTTCAGACGAGGCCATCGATTTTTCAGTCAGCGTTCAGCAAGCACTTGCCCTTGGTGTATATCGTGCTTCAACTGACCTGGCGAAAGAAAGAGGAGCATTTGCAATCTATGATGCGGATCGTGAACAAGACAACCCTTTCATTAAGAGAATCAAAGAGGCAGATCCGGATTTGTATTCTGATATGAAAAGACACGGCCGACGAAATATTGCATTACTGACAATCGCTCCAACTGGCACGACAAGTATCATGACACAAACCTCCTCCGGAATTGAGCCGGTATTCATGGTATCCTATAAAAGGAGAAAAAAGATCAATCCGAATGATGAAAACACTGTCTCAAGTTTTGTAGATGAAAATGGAGATCATTGGGAAGAATACAATGTGATCCATCACAAATTTGCTGACTGGCTGGAAACCCAGGGCATCGATCGGGATACAGCCATACATATGAAAACAGAAGAACTGGATCAATATGTGAAAAAGTCGCCTTACTACAAAGCGACTTCAAATGACATTGATTGGGTGCAAAAAGTCAAAATGCAAGGGGCTATTCAAAAATGGGTAGATCACTCAATCAGTGTGACCGTGAACCTCCCAAATGACACCACTGAAGAACTGGTCGACGAACTCATGGTAACTGCCTGGCAAAGCGGTTGTAAAGGCATTACCATCTACAGGGATGGCTCAAGGAGTGGTGTGCTCATCTCAAATGACAAAAAAGAAAAGAAACCTACCCTTCCTGTATTTAACGATAACCACTCTCCTAAAAGACCAGATCGCCTTGAAGTTGAGATCATTCGATTTAACAATCATCATGAAAAGTGGATTGCTGTTGTAGGTCTGATGGATGGAAAACCATACGAGATTTTCACAGGTAAAGCGGAAGAAACCTTCCTACTCCCTAAGTACATTCAAAAGGGATGGGTAATCAAAGTGAAAAACGGTGATGGGCAAAACAGATACGACTTTCAATACGTGGATAAGGATGGATATAAAGTAACCATTGAAGGACTTTCGAGATCATTCAATCGTGAATTCTGGAACTATGCAAAATTAATTTCAGGTATTCTCCGACATGGTATGCCTCTTCCATACGTGGTAGACCTGGTCTCCCGTCTTCAATATGAAAATGAACAAATCAATTCGTGGGCTGCCGGTGTAACACGAGCCCTGAAAAAGTTCATTCCAGATGGGACAACAGTCGTCAAAGAAAAGTGTGAAGGCTGTGGCGAACATGGAGGGTTAAGCTATCGTGAAGGTTGTTTGATCTGTAATAATTGTGGTTTTTCCCGCTGCAGTTAAGCTCGAATCAGCCAGATATTGATTTTCGCTTTGGTTCAATGTGACCAAAATCACCTAAACTCAGTAGGCATTTTGACTCAAAATGTAGGTAGAAAAACAATATTTCTCCTATATTTCGGACTTAAAGGTCTGAAATACTTGAATTTAAGTTTTACTTATGGAAAATTTTTACAAATTCACTAGAACTACCCCCCTCTTTATTTTACTCCTTTTTCTTGGTCTTTCCCTTGTAGCTCAGGAAAACAGGACCCTGGATGGCTATGGTAACAATCCCAACTATCCAACCTGGGGTGCGAAAGGAACAAATCAAAGACTCATGACTCCTGTCGGTTTTGCCGACTTAATATCTGAACCTGCTGGTCAGGACCGCCCGAATCCAAGGGTCATAAGCAACCTCATCTTTCATCAGGATAATTCTATACCAGATGTAACAGGATTGAGTGATTTTGCATGGTTGTGGGGACAATTTATTGATCATGATATCACATTAGGACCGGAAGATCCTAACCAACCAATGTCGATTCCGATTCCAATGGGTGATCTTTTTTTCGATCCGGATAGCACAGGTCAGGTAGCATTACATACGCTAAGATCCGCCTATGATCCGAATACCGGTTCAGGTATTTATGATCCAAGAAGGTTTCCAAATGAAATTTCTGCATTTATAGATGGTTCCGGTGTATATGGCTCTGATCTTGAACGTTCTCTGAAACTCAGGACTTTTGTTGGTGGTAAACTGAAAACGTCTGCTGGTAATATGCTCCCTTACAACACATATAATGGAGAGTATGATGCTCCCGTCGATCCAACTTCTCCTGAAATGGCAATGGTGAGTCCATATATCAAAAAATGGTATATAGCAGGGGACGTACGAGCAAATGAAAATATCCTTTTAACCGCAATGCATACACTCTTTGTGCGTGAACACAATCGTGTTGCAGATGAAGTGGCACTAGAAAATCCGCAGTGGACAGATGAGCAAATCTATCAGAAAGCCAGAAAAATCGTCGGTGGTATCCTCCAGGCGATTGTATATGAAGAATGGTTACCTGTGTTAGGCGTTGAGTTGCCACCTTATACCGGCTATGACACGACTGACAACCCCGGCATTATGAATGTCTTCGCCACGGCAGCTTACCGATATGGCCATACTGTGATCAATAGTACGATCATCAGAATGGACAATGATGGCTATATCATGCCAGAAGGTAATATTACCTTAAAAGAAGCATTTTTTAATCCGCCGATGCTGGAGGAAGGCGGTGGGCTTGATCCTTTATTCAATGGGATGGCTACACAGATCGAACAGGATTTTGACACAAAAATGATCAATGATTTGCGGAACTTCTTATTTGGCCCTCCTGGTGCAGGAGGACTTGACCTTGCTTCCTTGAACATTAACAGGGGCCGTGAAAGGGGACTGGCCGATTATAATTCTATCAGAATGGCTTTTGGGCTGAATTATAAATCCAGCTTTGATGAAATCACATCCAACGAAGAAGTGAGTAATTTGCTAGAAGTCGCTTATGGCGATGTAAACAATATTGATCCATGGGTAGGATTCCTGGCCGAAGACCATATGCCGAATACACTGTTTGGAGAAACAGTCATGTATATCATGTGGCGCCAGTTTAAAAACCTCAGAAATGGAGATCGTTTTTATTATGAGAATGACAATGGTTTGACTGTAGAAGAAATTGATGAAATCAGGAATACCAGGCTTGCAGATGTCATCAGGAGAAATACAAGTATTGCAGGTATTCAGGATGATGTCTTTATGGCTGCAGAACATACAACAGCTTCGGTATCTTACCATGGCCAGGCATTTGATATGATCGTTTATCCGAATCCTGGGAAAGAACGTTTTCAATTCATGATCGAGACATCAGAACAAGGCAATGGAGCACTTGAGATTTTTGATTTATTTGGACGACAATTAATGAGCAATGAAGTGTACGTTCAAAACGGTGAAAATATTTACGAAGTCTCTCTTGGAAACGAGTATGCTTCAGGAAGATATCATGCAAGACTCACCATCAACAATCAAGTAGCTCAGGTGCCTCTTGTAAAAAGCGAATAAATAGGCAATATTTTGGTGAAATCGGGATCTGTCACGGGGGTGGCAGATCCTATTTTTATTACCGAAAAGAACCTAAGAAACAGGAATAAAACTCACGATTGATTTTCCATTCTCTACATCTATACAAAGATCTGCGATCGTTTTGCGATTGAGTAATGTCCTGATTTTTTGCTTCACTGCTTTGTAATCGTGATGTATCGGACAGGGAGATTCGTCAGAACATTCTTTCAAGCCGATCCCACACTGATCAAATATATCCAGCCCGTCTATAATGCGTACAATCTCTAACATAGTCAGTTCGTCCTGGTTTTCATTCATGATAAAACCTCCGTTAGGGCCTTTGGTTGAGTCGAGAATGTTATGCCTGACAAGGATCTGAAGGATCTTCCCCAAAAAATGAACAGGGATATGCTGTGAGTCTGAGATGTCCTGTACTTTTATGGCTTTATCCCGCCCGCCATGCAGACAAATATAGAGGACAGCTTGAAGTGCGTATTGGCAAGATCGGGAAAACATGAATTATGTATGTATTTTAAAGTCCCTCAGTAATCATCTGCAAAATACAAGTTTTCGACGCACCTCCCATACATTCACAAGATTACCTATCGTCGTCTGAAATACGTATTGCTTTATCATCCCAGTAAGCATCTGTGTGAAACTGAAACTGTGTTGGGTTGTACTCTCCTACCATATTCACTTCTGCTTTTTCCGGAACAGGAAGGTCTAACAAATGATAAGCTGCATTTACAAATAATCTGCGCAATGCTTCATTGAGCAAATCTGTTGAAGAGCCAATCGTTGAAGTTATCGCTTTGCCCTCACGCCCATTTTCTATCTGATATGATTTTACCCAAACGATTGGCATCATCGGGTCATTTGGGTTTTGCACATGATCATTGGCTTCGTTCTTTGTGGCGACGCGAGTATCAGATGGCCGCATGCCAAAAAGGGCATCTGCTTCATCGAATGCGTTTTCGCGATCAACTACCTGTCCGAGCAATATTGGTTCGATTTCTTCTGACAAAGGAAGAGGAACTCCGTACACATCGGTTGGTCCCCAAATGGCACCATCTTCGATCCCATTCAATACAGGATGCTCATTTGCATTTGGAGCAAAGATGCCTCTCGTGCTTTGATGTTTATGATGTCCATGGTGGGAATGCCAGTTGACGCCAAATATCTTTTTTCCAAAACCACCAGACCAGTCCTTTTTTTTGCCTTTATAATAATTTCCCCAATGTCTCCAGGTACTTGTTGTGTCAACAAAACGAAAAGCATGTGTCGCTGTCCTGATACCAATGATGGGTTTGCCTTTTTCCAGGTATTTTTGAAAATGAATCATTTGTTCCCCTGGCAATTCCCTGAATCGAGTAAAAAGAAACACCAGGTCTGCATCATTCAGCTGTTCAAGTCCCGGAATGTTTTTCGTTTCATTAGGATCAATGATCCCAGGAAAATTAGGGTCTTGCGCGAAAAGTACAGTGCAATCAAATCCGTGATGATTGCTTAATATTTTTGCGAGCATTGGGAGCGCTTCTTCAGACCGGTATTCTTCATCGCCGCTTACCAGAACGATTTTGTGTTTCTTCGTGATTCCCTTTTTCCCCGGATAGCTGATCCATTCCATTACATCTTCTTCCTTTTCAACTACTTGTTCAGCGTTACCGGTTGGTTTGCAACTCCACAAAACGAGTGCACCCAAAAAGATCGCCCATCCAAAATATTTATTCATTTTACTGATGTTTTTAATCGTTTTCTTCAATGAGAGAAATCAATAGGTCGGCTGCTTCCCGGACGAAAGCCGGATCTTCAACATAAGCATCGCGTTCAACGATCTCAATATTTCCAGGTAGGTTCTTTTTAAGGAAATCAAAAAATGCATGATCAGACTTTTGATCATACAAGACCCCACCTTGTTTTGAGTATCGTCCAACACCACCTCGGGGAATCATAAAATATGCTTTGTTCTTCGTGTGGCTCAGTCGTTTGCATATATCAGCAGCAACTCTTTGAATTTCCTCCTCATTCAAACGAGGCACAAAGACAACCGGGCTGTGAAAAACGTATTGATGGTTTCGGTAAGCTTCAGGAACTTCATTTGGAGACACCAGGATTCCCAAATGCTCAGCGCCGCCCGGACATATCACCTGAGGAATTCCCATCTTACCAGCGACAGTTAATCGATCCGGACCACCTGCCCGCAAAACGGACCAAACATCATCCGCAATCTCTCCCATCGCATAATCAAAAACGGCTTGAATGATTCCCTCTTTCATCATTTGCTCCATCGCCCTTCCTCCTGAACCAACCGCATGAAAAACAATGACCTCATATCCTTTGGATTTAAAATATTTGACCGCTTCCATTGTTCCGTTTGTTAGAACACCCAGATTGGACATCCCGATCAATGGTTTGTCATGCTGCTCCATTTCAAATTTAGCCTCTTCTTCTGCCATGCCACAAGCCGCTGCTGCTGCATTGGCCAGGATCTTCCGCATAAAAGGATTTAGTCCAAGAATGTCACTCACAGAAAACATCATCATAATATCCTTTATTCCAACAAACCCTGATGTGTCTCCCGATGCAATAGTAGAAACCATAATTTTAGGTAAACCATATGGCAACGCACGCATAATTTCACAGCACGTTGATGTGCCCTGTGTACCCCCAAGCCCAATCACAGCATGCACCTCGCCTTGTGCAATTGCTTGCGATAAAATCGAAATGCTTCCAGCAACCACAAAGGGGTTTGATTTTTCTCTCGTTGGATTTATCAGTAATTCTGACAATGATCCGCCTCCCTGGTCAATGACCTTTTCACGGCTGTATTCTGGTTCAATTTGGGGTGTACCAATTACGCCGATATCAATCAACATGGCATTGTGTCCTTTCTCCTTTATTTTTTCAGCTAAAAAGGCTGCTTCCTGTCCTTTTGTATCAAGAGTAATAAGCAATGCAATCGTTTTGGGCATGGCCTTGTGGTTTTGGTTTACGATAATTGATCTATCAATCTGTTTGAAGAAGCTATTTTGTTGATGGAAACCTGAGATCTGCAAATTGCTTTGCAGCAGCAAATACTGCTTTTTCAATGGGTATTCGTTCGGTCGAAGAACCTGTCCATATGCCATCACAAGAAGTATTATTGACAATGAACTGGCCATCTTCGGGCGTCACAAGGCCGGCCCCATGTGCGATGAGCATCACATCCGGTTTAATCTTTCTCAACTGTTGGTATGCATCTTCTGTTCTCTGTGCGGTTTCTTCCAGCGTTTCCCCTGAATCATATCCTTTTAATCCGCCCTTTGTTGTGCCAGCGTGAAAACAAAAAATATCGGGTTGTGCTTCTTCGACCATACGCAGACTATCTTCCAGGTTAAACGCGAGACCAATAGAAACCATATCCATTTCTTTTGCAAGTTTGAGGAGATCAATTTCGTTGTCCAGCGTGATTCCGCTTTTTGTGAGCACGCGATAGATTTCACTGTCTTTATCGACATAGCTAATAGACGGTCCAATATTGGACACAGAATACACACCCATCGCTTTGCAATCATTCAGCACCATGCGCATATCCTTGAGCGGATCATTAGCATTCAAGCATGCGCAAACGAAAGCATCTCCTTTCATGGCCGGCATGATATCTTCCCTGGTATAATCAAGTGTTTGGCGATTCGAATCCAGGATCGGCCACATCATGGACATCGTGCCCATCCCATTGGACCTCAGCCTGGCTCCTGAAAACGTGTTTACACAATCAGCACCAGCTTTTTCCAATAAACTGGCAACCAATCCTCCTCCTGCACTGGCGATGAAAATGGGAATTTTATCTGTTACTTTTTTCCTGAGCCGGGACATGATGATATCGCGGGAAAGATGTTTAACGATCATATTTTTACATTTATAATTCGGGTATAAATTTTTTAGGTTCTATATCACACGGTCGTTTCCGCCATCAATCGGCACCTGTGCTCCAGTTACTTTTGAAAAAACCGGTCCAAGCATTGTAACTGCAAGAGTGGCTACATCCTGAGAGGTTACTTCCGTTTTTAAGACATTATTTTTCTTGTATTCAGAGACAGTCATGCCATAGTGTGCCGCTCTTGTTTCGAGTACTTCCTTTTGCCAAACCCCGGTATCAAAAACGGCATTTGGGTGGATGATATTTACCCTGACACCTTTGGCTCCTAATTCGAGAGCAGCCACACGACATAATTGAGTCAACCCGGCTTTCGCAACAGAATAAGCAGAAGCGCCTGGTCCCGGGGCTTGTACATTTTTGGAGCCGATCACTACGATCGCCGGATCAAATCCGAGTTCAAGATATGGTAAACTCAATTGCATGAGTTGCTGGTGGCTGGTCAAATTGATCTGCATACTTTTTTGCCAGGTATGCCCATCCATCTGTGCTATTGTTGCACTTGGCGGAAATATGCCAGCATTGGAAATGATTATATCCAGTCCTCCGAAAGATGTAATTGTTTTTTCAATGGCCTTTTTCACCTGGGCTTTACTTGTTACATCACATTTAATTGTGAGCACTTCTCTTTGTGGAAAATGTGCAAAGAGATCAGGATTGATGTCAAGAGCAGCGACAACGGCTCCCTGCTGCAACAACTGTTCAACACAAGCCCGGCCAATACCACTTGCCGCACCTGTCACCAGGGCAATGCGTCCTTGCATCGATTTAGGGTTTCCTGCTTTCTTCAACTTTGCCTGTTCAAGACTCCAGTATTCCATTTCGAAAAGATGCTTTTGAGAAAGAGCTCTCCACCCGCCCAACTGTTCAGCCTGATAAATAGCTTTCCTGGTATGCCGTGATATGTCTTCGATGATTTGTACGTTTTTTATAGTTGCTCCAAAAGCTATTGTGCCTATTCCCGGCCAAATTGCCCATCGCGGAGCAGCATCCAATTCTTGTTGGCCGGACGCATGGTGCTTTTCAAAATACTGGTGATACTGTATCGAGTAACGATCCAGGTCTTTTTCAAAGTCATTTGATAGAACAACCGGTGTTCGTTTTGTCCGTATGATATGATCGGGCGTAAGTGGACCACGGTTGGTAATTCGCTTCACTTCCGGCAATGTACTAAAAGCAACAGCTTCAGCAGAGTTCGATAGACGACTTAATACAGGGGTTCCCCAAAGGTCAGAAACCCGCTTCCTCATTCTTGCGATCTGGAGTGTATCCGGTTTCGAGCCTTTCTGTCCTTTGATCGCTTTTACTCCCTTTTGTTTTAAATATGTTTCTGCGGTCGTAACAAGATCAATCATCCTGCTATAACTCACCTTCGGATCATCATGAAAAGTGAAGACCCCATGATTAAGCAAAATCATTCCTTCGATGGTGCTCCAATCAAGCCCCCTGGTCATTTCATAGATCTTTTTTGCCAGGATAAAGCCCGGCATTACGTAGGGAATAATTAAAACCCGCTTCCCAAATGCATCCTGAATTCGTTGTTTCCCTTTGGGTGTATTCGTCATGGTAACCACTGCATCAGCGTGTGTGTGGTCGACAAAAGCAAATGGAATGATCGCATGGAGAATCGCTTCAACAGAGGGGTTGGGTGCGCCTGGGTCAATCATGGCCATTCGCTGATATTTTACCATATCCAGGTCTGAAAGTGTGTCCAGTTCTGCAAGTTTCAAAAGAGCTGATAGCCTGACGGGTGCAAACCCGCGTGCTTCAATGGTCGCTAAATCCCAACCACTCCCTTTCACATACAGGATATCTTCCTCCTCTCCGAAAATGTTTTTCCGGGCAATTTTTACTGAGGTATTTCCACCACCATGCATCACTAAATCTTCTTCCTGGCCCAGCAATCTCGAAGTGTACACTCTCAATTGAAGCAAGTCGTTTTTCATTTTTCTTGCTTCCCTTTCATTCCACAGGTTCTTCATTGATTTCGCTTTTTTATGTCTCTTTGTTGGCTATTGGTTTTGGGTTTGGGTTTTTGGAGTTCATCACTTCACTGGACTTGGTCAATTAACTCAGCTGGTAAATAAAAGCCGGTTCTATTGGCGACTTCTGCACGCACTTGTTTTACTTTTTCAGGAGAGACTACCGCGGACGAATTTCCAAAAGAATTTCGAACGAATGTGAGTACAGCCGCAATTTCTTCATCATTGAGCAGGCCTTCAAACGGTGTCATAGGTACATGCCCGGGGTATTGCACACCATTCACTTCAAGTGGACCATACAGTCCTTTCAGTGTGAGTTTGATTAAACGGTCTTCAGGACCATTTACCCATTCTGTGCCAGCCAGCGGAGGAAAGCCAGAAGCTTCCAGTCCTTTACCATCTGCTTGATGACAGGTGTTACAATATCCATCGCGATGATAGATTGCCATCCCATTTTTAAACAATTCCAAATCTGGACCTTCCAGGTTAGTGACTATTTCTTCGGCAGGTTCCTCGCGAACACTCGTTCCATGTAGACGGGCGAGACTGGTGGCATACGCATGGATCATCCAATCATCCAGCTCGTGTTTGCCAGCTTCTTCAACGACTGGTGTACCCCGTTCCGGCTCAAGCCAGGATGCTGCGACGATCGCTTCCAGGCGAACCCGGCCGTGCTCATCTCCTGCCGCTTCAGTGAGCAACTCTACCTGGTCTTTTACCTGGTGACCTGAATATCGAAGCACTCTCACTGCTGCTGCACGCGCACGAAAATCTTCTGCTCTTAGTAATGTGCGTAAAATATCTTCATCTACTTTATTCAGTCCCCATGTCACCCATAATGCTTCGAGCAAATGGTGTTCATACCGGGCATCATTGACATCCAACTGATCCACCCATTGATTCAAAACGTCCAAAACAGCTGCCTGTTCCCGGCCACGAAGTTCTCGCCGGGTACGATACC
>Ga0316201_10001325_pt1 | contig 16468 bp, 16 predicted proteins | sample CS6wburrow_MG_FD_204516 | JGI IMG/M metagenome (GOLD analysis project Ga0316201, IMG submission 204516) | Coastal sediment microbial communities from Delaware Bay, Delaware, United States - CS-6 worm burrow | ecosystem: Environmental > Aquatic > Marine > Coastal > Sediment | place: USA... | reverse complement strand
GTTCATAGATTTTTCGCAGCTTCATGTAGTGGTCTCCTTCCCGCCTCAGATCAACCACTCCCATATCCATAAAGGAAGGCGTTTTACCGCTTCCATTAATAAGCCCGTACCCCATCATGGTTGTTCCGGGATCAATGCCCAGGATAATACGTTCAGAGTTATTTTGCATCTTTTCCCAATAGATTCTGGCCCGCAATACCGGCCACCAGCAAGATGATACCGGTCACGGTACTCAGGTAAATTTTTTCGCCCAGCACCTGGCTGGCAAAGAGCAGGTTCAGAAAGGGTGCCAGGTATACCAGGTTGCTGATCCGGTCACTCCTGGGCGCCAAACGAATTGCCATTAGCCACAGAACAAAGGTAATGCCCATTTCGAAAACTCCCACATAAACAGCAGCCAGCCATCCTTCCAAAGAGCCGGGGAAAGGCTGAGCTCTGAAGATCCCGGCAAAGAGGAGAAATCCAGAAGCAAAGGCAAAATTCAGGAACAGGCGGATCACAGGATCCTGTTTGTCGCGGGTATTATAGAGGAAATAGAAGGCCCATATCACGGAAGTAGAGAGCGCAAGGATTATCCCAAGCCGGTTTTGAGGGTCCTGTGAAACACTGCCTCCCATCCTTGAGATCAACACCACTCCGGAGAAACTAAGCAGCATGGCCCCCATACTGAGCCAGCTGATCCGCTGACCTAGAATGGGTATGGAGAGCAGCACCAGTACAATGGGCCAGATCATGTTCAGGGGTTGCGCCACCTGTGCAGGAAGAATGCTATAGGCCCTGAACAGGATCAGGTAGTAGGCCAGGGGATTGAGCAGTCCCATCAACAGGGAGAAAGCAAAATCTTTTCCGGAAAAGCTAAAAAGTGCGCGGAATTTCCCTCTGAGTACAACCAGGAGTCCCAGCACCAGGGTGGAACTCAGGCTTGCCCCGGTAAGTAGCTGCCAGGTATCCATGTAACGAAGCCCCAGTTTAAAGGCGGTGGGACTGGTGGACCAGAATAGCACAGCCAGGAGGGCAAAGAGATAAGCTTTCCTGGCTGATTTTACATTCATACCGGGAGCTCAGGAGATCAATTTAAAGCCGGACCCCATGTAAGGATGCAATACTTCGGGGATAAGAATACCCTCCGGGGTCTGGTTGTTCTCTAAAAGGGCCGCCATGATTCTCGGCAGGGCCAGGGCGCTGCCATTAAGCGTATGGGCAAGCTGAGGGCGCTTTTCACCCGGCTCCCTGTAGCGGAGCTTCAGCCGGTTGGCCTGGTAGGATTCAAAATTGGAGACCGAGCTAACTTCCAGCCATTTTTCCTGTGCCGCGGAGTAGACCTCAAAATCGTAGGTCAGGGCGGAGGTAAAACTGAGATCCCCTCCGCAGAGCTGCACGATCCGATAGGGGAGTCCCAGTTTTACGATCAACTGTTCCACGTGGGCTACCATCTCTTCCAGGGCCTGGTAAGAGCGTGAGGGGAGTTCAATATGTACAATTTCCACCTTGTCAAACTGATGTACCCGGTTCAGCCCTCGCACATCTTTCCCATAAGAACCAGCCTCTCTTCTGAAGCAGGGGGTGAAGGCAGTGTTTCTGACGGGAAGATCCCCCGCACTGAGGATCACATCCCTGTATATGTTGGTAACCGGCACTTCAGCGGTGGGAATCAAATACAGGTTGTCACCTGTAACATGGTACATCTGTCCCTCCTTATCGGGCAGTTGTCCGGTCCCAAATCCCGATGCTTCGTTCACCAACAGGGGGGGCAGGATCTCTTCATATCCGGCGCTGGTATTCTGATCCAGAAACCAGGAAATAAGGGCTCGCTGCAACCTGGCACCCTGTCCCCGGTAAAGCGGAAATCCGCCTCCGGTTATCTTCACTCCCAGTTCAAAGTCGATCAGCCCGTATTTTTTTGCCAGTTCCCAATGAGGCATGGAACCGTGTGCAAGTTTGGGAACCTCCCCTCCCCGGCGTATCTCTTTGTTGTCGGCTTCACTTCTTCCTGCAGGCACGGACGGGTGCGGAATATTTGGAACCTGGACCAGCAGTTCATTTAAGTTTGAATTGGAAAGTTGCAGATTCTGTTCCAGGGTCTCCAGTTCCTGCTTAAGGGCTGAAGTTTGCTCCCTGGTCCGGTTGGCCTCCTCTTTTTCACCCCTTTTGAACAGGACTCCGATTTCTTTACTGAGCCTGTTCATCTCAGCCTGCAGTTCATTGGTCTTTACCTGGAGGGAGCGTCGCTCATTATCCAGGCTTATGATCTGATCGACCAGCTCAGGGGTCCTGAAATTTTTGATCTTCAGACCCTTAAAGATGGTTTCTCTGTTTTCGCGAATATAGGGGATGGTAAGCATGATGAAAGCATAAAAAAACCTGTAATACACTTTAAAGGTAGTGCATTACAGGTGAAGATATATATATTTTAAGTTTTTCTACTGGTTTTCAACCGGCTCAATGGAGACGTAGGATTTGTTGTCTCTTTTCTTGGTGAATTTTACCATGCCATCGGTCATGGCAAACAGGGTATGGTCTTTACCAATTCCAACGTTGCTGCCGGGATGATGAACAGTACCCCTCTGTCTGACAAGTATATTTCCTGCCTTTACGATCTGTCCGCCGTAAAGCTTCACACCAAGTCTTTTGCTTTCTGATTCGCGACCGTTTCGTGAGCTACCGGCTCCTTTCTTGTGTGCCATATCTTTAAACTTTTACTTATTGACTTTCAACTTCCTTACTTTTTTCCCTTATCTCCGGACTCCTTTTTGGGAGCAGCTTTGGCAGCTGGTTTCTTTTCAGCCGGTTTTTTAGCTGCGGTGGTTTTAGGGGCCGCAGTTTTAGCTGCGGGTTTTTTAGCCGTTGTCGCTTTTGCAGCGGGTTTTTTCTCAGCGGCTGCCTTTGGAGCTGCTTTCACAGCGGGTTTCTTTTCAGCGGCTGCCTTTGGAGCTGCTTTCACAGCGGGTTTCTTTTCAGCGGCTGCTTTTGGAGCTGCTTTTTCTGCCGGAGCTTCTTTCCTGGCTGTTGCACCCTTCTCGGAAATGGCTTCAATCTGGATCTGGGTCAGATACTGACGGTGCCCATTCAGCTTTTGATAGCCTTTTCTTCTCTTCTTTTTAAAGACAAGAACTTTGTCACCCTTCATATGGGAGAGAACCTTGGCATCAACAGAGGCCCCTTTTACCACGGGGTCGCCAACGGATATTTTGCTACCGCTATCGATTAATAAAACCTTATCGAAAGAAACTTTTTTTCCTTCCTCTACTTCCAGCCTGTGTACAAACAATTTCTGGTCTTTTTCAACTTTAAACTGCTGTCCTGCTATATCGACAATTGCGTACATTATAAAATGCTTTTTACTTTATATCAGAATTTTGGGTCTGCAAAGATAGAAAAGATTGTCCGATCGGCAAAGGTTTTAGAGGAATTATTTTATGAATAAATATGTCGCAGTTATTTCTATATTTGTGATTAAAGAGTGCAGATACGGTATGGGGAAAATCAAGTTAAACGTTCTGGGCATCTCTTACAGCCAGACACAATCAGGCGCATACGCCCTGGTTCTTTCCGAGGAGGATGGAAACAGAAGGATTCCCATCATTGTTGGCGGATTTGAAGCACAGGCCATTGCCATTGAGCTGGAGGGCCTGGCACCGCCTCGTCCGCTTACCCATGATCTGTTTAAGAATTTTGCGGAAGCCTATGGGATCACCATAATTGAGGTCAATATTCATAAACTGGAGGATGGAGTATTTTTTGCCAACATACTCTGTGATAATGGCGGACAGAGCATCACCCTGGATGCCAGAACCTCCGATGCCATCGCACTGGCGCTCAGGTTTAACTGTCCCATTTATACAACCGATATTATTGTGGAGAAAGCCGGGATTGTACTGGATTTTGAAAAGGGTTCCGAATTTGAACAGCCTGAAGCTGCCCGGGAGGAGGAGCCTGGCGCAAAAAAGGAAAAGACAAAAAAGGTGGCCTCTTCGACAGACTTGTCCAAAAAAAGCATGGATGAATTAAGAACCATGCTGGCAGAAGCAGTTTCTAAAGAGGACTATGAGAAGGCTTCTGAAGTTAGAGACGAGATAAACCGAAGGTCCAGATGATGGCAGATACCCTGGTGCTCGATACAGTGCTTGGCCTTGTTCAGCAGGTACCGGTCGATTCAGTTCCAATGTCTAATATAATCCCTGAAAGATCCGGATTCGATCTTGACCTGGTACGACTGCTCAGAGGACTGTTGGGAATGGCTGTTTTGATAGGCATTGCCTACCTCTTCAGCAGTAAGCGGAAAGCAATCAACTGGAAAATGGTGGGAACCGGCTTGCTCTTCCAGCTGATCCTGGCCATCGGCATCCTTTATGTTCCATTTGTCCAGGGTTTCTTTGAAGTCATCGGTAAGGGATTTGTTAAAATTCTGACTTTTACCAACGAGGGTGTTACCTATCTGTTAAAACGGAATGATACCGGGGCCATCGATCCCGGACTTCAGAATTTCGCTTTCTCCATTCTTCCCACGATTATTTTCTTTGCGGCTTTCTCCAGCCTTCTGTTTTACCTGGGCATTATCCAGATATTTGTGAAAGGATTTGGATACCTCTTATCCCGCGGACTGGGATTATCCGGGCCCGAAAGCCTGTCAGTTGCTGGAAATATATTCCTGGGTCAGACCGAATCCCCCTTGCTTATAAAACCTTACCTGGAGAAAATGACTAAATCGGAAATACTTCTGGTCATGTCCGGGGGGATGGCTACACTGGCAGGGGGGGTGCTGGCAGCCTATATTGGGTTCCTGGGTGGGGGGGATCCCGTCCAGCAGGTGGTGTTTGCCAAACATTTGCTTACTGCTTCCATCATGGCAGCTCCCGGAGTGGTGGTGATCTCAAAAATAATAGTCCCCCAGACGGAGAGTGTGGATAAGACCATTGAGGTGAGCAAGGAAGAGGTGGGTAAGAATGCTCTGGATGCTATCTCAAACGGGACAGGTGACGGCTTAAGGCTGGCGGTTAATGTGGGTGCCATGTTGCTGGTATTTATTGCCTTCATTGCATTTGCCAACTTCATACTTGTGAAGATTGGCGGCTGGACCAGCCTGAATGACAAGATTCTCGCGTTTACCGGCGGGAAATATAATGACCTGAGCCTGGAGTTCATCCTTGGATATGCCTTTTCGCCGCTGATGTGGCTGATTGGGGTGGCCGGGGACGACATCACCCTGGTAGGATCCCTGCTGGGAAAAAAACTGATATTAACAGAGTTTGTGGCCTATATTGACCTGGCCGATATGAAAGCTGTGGGCTCCTTCTCCGATCCCAAATCCATCATCATGTCCGTATATATGCTTTGTGGATTTGCGAATTTCGCCTCCATCGGAATACAGATTGGGGGAATTGGTGCCCTGGCTCCGGGACGCCGGGTATTGCTTGCCCAATATGGAATGCGTGCGCTGCTGGCCGGAACCCTCGCCTCCCTGCTTTCGGCAACCATTATAGGAGTATTAATGGGGTAGATATGGCGGGTGGGGGCAAATATGATTTCGATTTTTCCAATAAGGTGGTTCTGGTAGTGGAGGACAACCAGATCTCTTTTAAGTTGATGCACGCGGTACTCAGGCAGGTGAAAGCCAATGTGGTCCATGCAGACAATGGTAAAAGGGCTATTGAGGAGGTGGAATCGGCGGCTCATTTTGATCTGGTCCTGATGGATATGCAGATGCCCGAAGTGGACGGACTGGAAGCGACCAGGAGAATCAAACAGCTTCGACCAGAGCTGCCGGTGGTGGCCACTACCGCTGATATTTACGGCGAAAATGCCCGTGCCTGTAAAGAGGCAGGATGCGATGCCTTTCTTTCAAAGCCTTTACAATTCAAGAAGATGTTCGAATTGATGCAATCTTTTTTTGACCAGCAAGATTAGTCAGCGATGTCGCTCCCCTTACTCCTTGTCCTTTTTTTTATCTACTGTTATTCCCTGCTGATCCTGCTCTTTTATATGGAGATTGAGAAGGAACCTGTTGAGGAAGGGGAACAGGTGGCTGATCCTCTTCCCCTGAGTGTCATTGTTCCCCTCCGGAATGAAAAGGATCTCCTGCCCGGACTGTTTAGGGACCTGCAAAACCAGACCTGTCCCGGGGAGTTGTGGGAGCTGATATTTGTAGATGATCATTCTGCGGACGGGACCGTAACGGAACTGGAAGCCCTGCTGAAGTCCCTCACCCGGGAGGACAGAGATATTTATTGCTTCTCCCTTCCTTCAGGTATATCGGGAAAAAAGGCAGCGATCGCTTATGGCATTGCCCGAGCCAAATATGAACGCATTGTTCAGGTGGATGGGGATTGCAGACTGGGTCCGGGTTTTATCGATTCACATATTAAATTTCAACAATACCATCCTTCAGATCTCACAGCTGGACTGGTAAGCACCCGGGAGGGCAGGGGGAATTTTCTGGAGACTTTTGAGCGTCTGGATCTGCTGGCACTGATGGGAAGCGCGGCAGGCTCATTCGGCGCGGGCCGGCCCCTGATGTGCAGCGGGGCCAATCTCTCCTATTCCAAAGAGCTTTACAGGGATACCCGGTCTTTTGACCCGGAGCATAAGACCCCATCGGGGGATGATATGTTTCTGATGATCGGGGCCCGGAAGCTGGGCAGGAGCCTCGCTTTTAATACGGACAGAGAAGCACTTGTGCTCACCCGGCCCGTAAAGAATCTCCGGAGTCTTCTGGCACAACGGATCCGCTGGGGTTCAAAATCATACTGGTACAGGATGTCGGATATTCAGCTGCTGGCCCTCCTGGTAAGCCTCACCAATATCGCTGTTTTCCTTATGCCGCTCTGGATGATTCTCTACGCCGGATGGTGGCACTGGCTGGCCTTGGCACTGCTTATAAAAACCCTGGCTGACTTTTTACTCCTTTACAGGATCACCGGAATAAGCGGACAAAGGGCGGATCTGCGCCTCTTTATTCCTGTGACGCTGTTGTATTATCCCTTTTTTCTGGCATCAGTGATGGGGGCGCTCCGGGGAAAAGCCCGGTGGAAGAGAGCTTCTAAGTGAATCTTCTGCGTTGCATAAGCCGGTAGCTGAAAAAGATGGCCAGGGAGGTATATAACAGGACCATCAGGATATTCAGCCATGCCGGCAATCCCTCCGGCAGGATATCCATGGCGGACTCATCCATTGGCTCCGGACTGTTCATCTTCCTTTGAAAGATTTCGATCAGATCGGGCAAAGGAGTCAACTGCGTGGTTGTCCTCATGGGCAGATACCACCGCAACTCCTGTTTGCGAAGAATCAGGAACAACACCGGATCCACAAATACTCTCAGGGCAATAAAAGACAGCAGGGAAAGAGCGGTATTCTTAATCAACAGAGCCACCAGCAGGCCCATGGACATGTAAGCAAAGGAGGAGAGCAAATACCTGCCCAGAATCCAGGTATTCTCCATGGCTATTTTAAAGGTAAGCTTATAGCTGTAGATCAGTCCCAGTGTAAGTGAAGTCAGTCCCAGCAACAGAGTGGCAAACAGGGCGAGTACCGCCACCAGCACAAGCTTTTGCAGAAGCAGTTCAGAGCGGCTCAGACCGAAGATTAATTGAGTTTTAAAGGTATGGTTATTAAACTCTTTGGTGGTGATCATAATTACAATCAGCGCCAGCAGTATGTTATATGGCTCGGTGACCCAGGTGAGAAAGACCCACACATCGGGAAAACGAAAAAGGTCACTCAGGGAGATGACAGGGATCTCCTTATCCACGGCCGGATAGATAAGCAATCCCAGGGTAAATGCCAGAAAGTAGATGCCCAGCGTAATCCGGAAAGGATTATAATTCAATAATTTGACCTGTTCAATATGTAGTAATCTCCGCATTTATTTTTCTTCCTTAACCAGTTCCAGGAACTGAGATTCAAGGCTTCTTTTCCGGCTCAGCATATGATGAATCACCAGTTTATGGGCAAATGCATAGGCATTCACCTCTGCAGGACTGACTTTATCATTCAGGGTCAGGATCAGCAGCCCGTTCTCTGTTTCAAGCTCTTTTACAAGCCGGGAATCCTTCAGCTTCTGCCGCAGGAGTTCGTTATTATCACAGGAGATCTCAATAATCTCATCTTCAGCCAGCAATTCTTTTACCGGGCCATTGGCCAGAAGTTCTCCTTTTTTCAGGATGGCCACGTGGGAACATATTTTTTCTACTTCGCTCAGGATATGTGAGGCCAGGATCAGAGTCTTTCCTTCCTGTACCTGCTGCAGGACAATCTCCCTGACTTCAGCAATACCTTCCGGATCCAGTCCGTTGGTGGGCTCATCCAGAACCAGAACACTGGGATCGCCCAGCAGTGCAGCCGCAATCCCCAAACGTTGTTTCATTCCCAGGGAGAGGGTAGAGAACCTGGATCTTTTTCGCTCAGCCAGCTGAGCAGTTTCCAGGACGCGAGAGATATCTTTGTAGGGCATGCCTTTGATATCGCAAATTATCCTCAGGTTTTTCTCCAGGCTCAGGTAAGGATAAAAATGAGGTGTTTCGATCAGCGATCCAATCTTTCTTCTCTGGCTTGCAAGGGGCATTTCTCCGAACCAAAGGAAGGATCCGCTATCCTGCCGGATGATCCCTGTCACAATGGAAAGGGTGGTGGTTTTGCCGCTTCCGTTGGGACCAAGAATGCCGTAGGCCTGTCCTTCTGTGATCTGAAGATCCAGGTTCCGGATGGCTCTTACGTTTTTATAGGATTTGGTTAATCCCTGAATCGATAGGATTTCCCTCATATTAGTTGGCAAGCTCGGAAAAGAATTTGATACGAACAAGCCTTATCTCTTCCTCGGAAAAATATTCTTCACCCAATTCAGCGAGTGCATGGTCGATGGACTCTGTCTCGGCCTCACGGAAATACTCGAAAATCTCCTCAAGTTTCTCGTCGTCCATAATTTCATTGAGATAATAATCGATGTTCAGTTTAGTTCCTGAACCGACAATGGCCTCGATCTCTTCGATCAAATCCATAAGGGAAAGATTTTTTGCATTGGCAATATCATCCAGGCTTAACTTCCGGTCTATGCTCTGTATAATATAGACTTTGACTCCTGATTTATTTACCACCGATTTGACCACCATATCCTGCGGCCGGAGAATATCTTTATCTTCCACATATTCATGGATCACCTCGACAAAGCCCTTGCCGTACTTTTTGGCTTTACCTGTTCCAACACCAACAATATTTTGCAGCTCCTCTAACTTCACCGGATATTGAATGGCCATATCCTCCAGGGAAGGATCCTGGAAGATGACAAAGGGAGGAAGATTTAAACTTCTGGCCATCTTCTTCCTGAGATCCTTCAGGATATGAAGCAGCTCTTCATCCACTGCCCCTGTTCCACCGCTACCTGCTGATACCCCTTCTTCAGGTGCTATATCAAAATCATGATCCTGTGTCAACATTATCGAAAAAGGCTTCTTTATAAACTCATGACCGGCCGCCGTCAGCCTCAATAGTCCATAATTCTCAATATCTTTTGTTATCAATCCGGCAATCAGTGACTGCCTCAGAACTGCATTCCAGAACTTCACATCCTTCTCCTTTCCGGCACCGAAGTATTCAGAATGGTGATGCTTGTATGTCTTAACAGCACTATTGGCAATACCTGACAGAACGTTTGCAACATGTTCGGATTTAAATTTTTCCTGCACCCCTAAAATAGCTTTTAAACTTAAAAGAATTTCTGCTTTTCCTTCAAATTTTTGCTTGGGATGTAAACAGTTGTCACAATTATCGCACCCTTCCTCCATAAATTCGCCGAAGTAGTTGAGCAGGAGCTTGGGCCGGCATACCGCCGATTCGGCATACGCTACGGTCTCCAGGAGAAGCTGTTTCCCGATCTCCTGTTCGGCCACCGGTTTTCCCTGCATAAATTTCTCCAGTTTCTGGATATCCTTGTACCTGTAGAAGGCGATACACTTTCCTTCACCCCCGTCCCGGCCGGCTCTTCCCGTTTCCTGGTAATATCCCTCCAGGCTTTTCGGCATATCATAGTGGATAACAAAACGAACGTCCGGTTTATCAATGCCCATCCCAAATGCAATGGTAGCAACCATCACATCCACCTCCTCCATCAGGAACTGGTCCTGGTTTGAGGAGCGGGTCTGGGCATCCATTCCGGCGTGATAGGACAGTGCTTTGATGCCGTTTACCTTCAGGGTTTCTGCCAGTTCTTCCACCTTTTTGCGAGAGAGGCAGTAGATAATCCCGGATTTGTTTGGGTTGGCCAGAATAAACTTGATAATCTCTTTGCTTGCGTGAATCTTGGGCCGGATCTCATAATAGAGATTGTGGCGGCGGAAAGATGACTTGAAAACCTTTGAACCAAGCATATCCAGGTTCTTCTGGATATCGTGCTGCACCTTTGGGGTGGCAGTTGCTGTGAGGGCAATCAGGGGTGCCGTCCCAATTTTATTTATAATGGGTCTGATTCTTCGGTATTCCGGTCTGAAATCGTGGCCCCATTCAGAAATGCAATGAGCCTCATCGATGGCATAAAAGGAGATATTTACATTCTTCAGAAAATCGATGTTCTCCTCTTTGGTCAGGCTTTCAGGAGCTACATAGAGCAGGCGGGTTCGCTTATCCAGGACATCCTTCTTTACTTTTGCAATGGCTGATTTTGTGAGAGATGAGTTTAGAAAGTGGGCTACTCCGTCATCCAGGCTGAAACTGCGCATGGCATCCACCTGGTTCTTCATAAGTGCAATGAGCGGAGAAATTACAATGGCAGTACCCTCTTTAATAAGCGCCGGAAGCTGATAGCAGAGGGATTTACCTCCCCCTGTGGGCATCAGTACGAATGTGTCATTGCCTGCAAGAACATTGCTGATAATATCCTCCTGGTTCCCCTTAAAGCTATCAAATCCAAAATACTTCTTCAGATTCAAGTGAAGTATCTCACCAAAATTATCCATTCTGCCTTTTACGTCTGAAGGAAATTAAAGATAGTATAAATTGGACTCTGTTTCAAGGGGCTCAGTTTTTTTTTGTTACTTTGCACGTCCTTTATCCAGACTGAATATGAGTAAGAATTCTGAAGGGGAAATGTCTTTCCTTGAGCACCTTGAGGTGATGCGTTGGCATCTCCTACGGTCCATTGTTGCGATCGTGATCCTGGCCCTTGTGGCTTTTGTATTTAAGGATATTGTATTTGATAAGATCATTTTGGCTCCCAAGGAACCCCCCTTCCCAACAAACAGGTGGTTGTGCCAGTTGGGTGAAATTCTCGGCCTTGAACGCATTTGTATCAACCAGAATCCCTTCTCTCTACAGACAGTGAAAATGGCGGAGCAATTCTCCATGCACATCATTGTTTCCCTGGTGGCGGGGATCGTGGTAGCCTTCCCCTACATTTTTTGGGAATTCTGGAGGTTCATTGTTCCGGCACTGTACGATAAAGAGAGGAACACGGCCAGGGGCGCTGTATTTTATACTTCACTGCTTTTTATCCTGGGTGTGCTATTCGGGTACTACATCATCTCTCCCCTTTCGGTCAATTTCCTGGGCAATTACAAGGTGAGTGAAAGTGTGATCAGTGCCCCCACACTTCGATCCTATGTGCAGACGATCACCTCTGTGGTGCTTGCAGCCGGGCTTGTATTCCAGCTGCCTATTCTGGTATACTTTTTAAGTAAGGTTGGCCTGGTTACCCCCGGCTTTTTGAAAAAGTACCGGAGGCACTCTCTTGTTCTAATTGTTACCCTTTCAGCCATCATTACGCCACCCGATGTATTCAGCCAGGTACTGGTGGCGCTGCCGCTGATGGTTCTGTACGAGATCGGTATCGCTATCAGCAAAAGGATTGTAAAAGAGCAGGAGGCGGAAAAAACAGCGGGGGAGAAACGCGTAAAAAGAAAGAAAAAGGCTGCAGAAGAGCCGGAAACGGAAAAAAGGAAGTCTGAAACAGGCGCTGCAGCGGGGGAGGAAAGTGAACCGGAACCTGAGCAGGAAAAGACAGCTGGCGAAGCTGATGAAGAAAAAGAAGAGAGTCCGGCCAAGTCGGAGACTAAGGAGGAAGTAAGTACGAAAAAGCCCTGGAAAAGGCCTGCTTCCAAACCTGGTCCAGACGAGGGAGAGGAACCTGAACCCGGAACTCCCGAATAGAACTAAACAGGAATTTGCATAACTTTGGTTTTCCATGAAACTGCACACACATAAACTGGTTAAAAAATACAAAAGCCGAAAGGTCGTGGACGAGGTATCGGTCAGTGTGGAGCAGGGCGAGATTGTGGGACTGCTGGGACCCAACGGAGCAGGAAAAACCACTACCTTCTATATGATCGTTGGCCTGATCACTCCCAACGAAGGGACCATCCTGCTCAATGAACAGGATATCACCAAGGAACCTGTATATAAGCGAGCCCGGATGGGTATTGGCTACCTGGCACAGGAGGCCTCAGTATTCAGAAAGCTTTCGGTGGAAGATAATATACGGGCAGTACTTGAAATGTCGGAAATGTCCAGGACGGAGCAGCGCGACAGGGTAGAAACAATGCTGGAAGAATTTGGACTCCTAAAAATCAGGAAGAGCCTGGGAATCCAACTTTCGGGCGGGGAAAGACGACGTACCGAAATTGCCCGGGCTCTGGCTCTGAGCCCGCAGTTTATATTACTGGATGAGCCTTTTGCCGGGGTGGATCCCATTGCCGTTGAGGATATTCAACAGATCGTATCCAGGCTAAAAGAAAAGAATATCGGGATTTTGATAACCGACCACAATGTTCACGAGACACTGGCGATCACTGACCGGGCTTACCTGATGTTTGAGGGATCCATTTTAAAGGCCGGTACCGCGAAGGATCTGGCAGAGGACGAACAGGTGCGAAAGGTCTATCTGGGACAAAACTTCGAACTCCGATAATCCAACAACACCTTTGTATTCCGGAAATTTGGGTTAAATTTGCGGAAATTTTGCGGATGTGGCGGAATTGGTAGACGCGCTAGACTTAGGATCTAGTTCTTTCGGGAGTGGGGGTTCGAGTCCCTTCATCCGCACTTTTTTCATGCATAAACCGCTATGCTTTCGGATGTTATAACGATTGTGTTGCGGTTTTTGCTAATTTTGCACATATATTTTTTAGATGATGAATATTACACAGGAGAAAACGGACAAGTTAAATTCGATCCTTAAGGTAAAAGTTGCACAGGAAGATTACGCGGAACGTGTAGAGAAAGTTCTTAAAGATTATCGGAGGCAGGCCCGGGTAGATGGTTTCAGACCAGGCATGGTACCCATGGGGATTATTAAGAAAATGTACTATACCCCGGTATTGGTGGATGAAGTAAATAAACTGGTCTCGGAGTCCCTGTTTAACTACCTGAGGGATAATGGGGTCAGTATCCTGGGGGAGCCCCTTCCGCACAGGGACGAGGAACAAAAGGTTGATTTTGCTAGGGATACCGAGTTTGAGTTTAAGTTTGACCTGGGACTTGCTCCCGAGTTGAGCCTGGAGCTTGGGGGAAAGGATAAGGTTCCTTTTTACAAGATCAAAGTAGATAAGAAACAGCTGGATGAGTATAAGGAGCAGCTCCTCCAGCGTTTTGGGGAGTTTAAAGCAGTGGATAAGGCCGGGAATGATGAACTGATCAAGGGTACCCTGGTGAAGACCGATAAGGAAGGCAATGAAGTGGAAAACGGGATCCGGGTCGAGAATGTCAGTATGTCCCTGGATATGATGAAGGATGACGATCAGAAGGTGCTTTTCAGTGGAGCAGGGGGTGGAGATGAAGTGGTCTTTGATGTGAAGAAGGCCTATCCCAATGATACAGAACTTGCTTCTCTGCTGAGGATCGACAAAACCGAGGTAGCCATGCTCGAAGGTACTTTCAAATGTATCATAAACGAGGTGAACAAGTTTGAGAAAGCGGTACCCGGACAGGAGTTTTATGACAAGGTTTACGGGGAAGGCGAAGTTAAGAGCAAGGAGGAGTTTACCAGGCGGGTGACCGAGGAAATCGAGCTGAACTATGAACGCGAGAGTGAATACAGGTTTATGGTGGACGCGCGTGAAGCATTGATTAAGAAAGCCAAGATGGATCTTCCCGTAGAGTTTTTGAAACGCTGGATGGTGGAGACCAATGAGCAGATCACCGAGGAACAGGTGGCAAAGGATTTTGAAAAGTATGAGGATGATTTTCGCTGGCAGCTGATCAAAGAGCACCTGTTGAAACAGCAGGATATTAAAGTAAGCGAGGAGGAGGCCCTGGAATCTGCTAAAGCGATGGCCCTGAATCAGTATATGCAATATGGCATCAGTAATGTTCCGGAAGATTACCTGGAGAATTACGCCAGAGAAATGATGTCAAAACCTGAAGAATCCCGGAAATTCTATGAGCAGAAGGGGGAAGAGAAGCTGATGGCCTACATTAAATCTACAGTCAAATTGGATGATAAAGAGGTCAGTTCAGAGAAGTTCCGTAAATTGTACGAGAAATAAAGGAGTAACATTATGAACCAGAACGACGATTTTAAGAAGTTTGCAACCAAGCATATGGGCATCAGCAGTATGACGCTCCATCAGTTTAGCTCTTTGTACAACAGTTATATTTCACCAACCATTATCGAAGAGAGGCAGTTAAATGTGGCCTCCATGGATGTTTTTTCCAGGTTGATGATGGATCGCATTATTTTCCTGGGAGCACCAATAGACGACTATGTAGCCAACATCATTCAGGCTCAGCTCTTGTATCTCGACTCAGCGGATCCCAATAAAGATATCCAGGTCTATTTCAATACTCCTGGTGGGGGAGTTCATGCAGGACTCGGGATCTATGATACCATGCAATATACTTCATGTGATGTAGCCACTATCTGTACAGGGATGGCTGCTTCTATGGGTGCAGTTCTGCTGGCTGCAGGAACCCCGGGAAAACGCTCCGCTTTAAAGCACAGCAGGGTGATGATACACCAGCCCATGGGAGGGGCACAGGGTCAGGCTTCGGATATTGAGATCACTACCCGCGAGATCCTGAAGATGAAAAAAGAACTTTATGCGATCATAGCAGACCATTCAGGGAAATCAATCGAGGAGGTAGAGAAGGACGGGGACCGTGATTTCTGGATGACCGCTGCCGAGGCCAAGGAATATGGCATGATAGATGAAGTTTTACTTAGAACAAAAGACAAAAAGTAATGGACCGTTGCTCTTTTTGCGGAAGAGAAAAGAAGGACACCAACCTTCTGATTGCCGGTATTTCGGGTCATATCTGTGACCGCTGTATCGAACAGGCCTACAGCATTGTCCAGGAGGAACTGGGTGCCCATGGTGAGTTTGATATGGGACAGATCAAACTTCTGAAGCCTACTGAAATAAAGAGTTTCCTTGACCTCTATGTAATCGGGCAGGAGGAGGCTAAAAAATACATCTCAGTTGCAGTATACAACCATTACAAAAGGTTGATGCAACAGGACAGCAAGGATGATATAGAAATTGAGAAATCCAACATCGTTCTGGTTGGAGAGACGGGTACGGGTAAAACCTTGCTGGCAAGAACCATCGCCAGAATGCTGCATGTGCCTTTTACTATTGTAGATGCCACGGTGCTTACAGAGGCCGGGTATGTGGGCGAGGATATCGAGAGTGTGCTGACCCGCCTGCTCCAGGTGGCCGATTATAATGTGGAAGCTGCAGAGAAGGGGATCGTATTCATTGATGAGATCGATAAGATTGCCCGTAAGAGTGATAATCCTTCCATTACCCGGGACGTATCCGGGGAGGGTGTTCAGCAGGGTCTCTTGAAATTACTGGAGGGATCGATTATCAATGTGCCTCCCCAGGGGGGCAGGAAGCATCCTGATCAAAAGATGATCCCGGTAAATACCAAGAACATTCTCTTTATCTGTGGCGGGGCCTTTGACGGGATCGAAAACAAGATCGCCAGTCGCATGAATACCCAGGTGGTGGGCTACAATGCTGCCAAGAAAGTAGACCGTGTGGATAAGGACAATCTGCTCCAGTATGTGGCCCCTCAGGACCTGAAATCATTTGGAATGATTCCCGAGATTATTGGCCGTTTACCGGTGCTCACCTACCTTGATCCGCTCGATGAGAAGGCCCTTCGCAGAATACTTACGGAACCCAGGAATGCCATCATCAAGCAGTACGAAAAGCTGTTTCAAATGGATGGGATTACCCTGTCCTGGGACGAGAAAGTGCTGGATTACATAGTGCAAAAGGCCATTGAATTTAAGCTGGGAGCCAGGGGATTGCGTTCCATCTGTGAGGCCATTATGATGGATGCCATGTTCGAGTTGCCCTCCAAGGAGAATCCGGGAGATATAAATATCGGAATCAAGTATGCCCGGGAGAAACTGGAAAAGGCAAACCTGAAGCGCCTGAAGGCAGCCTGATGAGCAAATCTAAATCCGGAGTCTATGTTCTGGTGATCCTGGCGATGATCTTCTGGGGATTCACATTTGTTGCTTTCAAATTTGCCAAGCAAT
>Ga0316201_10001324_pt1 | contig 16468 bp, 20 predicted proteins | sample CS6wburrow_MG_FD_204516 | JGI IMG/M metagenome (GOLD analysis project Ga0316201, IMG submission 204516) | Coastal sediment microbial communities from Delaware Bay, Delaware, United States - CS-6 worm burrow | ecosystem: Environmental > Aquatic > Marine > Coastal > Sediment | place: USA... | reverse complement strand
GCGGCATCGGAGCGTCAAGAGATTCCGCCGCCTCGTCGAAAAGGCCGGCGGTATCCGCCACCACGGCGGCCCCGACCCGGAAACGGTGGTCGTGCAGCGTGCCGAGTATGAAGCAGTGCTGCAGGCCGCGGAACGGCTCAGCGTGCGTGATCGCGAGGTGCTCAATCTGGCGGCATGGGAAGGCCTGCCTCATGCGGAGATCGCTGAGATTCTCGGCTGTTCGATAGCCGCGGTGGATCAGCGACTACATCGCGCCAAACAACGGCTGGCCAAGCAATACCACGCCACGAGGTCGTATGTGGAGCTGCGTAACGCAGCCGGAGGTGAAGGATCGTGAAGGACGCCGAGTTCATTTACTCACTGTATGTGCAGGCGAACCCCGTTCCCGATCCCGACCTGCTGCTTGTCACCAGGGACGAAGCCGTGCTCCTGACTCTTGAAAGGAGCCCAGACATGATTACCGAAGAACAAGTTGGGTCACCTCCGCCGCCGACGCCGCCAAAACGGAGGCGCATAGCTGCGGCGGTGGGCGCCGCTGCGGTCCTGATAGCCGCAATTGCAGCCGCAGCGATTCTCGTCGGCGGAGACTCGATGCCGGTCGCCGCAGCAGACGCCGACCCCGTGGTCGTGTTCGACGGAACCACCTGCGTTTACGAGGGTCCGACGCTGATTGAGGAGGGACTGGTCGAGTTCGCTATGACGAGTTCAGCCGACGAGGGCTTCAATCTGGTGACCATCCGGATGGACGAACCAGCGCTTTCGCAGCAGCTGGAAGGCGGTCCGGTCGGCACCGATTGGGCCACAACGCCTGATACCCCGACGCCCGAAGGCGAGTTGTCGTCTGTTGGCGTGCCTACCGGCGACACCCTCACCAGCGGCTGGTTGCTGAGAGCTGGGGTCTACTTGCTCGACTGTACGACACCGATCCGGGCCGTGCCCGAACATGTGTGGCGAATTGCCCAGGTGGAGGTCGTTGCTCCCTGATTCTCCCTAGGCCCTTGTCGCGCCGTTGCTTTCGAGCACGCCGCGCAGCGCATCCTTCTTCACGAGTCCGCTGGAACGCCAGCGCGGTGTGATCTGGCCGCTCTTCCTGCGAGGCTGGCCGCCCTGTTTGGCGGCCCTTTGCCGTGCCTTCTTGGATACCTTGGCAGGGGCGGAACCCAGCAGGACAAACGTAGGCGTGGAGCGCACCTTGAACGCCTGGGCGGCACCGGGAACCTTGCCGACATCGACCTTCACGATGTGAGCTGAGTCGCCGTACTCGGTCGCCAACTCGTTGACGATGCCGTCCATGACCCTGCACGGGGCGCATCCGACCTGCATGAAATCGAGCAAGACCGGCTTTCCCGATTTGAGCATCGGGTCCAGTTCATTCAGCGACTGGAGCTTCGTTGCCTTCTGTTTGCGCGAAAACACGGCCATGGTGGTCCCTTGAGAGTTCTGTAGGCGCTAACCAACAAGCGATTATTGCTATTCCCGAAGACTCTAGAGGTCACCAGGCCCGTCCTCGCGTCAGGGTCACTCTGATCGGAGTCGAGTAGCGGTTCGCAAAGACCTCAGGGGTCCAGCCGTTGCGCGCCATGAACGCCTCGTACTTGGACACGTACTCCGGGATGGCTGAGGCCGGAAGTACGCTTGCATCGATTTCGGCAACTCCTTCCAAGGTGACGATGGCGCCACCCTCTCCGTTGCCATCCAGGTTCAGCGCCACTCGTGGGTTGGCTTGGATATTCGATACCCGTGCCGTGTTGGGCAGCGAATAGATGAGTAGTTCATTGTCCCGGCGGAGAAACCAAACCGGCGAGGTCTGCGGTTGACCGTTGGGCCGAACTGTGGTGAGCCAGATGATGGGCTCAGCATCGAGACGGTCGCTAGCGGCAGAACTGTCGTCGAACATCATTGGTCGCCTCCCCGTCGGTTGTTGCAACCTACAGGATTATGAGCGCCACAGTCGCGGCAACGACGCAATAGATGCCGAACGGCGACAGGCCCGACCTCCCGATCAAACGGAGCAGAAACGCAATCGCGGCGTACCCGGAAATGGCGGCGACCGCCACCCCGACCAGGATCTCGCCGCCAACGGTCGCCCCAGAGTCGAGGAAGTCCTTTCCCTCGAAAACCCCGGCACCGGCGATTGCCGGGATACCGAGGAGGAACGAGTACCTGGCCGCCTCGGAGTGAGAGAAGCCCCGAAGCAGCCCGGTGCTGATGGTTGCGCCAGACCTGGAGACGCCCGGGATGAGTGCCAGTGCCTGACCCAAGCCCATCAGGATGGTGTCTTTGACGGTCGCTTCCTCGGTGGTCTTGGCGCCTGGGGGTATCCACCGAGTGGCAAACAGCGCCAACCCGGTGAGCAGCAACGCAGTGGCGACCCCGCGCGGTCTCTCGTTGAGCCATTCGAACTGGGCCTCCAGCGACAGACCGAGGACCGCAGCCGGGATGGTTCCAATGAGAAGGAGTACCAGCAGTCGCTTCCCCTTTTCGGTGAACGTCAAGATCTCGACAACTTCTTTGCGGAAGTAGATCAGAACCGCCAGCAGAGTTCCCAAGTGAAGCATGGCGGAAGTGGCCAGGTCCGGAGGGTCTTGACCAAGCAGGGCAGGGACGAGCACGAGGTGACCGCTCGACGAGATGGGAAGGAATTCGGTGAGGCCCTGGATTAGGCCCCAGAAGGCGGTTTCAAGCATGAAGCGGCAGGTTACCCGTTGCCGCCCAGTCCGCCGCTGGGGACACCCATCATGACGACTAATGCGTTATCTGATGCTGCTGCGGCGACCCGGGGTGCGTCGGCCGGCGCAAAAGCCACCATGGCGATCGTCTCAAACCCGTCGTCAATCCCGCTCTCGACCAGGATCCCCTCGACTGTGGCGCCGGAGGCGTCGGTCACCAGCCGAATCGGGGTTCCCGGTGCCGCTGGTTGGGGAAGCGAGATCGCAATCGACCACCAATCCGGCGGTAGCGAGAAGGTCCCGACGGCCGACGGGAGTAGCGGGTCCCCGCCGGTGATTGTGGCAATTGCCACCCCGGCCACGGGCCCGTTCCATGCCGGCAGCAATCCGGCCGGAATATCACGCCAATCGACGGACAGGTCGATGACCTCCCCGGGAGCGATGGATTCACTCGCAAACGGGTATGGCTCTCGAGACTCGTCCCGGGTTTCCCACACAAACCCGACCGTCAGCAGTAGGCATGCCGAAATCCAACGCAGGTAAGGGGGGCGACGAAGCCAGTACATAGCCCGAAGGTATCGGGATCTCGGGAGTGATAAAAGACCCTCCCCGTGCCCCTCCCTCGTGAGAGGGAGGGAGCCTCACGCAAGCAGGGGGAATGGTGGGGGACTTACGTTCGGCACACGGGGAGGGAACCGATGAATTTCAGAAGCGTCTCAAGGACGGGCTTGTCTCGCGGGCGTCGGCGATCGTCAGGATCACCGAGGCGAGTCACGTTGATTCAGAGCCTCCTCGGTTGTGGCCCAAAGCGCGAAACCGCTTCTGAGGACAGTGTACGCTGCGCGCTTTACGTAGCCAACGATATTCTCGGTGGGGCCCGCTAGCGCGGCAGCCGCAGCTGCTGGAGTCCCCGTATTCGAAGCCGGTCTCCCAGGTCGGTGACCCTGCTTGGCCTCACGCTCCTAGACTTCCCCGCTGTGGAGACACCTATTGCACTCGCAATTGCATACCTAATTGGCAGCATCGACTTCGGAGTGATTGTTCCCCGTTTGCTTGGGATCGATATCTACGAGCACGGCAGTGGCAACCCCGGCGCGTCCAACGTCATGCGGACGATCGGCAAGAAGGCTGGAGCAGCGGTGATGCTCGGCGATGCAGTGAAAGGCGCTGCGGCAGCCTTCGTCGGGTCATGGCTGGTTGGTGATGTAATCGGTTTCTGGTGTGGCTTCGCTGCGGTGGCGGGTCACGTGTTTCCGGTGTGGCACCGTTTCCGCGGCGGTCGGGGAGTCGCCACGGCTATCGGAGCCGTACTCTGGTTGGAGCCTTGGTTCGGTTTGATTCTCGCCCTGGGTTGGGGAACGACCGTGGTTGCCACCAAGACCGCATCGATTGCTTCGCTTGGGGCGATGGCGCTGTACGTACCGGGCTATGCCGTCTTCGGTTGGCGCGGCTGGCCGCTGGTGGCTGCCGCGGCTAGTGCTGGCCTGGTCATCGCTCGGCACGCTCCCAACATCCGGCGGTTGATCGGCGGGCGTGAGCAGACGGTAGAGACCGCATGAGGTCGCTGGTTACTGCGCAACGTGATGTTTTGGCGGCGATCGAACCGCTCCCGACCGACAATGTCGAGCTAGCTGAGGCACTCGGTCTTGCGCTTGCGGAGCCGGTAGTAGCCCGTCACGATCTCCCGCCGTTTGCCAACTCCGCGATGGATGGGTACGCGGTAATTGCAGCCGATCTCGCCGACATTCCCGTGACACTTCCCGTCCTGGAGGACGTAGCCGCGGGCAGTGTTCCCAGCCGGACGGTGACTCGAGGCACCGCGATCAAGATCATGACGGGTGCCCCGATGCCTGCCGGCGCCGACACCGTCGTCCCAGTTGAGGACACCGAGCCTGGCGTCGCTGAGGTTTCCATCCGCGCCGCATGGGCGAAGGGCTCGGCAGTCCGACCGGCCGGCGATGACGTGACCGCGGGCGCGACTGTGCTCACCGTAGGAGAGCGACTCACTGCAGCTCGTCTTGGGGTTTGTGCTTCGCTCGGCTATCACCGTCCGCGAGTGCGGCGGCGCCCGCGAGTTGCCATCCTTTCGACGGGTGACGAGATCGTCCCGCCGGAAACGGCGGTGTTGCAACCGGGCAAGATTCGCGATGCCAACCGGTTCACCCTGCTCGGGGTGCTCGAAGAGGTTGGCGCAGAGGTGCTTGACTTTGGCATTGTCGGCGACGAGACGGCAGCGTTGCGGGCGGCTCTCGCCGATGCGGCTGCGTCTGCCGATGTGGTGGTTTCGAGCGGTGGGGTCTCGATGGGCGAGTACGACCTCGTGAAGCACTTGCTCGCCGAGCTGGGTTCGGTCGATTTCTGGAAGGTTGCCATGAAGCCGGCCAAGCCGTTTGCGTTCGGCAAGTTGGACGGCACCCCTTTCTTCGGCCTCCCCGGGAATCCCGTTTCGGTGGCGGTGGCATTTGAGCAATTCCTCCGCCCGGCATTGCTGCACATGATGGGCGCCACCAAGTTGTTCCGGCCAAGGCTGGCGGGGGTAATCGACGAGGAAGTCAAGACGGATCCCGCGAAGGAGGTCTTTCTCCGGGTGGTGATCAGGCCTGGTGCCGACGGAATCCTCCGCGCCAGTCTGAGCGGTGCTCAAGGATCCAATATTCTGACGGCCCTGGCTGCCGCGGACGGCTTTGCAGTGATTCCGGTGGGGACGTCGTCCTTGCCGGCCGGATCGTTAGTGCAACTCGAGATGATGCGGATGCCCGAGAGCCGAACCGCCGAGGAGGTGACCGGTGGCTGAAGATTTCACCCATCTGAACGAAGAAGGTAACGCCCGCATGGTCGACGTGGGGAGCAAGAACTTGACCGAACGGATTGCGGTTGCCGAGGCACTTGTCCTGATGCCGGATGAGGTTCGGCAGAAGCTTTTTGCCGGCGATCTTCCCAAAGGCGACGCCCTCGGGGTGGCCCGGGTGGCCGCAATCATGGCTGCCAAGCAGACTCCGGCGCTCGTGCCCCTGTGTCACCCTATCCCCATCGACGCTGTCGATGTTGCGATCGAAGAGAACCCGATGGGGGTGCGGATTGTGGTCACGGCCAGGACGACTGCAAAGACCGGTATCGAAATGGAGGCGATGACTGCGGCTTCGATTGGGGCGGTGGCCGTGTACGACATGGTGAAAGGCCTGGACCGCTCGATCGAGATCGTTACCGTTCGATTGTTGAGCAAGAGCGGCGGGAAGTCGGGGGACTGGGAGCGATGAGAGCGGTCGTGGTCACTGTCAGTGACCGGGTCAGCAGGGGTGAAGCGGAGGATCGATCGGGTCCTGCGGCCGTTGCCAAGCTGGCCGAACACGGGATTGGCGAAGTTCCGATCGAGGTCGTTCCAGACGGCATTGCGTCGGTGCAGGAAGTGCTGGCCGCGCTTGCCGCAAGCAACGACCTGATAGTCACCACCGGCGGTACCGGATTCTCCCCGCGCGACCTCACCCCTGAGGCCACCAGGCTGGTGATAGACCGTGAGGCCCCGGGGCTGGCTGAAGCCATGCGGGCGGTGACGTTCGGCAGGCTGCCTCACGGAATGCTGTCGCGGGGTGTTACCGGCATTGCCGGATCCACCCTCATCATCAACCTGCCGGGCTCGGTTAGAGCAGTCGAGGAGTCCCTCGACGTGGTTGGTCCGGCGTTGCACCACGCCATCGAATTGCTCATTGGGGATCAAACAGGCCACAATGAGTGACCCCGCGAGGGACGCGCGGACGAAATGCTTGGCTGCGCGCGCGGCGCCGCCTACGCTCGGTGGCGGACGGAGTAAGGATTAGATGGAGATACTGGCCTTCCTAATCATTGGTGGCGTCTGGGCTGTCTTCCTGTTGCCCTCGTTTTTCGAGAGCCAGAAGAGTGCTTCGCTCAGCTCGACGCGCCATTTTGCGCGCAGCAATGACCTGCTCGCTTCCGTCGCGTTGCATACCCCGGAAGCGGTTCGCGCCAACAGCATCGCCCGGCGGCGTCGTCGCCGTACGGTTGGCTTATTGGGCACCGGAGCGTTGGGTTCTTTGGCGGCGGCCGTCGTAACCGGGAGCACGCTGTGGCTCGGTGCCACGATTGTCTTTGACGTGCTGCTGGCCGGCTTTGTAACCGCGCTGCTCCAGGCTCGGGCCGCCAGGTTTGAGCCGGTTGCCCCAGTCGTCACCATCGGTGCGCGTGAAGAGCCGACCGACGTCGAGGTCATGCGAACCGTCCGCATCGTCGCCGGTTGATGACCAATGGCTGACCCGTTGGATCTCGAGCGGCTGGAATCCGCAGTCCGTGCTGAACTCGACGAGAAGTTTGCCGCGCGTGAGCTTGCCCTCAAGAACTGTCGCAAGATCATCCAGTCAGCCTCTAAAGCGATTCGTGCGCTGCACCGCGGCGACGTCGCAGCCGCCGATGAGTTGATTGCGGGCGGTCGGGTCTTGATCGACGAGGCCGAGGCTCCGCTCAAAGAGCACCGCGACATCTACCACGCAGGATTCTTCTACGACGCGGTCAAGGAATATGCGGAAGCCGAATTGACCAGAGCGCTGGTGCTGCATCAGCCGCTGCCGCTGCCATCGGATCTGGGTCTTCATGCCGTTCCGTACCTCAAGGGGTTGGGCGAAGCGGTAGGGGAGCTGCGACGCCGACTGCTCGATCAGCTGCGCAAAGGCAATCTTACGAAAGCCGAGGAAACCTTCGGCGACATGGAGATCATCCACGATCTGTTGGCTGCGCTGGACTATCCGGACGGGATGACCTCCGGGTTGCGGCGGACGACAGATGTCGCTCGATCGCTGATCGAGAGAAGTCGCGCCGACCTCACAACGACCATTGTGCAGGAACGACTGCGCACGCAACTCGAAAGCAGTTGACGCTGGCTACACTTCCATCCGCCCCGGGGGTGTAGCTCAGCTCGGCAGAGCGCTACGTTCGCAACGTAGAAGTCACGGGTTCAAATCCCGTCACCTCCACCAGAGTCGCCGTTGGCGACGGTCGTCTTCGCTTCCAGCCCTGTGCGGGCTTGAAGTTCGATTGCTCGGTCTCAGCCCTGGCGGGCTGAGTTGTTTGTCTCGTTCGCAACGTAGAAGTCACGTGGGAGGCTTCACGCAGGGCTAGCGGCGGCGTCCCACCACCCATGCCGCCAACACCCACGACGCCAGGGACCACGCACCGAGGATCGCCCAGGATCGGGCCAGCGAAACTACCAATCCCTCGCTCAGGCCGGCACGGATCACATTCGCCATGTTGTAGAGGGGTAACACTTCATGGACTGATGCCCACCAGTTCGGGAACTGCTCGATCGGCGCGACGATTGGCGAAAACATCAATGCCAAGAAGATGATCAAGTTGGTTACCAGGTTGGTAAGACGCGGGTCGGGGATAGCGTGCCCGATCGTGAAGCCGACGGACGTTGCCATCAGCGACGTGAGGGCAATCGCCGGCACGATTGACCACGACACCTGCAAATCGATCGAGTATCTCAGCTGCGCTACCCACAGGGACACGATCGTCCCCGGGATGGCCAGGCTCGTAAATACTGTGAAGGTGGCCGCCGCCGAGGCCAGGCGCGGAACCGGCAACGACCAGACGAAATCGTACGTGTCCCTGAACTTGTGGTTCATTATGGAACTGGGGACAAGAACAAACCCCACCGGCACCAAAGCCAGAGCAGGGATTCCGGTCACAATGTAGGTCCGGGCGATTTCAGGCATATCTCCAAAGTAGAAGCCGTACATGTATGCCATCCCCGCCCCCATGAGGATCTGAATGACGACCACCACGGCGAGGAAGCTACGCAGGTTCACGATCTCGAACCGCAGCATGTTGCGATAGCTGTCAATCCAGTATCTATGGCCCGAGCGGATCACCGAAGGATTAGCGATCGTGTCGGCGTTCATCCTCTTCTCCCCAGGACCGCCGCGGTGATTGTGGTGGCGAGGACTGCCCATACCGACAAGACCAGATAGGAATGCCCGATGTCGGTGGCGAGCCCGTCGACCAGCGATCCTCTCACGGTATTGGCCATATGTTCGAACGGCAGGTACCGGTGAAGGCCGGCGATCCATCCGGGCAGATTCTCCGCTGGAAAGCTGATCGGAGAGAACCCGAAGATGACGAAGATCATCACCTGCGACACAACCATGGTGACTTCAGGGTTGGGTATTGCATGCGCTATTGCATACCCGAGGAGGGTCCCCGTGATCAGCGTGAACAGAACCGCGGGCACAACGCCGGGGCTGATGTCGAACGCGATGTCGTAGCGCAACGCCGCCGCCACCAGGGCAGCCACCATCCCGGGGACAGCGATCAGCGTATTCAGCGAAAGCCACGCTGCTGAAGATGCGGTCCGGGGGACCGGTAACGACCACATGAAGTCGTAGGAACCAGACATCCGCTGCTGGGCGACGAGTTGCGGCCCTAGGACCAGCCCAACCAGGATCAGCGTCACAACTACCGCCCCGGTTGACAGATACTTCGCTGTTGCCGGCTCCATTGCCGGAATGAGCAATCCGAATCCGAGAACGATGCCGGCTCCCGAGATGGCCTGCACCAGAATCGTTATCGGGAGCAGCAGGCGCATGTTGGTGATCTCCCACCGCAGCATCGCGGTGTAGGACCTCCACCAATGGATCGCCCCCTTTCGTTTCTGCGGCAGGGATCCGGTCTGGGCAAGCTCGACGGCCGTCACTACCGGACCCTTCCGCTAGCGACATCCCCGGTGAGCCGAATGTATACATCCTCGAGTGTTGTTGCCCCGAGCGCGTACTCCTCTGCGATTCCGTCGGTGATCATGTGTCGGGCCCAATTGATGCCGGCCGCGGCAGCATCCTCGGGTATCTCGGTGATTAGGTTGTTGCCCGCCCGGGTGTGCCGAATCACCACCTCGGGCAGCTCCGGGGTTGGCTCACCCGGACTAAGCATTAGTTGCAGACGCAAGCGATCGCTGTCATCAGATTTCAGCGACGATGGGGTTCCTGCTGCGATCAACTTGCCCTCATTGATGATCGCAAGACGATCGACAGATTTCTCTGCCTCCATGACGTTGTGTGTCACGAGGAAGACCGCGGAGCCTTCCTGGCCCAGCATTCTGATTTGCTCCCACATCAGCCGGCGACGAAGCGGATCAACATCGTTCGTTGGCTCGTCGAGGATGACTACACGGCCTGGCCACACGACCGTCATGATGAAGCCAACTAGTCGTCGTACACCTCCCGATAGTCGAGCACCGAGAGTGTCACGCCATTCGTCGAGCTCCAGAGCGGCGATCAGCGCTTCCCCCCGTTCTTTGACGGCCGTCCGGGGTCCACCTCGGATCGCTCCGGCAACGGAGATGGCCTCGTGGGCCTTGAACGAGTCGATGGGCATCTGCGCCTGTGGCAGATATGAGCACAACTGGCGGGCGACGTCGGGATCGTCAACGAGGTCAAACGAGCCAAGCATGATTGATCCCGATGTGGGCTTGAGCAGCCCGATTACTTGCTTCACCAAAGTCGTCTTGCCTGCCCCGTTCGGACCCAGCAGGCCGTACACCTCGCCCGGATGCACTTCCAGTGAGATAGCGTCATTGGCAAACGATTTGCCATTGTCGTAAGTCTTGGTCACGTTGTCGGCGCGAAACACCCAAGAGCCATCCGACGATGCTGCAGGGTTCTCGATGCTCATTGCGGGACACCCTCCGGGTGGAGCGCTTCGGCCGGCATTGCTTGCGCTCCTTGGCAAACTTGCGGCGGCGGTGACGAGCGTAGCGGGCCCGTCGCAACGCTTGATATCGAGCGCCCATATGCCCACAAGCCCCCGGGACTCATCACCTCCATCTGGGATGGGCCCTTGCGTAGCAAGGCCCTCCGACGGGTCCCAACGGGGAGAGCGGATGCTGTTTCACCGGAGGGCTAAAGATCTGATTCTGCGGGTGATCGCCTCTGACTTACACTCGAGGTGTCAGTCCTTCGATTCGGGAGATGGATCGTGAGACGCCTTTTAGCCGCAGTTGCCGCACTGTCCCTGGCCTTTGTCGCCTGCAGCAGCGATGCTGCCGAGCCAACCTCACCTACGGAGGCGGTTGCGACGACTACGGCAGCCACAGGATCAAAACCGACAACGTCGGCTATCGCCAAGACCACGACCACTGCCACCGCAGCACCAGAGACGACGATGCCCGCGATCGGTGGCTACTCCTTCGCTGCCAGATACGCCGGTCCGGAGGCGGACGAGTTCGCGTGGGAGTGGACTGGTAGCTTTTCGATTGTGGCGGGCAACCTCGAAGGCTCCGGAACGGTCGTCGGAACCTCGGACGGGGAATGTGGCATCGAGGGTGGCACGATGTATCCCGTTGCCTACACCGCGACCGGTGAATTCGACATAACCGGAACCGCGGATGACTCGGCAATTGCAATTGTCTTGGAGCCGAGAAACGGAGCCGTAGACCTCACAGTTGGTGATCCCGACCTGCTCTGTGTCGAGATCAGCGTCGACGCCGCTCAGGGGATGGTCGACTTTCCGCTCGGCGATGCTGAAGTAGCGGTGCTTCCGATCGAGGTCCCGCGGTCCGGTGGCACCACGATGCTCGACTTCGGTGACGGGTTCATATTTGAAGTCGAGGTGATTGCCCTCTGACCAGGTAGTCGGCCCGGTCGCTATCCCTTGAAGAAGCCCTGCCGCTTCAAGTAGTCGAGAACGTTCTTCGTGTAGTTCGCATGTCCCTCGCGGGTGTACTTCACGACCGTATAGATCTGAGCCAAGTTCTCGACATCATGTTCCTCGATGAGTTCGCGTAGCCGGGGGATGCTCATGTAGCGATCCCAGCCTGCTTGGTCGCGGTCTCGGTAAATTCGGCGGATCTCGTCATCGCTGTGATCCTGGTACGTCTCCGCGTGGACCAATCCGGTCAGTGGCAGTCGATCCCGTGGCGTCGGATCCTCGGCGGGCCACCCCAATGAGAACCCGACGACCGGCATAACCCCCTCGGGCAGCTCCAGAATCTCGCCCACTTGATCGGCGTTCGCCAAAGTGGAGCCCATGTAGCAGATCCCTAGCCCCCTGGCCTCGGCGGCCAGTGCGACGTTCTGTGATACCAGGATGGCGTCGACCGCAGCCACCAGGAAGGCGAAGAAGTCGTCGAAATTGTCGGGGGCGTGATTGATCCGCAGCCACTTCCGCATCCGCCTGAAGTCGGCACAGAAAGTCAGCAGCACCGGGGCCTCTAGCACCATGTTCTGTTCCATGTGGGGAACGAACAGCCTCTCCCGCATGGCTCGGTCTCGAGAGACGATGATCGAGTACGTCTGCATATTGCCGGAGGACGAGGCCCGCACCCCGGCCTCCAACAACTCGGTCAACAGCTCCTCACCGACCGGGTCGGGCTTGTAGCGGCGGATGGAGCGATGCCCGTGGATGGTCTCAAACAGGTCCATATGCTCGCTGAGGCTAGACAGAATCGGTCCGACTGGAGGCCCGCAAGGAATTGCGACGCAAGGCCCGACCCGTCGAGTAGTTAAATGGCCTCTGGCAACTGGGCCCTCACCCCAAACGGAAGGTGTCAGAAGATGACCGAGTTCTTCACCGACGTGACCAAACCAATTCGATACGAGGGAGCCAGTACAACTAACCCCTTGGCCTTCCGCGTCTACAACCCGGATCGGGTCATCGCCGGCAAGCGGATGGAAGACCATCTCAGGATCGCCGTTTGCTACTGGCACTCCTTCGCCTGGCCGGGCAGCGACATCTTTGGTGAGGGAACCTTCGATCGGCCGTGGATCGGCAACGCTGCCGATCCGATCGGGGCAGCCCGGCAAAAGATGGACGCTGCCTTCGAGTTCTTCAGCAAGCTGGGTACTCCGTTTTACTGCTTCCACGATCGCGATATCGCACCCGATGGGGCCGACTACGGCGAGACTCTTGGCAACCTCCACGCCATGGTGGACTATGCGGCAGAGAAGCAAGAGCAAACGGGGGTCAAGCTGTTGTGGGGCACGGCCAACGTCTTCAGCCACCCGCGTTTCGCTGCCGGGGCCGCCACCAACCCCAACCCCGAAGCCTTTGCATTCGCGGCCGCGCAGGTTCGGCATGCACTCGATGCCACCAATCGACTAGGTGGTGAGAGCTACGTGTTGTGGGGCGGTCGAGAAGGCTATGAGACCTTGCTCAACACCGCGATGCGGCGGGAGACAGAGCAATTCGCCCGATTCCTCGAATTGGTGGCCGAGCACAAGCGCAAAATCGGTTTCTCCGGGCAGCTCTTCATCGAGCCCAAGCCACAAGAGCCCACCAAGCATCAGTACGACTACGACTGTGCGACGGTTCATGGTTTCCTCGAGCGGTACGACCTGGTCGACGAATATCAGGTCAACATCGAAGTCAATCACGCAACGCTTGCCGGGCACAGCTTCCATCACGAAGTCACCTACGCCGTCGAAAACGGCATCTTTGGCAGTATCGATGCCAACCGGGGCGACCCAGAAAACGGCTGGGACACCGATCAGTTTCCCAACTCTGTCGAGGAGCTATCTCTCGCCTTGCACGAGATCTTCCGCGCCGGCGGATTCAAGAACGGCGGATTCAACTTCGACACCAAGTTGCGCAGGCAGAGCCTCGACCGCACCGACCTTTTCCACGGGCACATCGGTGGCATCGACACCCTGGCCAAGTCGTTCCTCGTTGCCATGGAACTGATCGAGGCGAAGACGCTCATCGAGGCGCGACGGGATCGGTACTCGGGCTGGCAGCGCGATCTCGGCAGCTACATCATGTCTGCGGAGGCTTCATTGGAGTCCATCAGCGACAAAGTGCTGGTCGAAGGTATCGACCCCCAACCAGTTTCGGGCAGGCAGGAAGCGCTGGAGAACGTTGTCAACAGGACGATCTGGTCGGATCCTTCCTAACGAACGCTCATTGCGATGGGGTTCCCGCATCGGTGGGCACCCTGGTCGCAGCCAACAGCAGAACAGATGCCGCGATGAGCGCAACTAGCAGTAGAGATATCGCGGTCGCATAGTCTGCAGATCGATCTCGCAATAGCCCGACTACGGCGGGCCCGGTCGCGCCGAGCATCGTGACGACCATCCACTGCGATCCCATCGTTGCCCCGTATTCGGACCCCGAGAACCACGATGCCATGGCCATCGCCCGCAGCGGCAGCATCGCCCCAAAAGCCAAGCCAAACAGACTGAAATGGCCAACCATTTGCCAGGTCACCGATCCGTCGAGCATGAGCGCAGCACCCCCGGCGAGAAAGAACGTTGCCACCGCCTGCACGTCGGCGGCTCTATGCCGGGTTGCGAGGATAGGAGCAATCCAGCGGCCGGGAAGGCTCAGAGCAGAAGCGAGCGCGGCCCATAGTGCCACTGTGCCGAGGTCGAACCCGGCCTCATCAAACAGGGCAATGCGGTGTGCCAGTAGGCCCTGCACCGCAAAGAAGGTGAGCGCCATCGCCGCGGTGTGGATCACGAACCTGCGGTCACGGACCAGTCGGGTTCCCATGGTGCGAACGCCCTCTCGGTTGGCTTGAGATCGGGGTCGCGCGTCGGTGCCACTAGCGAACGCGGTGGTGGCTAGGGCGGTCACCATGACCAAACCACCCATTGCCCAAGCGGTTTCCCGCCACCCGAGTTGACCGACCAGCCACTCGACCAACGGAATGAAGATGATCCCGGCCAGACCGCCGACCAGGGTGAGAATGCCCAACGCCTTCGGCCGCTGCCGGGGGAGGTACCACTGATCAACGGCGATGAAGGCCACCTCGTAGTACGTCATCGCCCCAGCCGGTCCGATCAGCAACCACCAGGCAGCGAGCACCTGCCACGGCTGGTTGGCGCTGGCGAAGACCCCCATACCGGCACCCGCCAGCAACCCCCCGACAGCGAGAATGGTCTTCACCCCAAACCGGTCGGCGCGCCGACCGATTGGGATTGCCAGGACGCCCCCGGCGATCACGGAACCGCCATACGCAAACGAGAGCACCGTCTTCGAGAATTCGGCGCCGGCCGCTTCCTCAGTCACGAAGATCGAGAACCCGTAGAGGATCACGCCAAAAGCAACCATGACGGTCAAGGCGATCGCTAACACTGGACCCCAGGGCGCTTGCGTGTCGGCCGGTTCCGCCATGAGCCGAGGATAGAGCTGCCCGGCACAGCCCCCTAGATGGGTTACGCTGCTCGCTTGATGAGAGGCCAAACCACCCTGCGTCGCGCTGCGGCTGCCCTGCTCGTGTTCGGGCTGGTCACCGCCGCATGCACCGGCGACTCCAGCACCCCAATCACTGCGACAGTGGCTGAAACAGCCGATTTGCCGACGACGACTCAGGGTCCCACAACCACCGATGCGGTCACGGCGACGACGGCACCACCAACAGTGACAGCCAGCCCCGGCCTGGACCAGACAGTCGTCGACCGCTTGACCGAGCAGATCATCGAGCTGATTGCTGAGACCGAAGAGGTTCGCGGTCTTCCGTTCCTGACCCAACCCAATGTCGCCATCCTCACCCCGGCAGAGCTCGGGCAACGGGTAAGGGAGGATCTCGAAGCCGAACTCGATCCAGACGAACTCGCCATTGACACGCGTCTGCTCCGCCTGCTGGGACTGCTCGACGCCAACACGGATCTGGAGACGATGCTGGTCGACCTCTACGAAGAGCAGGTCGCCGGCTTCTACGACGGGGATACCGGTGAACTGGTGATCGGCGGTGAAGCTGCAGATCTCACCCCGTTGACGAAGAGCGTCATCGTCCATGAGCTCGTGCACGCATTGACCGATCAGCACTTCCTGTTCAACGACGACTTCGAGCAGATGTTCGAGGAACAGCGCTACGACCAGGGCGTGGCTTTCCAAACCTTGATCGAGGGCGACGCTACCTACTTCCAGCTCGTCTATATCGAGCAGCTACCGATCACGGAGCAGTTTGCGCTGGCGACCGAAGCACTTGGCCAGATGGAAGACACTTCGGTCTTCGATTCGGTGCCCCAGTGGATCCAGAACGATCTGGCGTTTCCATATGACACGGGGCAACTGTTCGTTGAGTCGCTGGTGAGCAGCGGTGGAATTGCCGCGGTTGACGAGGCATACGTCGACCGACCCCAGTCGACCGAGGTCGTGATGCACCCCGCTCGTTTTGCCAGCGGGGAAGGAATTCTGGAGGTTCCGCCCCTGGCGATCGAGCTGGATGGGTATGAGACCCACGAGTCATCGTCATATGGGGAGTGGGGCTTTCGTTTGCTGCTCACAGATTCCGTCCTCCCCGGGGCCGCGGCCCAGGCCGCCAACGGGTGGGGAGGCGACTCCTACCAGGTGCTCCACAACGGCGACGATGTTGTTCTGGCCATTGCTTACAAAGGGGACACCGAACAGGATGCATTCGAATTGGCAGATGCACTGATCTCTCGGTTGACCGAGAACATGGAGATGGGTGAGGGCGAGGGCCAGGGTGGTGGCTTGGTGTTCACCCCAGACGACGGCCGCTACGCCCTTGTAGATCGGATCGGCGACGGGTTCGTGTTTGTCGTCAGCACTGATGCGGCTGCCGGCGCCGCGGCGCGGGACCAGATTCGCATCCCCTAGTGGTCGAGGGGGGTTACGCAGCAGCCTCGGATTCGATAGTTTCGCTACGTGCTCCGGGCGCGCCAAAAAAACACCGATTCAAGTGAACGAGAGAGCGCGGCGGCTCAGCCGCGACCGGCGTTGGGGCGGCGCCCGTGGTTCGCTTTACTGCGGCGGGCGCGAAGCTTGCGTCGTTTTGCCTTAGCCATAAGGCGAGAGAGCGTAGCAGGATCTCTGTGTTCCCTGACCCTGGTTGCCCA
>Ga0316201_10001322_pt1 | contig 16471 bp, 14 predicted proteins | sample CS6wburrow_MG_FD_204516 | JGI IMG/M metagenome (GOLD analysis project Ga0316201, IMG submission 204516) | Coastal sediment microbial communities from Delaware Bay, Delaware, United States - CS-6 worm burrow | ecosystem: Environmental > Aquatic > Marine > Coastal > Sediment | place: USA... | reverse complement strand
TGGAGCAGAGACACACTCCATAGTCATGCGCTCCAAAACCCGTACCATAAGATTTGTCGAAACCCGGCACAGCTTCGATTTCAAACCGAAATACTGAACAGGTCAGCGGAGGCTTTGTACTTGTCAGATACCGGACAAGTTGGTACTATTGCTTCTGTTTTTCTATGCATGAGGCGAGGTTGAGTGATGGCAATTATTACGATTTCACGAGAGATGGGCAGTGGTGGTATTCCGATCGCCCACATGGTCGCCGAAAAGTTAGGTTATAAACTGATTGACGGCGAAGCTATCATGGAAGCAGCCGACTCCTACGGGCTCTCCCCGGAGGCAGTTGAGCAGGCCGACGAAAAGCCCCCCCATTTTGTCGATACGCTTGACTCCAAACAATTCCTCGACCTGCACCTGATTGAGCTGATTATTCTTGAGGCCGCCCTGAAAGGCAATGTCGTGATTTACGGTCGCGGCGGTCAGGACCTTCTCAAGGATATCGGCAGTGTCCTGCGCACCAGGATTATCGCCCCCTTCGAGGATCGTGTCGAACGCTGGGCAGAACGGGAGTGGCTCGACCCGGACCGAGCCCGTTTCCTGGTCCGCAAGAGCGACCAGCAAAGGGCCGGTTTCATCAAGTACTACTTCGATCGCGACTGGGAAGACTGCGTCCACTACGACCTCGTCATCAACACCCAGCGCCTCTCCGAGGAGACGGCGGTCAAGATCATTTGCAATAGCGTCAAAGATGAAAACCTTGAAGGGATCAAGGCTGACAGCAAAAAGATTCTATCCGATCTGATCATGCGTAAACGTGTGGAAATTGCCATACTTTCCAACCAACACATCGACCCTTACCTGCTTGAGATCAACGTTGCTAACGGCCTGGTCACCCTCTCGGGACAGGTTCACTCCGCAGCGGAGAAACAGACGGCAGAGAAGCAGGCCCGTACCGCTGAGGGCGTTCAAGAACTAAAGAACAACATCAAGGTCGTAGAATACCGTACCACACCGGACGACCACTAAATATCGCAGCATAGATGCTTCTAGAAAGCCGGCCCGCCAAGGGGTCGGCTTTTTTTTCGCAAAGCGTGCGACCCTGCTTGTCAGGCTTGTTCCCTTGCAAGCCTGTATGCTAGGATGAAGCGTTTTTTAAATCTAGTTAAACGCCAAGGAGATCAACATGGCCGGACACAGCAAATGGGCCAATATAAAGCACCGCAAGGGCGCACAGGACGCCAAGCGCGGCAAGGTTTTCACCAAAATCATCAAAGAGCTTACGGTAGCGGCCCGAATCGGCGGCGGCGACCCGGATGCCAACCCCAGGCTTCGCACTGCGATCGACAAGGCGAAGCAGGCCAATATGCCGAAAGACAATGTAGACAGGGCCATCAAGAAAGGTACTGGCGATCTGGATGGAGTCAACTACGAAGAAGGGATCTTTGAAGGGTACGGTCCGGGAGGAGTGGCACTGATTGTAGAGTTCCTTACTGATAATCGGACCCGAACCGTTGCCGACGTTCGTCACATATTCAGCAAGTACGGCGGCAACCTTGGTGTGAGTGGTTCCGTTGCCTTCCTTTTTGACCGTAAAGGTTTGATCTCGTTTGCAACGGACAATGACTTTGAACAGATTTTTGAGATCGCTCTCGAGTCCGGAGCTGAAGACGTCAGAGATGAGGGAGACATTTACGAGGTGATTACGGATTCGGGGAACTTCATTGAAGTCCGCGACGCCATGGCGGAAGCTGGCCTGCAATGGGAAACAGCGGAAGCCACCATGATCCCGCAGAACCAGGTCCAACTTGAGGGCAAGCCGGCGGAAACCATGCTGAAATTAATGGACGCCCTTGAGGATAATGACGACGTTCAGAACGTCTACGCCAACTTCGATATCTCGGAAGAAGAGTTGGACAAAATCATGTAGAACAACGAAGCGCGAACTGCGAAGTGCGAACAAGCTTTTATCGCCTCGCACCTCGCGTCTCACACTTCGGAATTATGAGAATTTTAGGCATCGACCCCGGCACACGAATCACCGGCTACGGCATCATCGATGTCGATGGGAATCGCCTGCGCCACGTCGACAACGGCACCATCAAAACCCGCAGCAGCGACCCTTTGCCGCTCAGGTTGAAAACCATCTACGATGGTCTGGCAGCTATTCTCAAGGAGTTTTCGCCGCAGGCGGTCGCTGTTGAGCAGGTCTTTCTGGCGAAAAACCCACGTGCGGCACTGACCCTGGGGCATGCCCGCGGCACAGCGGTTCTTGCCGCAGTCAATCTTGGGATCGAGGTCCATGAATATTCTGCTCTCCAGGTCAAAAGTGCCGTGGTCGGTTACGGCCATGCTGCCAAGCAGCAGGTCCAGCAGATGGTCAAGGCACTATTGAACCTGCCGGAGGTTGCCCAGGAAGATGCCGCCGACGCCCTGGCTGTTGCCATCTGTCATGCCAACAGCCGCACCATGAAGCAGGCCATCAACAAGGGACGATGATCATACCCGACCTTCAACCACTGATCACGGACCACTGGTTACAACCCAAAGGTTTCTAACAGCATGATTGCTCTGGTTCGCGGCACCCTGGTCTACAAATCGATTGACCACGTCATTATAGACGTCGGCGGAGTCGGCTATCGTCTCTTCATTCCTCTGTCGACATTCTATGCCCTCCCCGAGACCGGAGAAGCAAGCCTCTACACGCATACCCATGTGCGCGAAGACGCCCTGCTCCTCTACGGTTTCCTGACGCTCGAAGAAAAGGACTTGTTCGTTACCCTGATCGGAATCTCTGGCGTCGGGCCAAAGCTGGCCGTCAACATCCTCTCCCATATTCCGGTGGCAGACCTGAAGAACGCCATTGCCGCCGGTGATCTAAAACGTCTTTCCGGGCTGCCCGGGATCGGTAAGAAAACTGCAGAGAGACTGGTCCTGGAGCTCAAGGACAAGGTCGGCCCGGTCAACGTGAATCTCACCGAGACAGGCATATCATCCCTGCCCGGCAAGTCGTCCGGTGATCTGATCAACGACGTGATTTCCGCCCTGGTTAACCTGGGCTACAAGGAGAACCAGGCGCGCAAGGTCCTGGAGAGTATGGAACTGGCGCCGGACATCCCGATGGAAGACGCCCTGAAAGGAGCACTGAAAGTCCTGGTTCGCTGACTTTCGGCTGAGAGCAGATGGAAGAAGATCGCCTGATCACCGCTATAGAGACTGATGACGATGGGACCTTTGACGTCTCCCTGAGGCCCAGGATCCTCACGGAGTATGTCGGCCAGAGCAAGGTCAAGGAAAACCTCAAGGTATTCATCAGCGCCGCCCGCGGTCGTGGAGAATCGCTGGACCACGTGCTTTTCTACGGCCCTCCAGGCCTTGGAAAAACCACCCTCGCCCACATCATCGCCGCTGAGATGGGCGTCAACATCAAGAGCACCTCCGGCCCGGTGATAGAAAAACCGGGAGACCTTGCAGCGGTTCTGACCAACCTGGAGCCGGGGGATGTCCTCTTTATCGACGAGATCCACAGGCTTTCTCCGGTCGTCGAAGAAATCCTTTATCCGGCCATGGAGGATTATCAACTCGACATCATGATCGGTCAGGGACCTTCGGCGCGAACCATCAAGCTCGACATCCCGCGCTTCACTCTGGTCGGCGCTACAACCCGTGCCGGGCTGCTGTCATCACCATTGCGTGATCGTTTCGGCGTCCTAAACCGCCTCGAATTTTATACACATGAAGAGTTGACTACGATCGTTACCCGCAGCGCGGGGATCCTCGACGTTGCAATCAACGGTCAAGGCGCCGGCGAAATTGCCCGTCGCAGCCGGGGAACTCCACGGATTGCCAATCGCCTGCTGCGACGGGTGCGGGATTTCGCACAAGTCGATGGTGACGGGTCAATTAGCAAGAAGATGGCAGACCAGGCCCTGGTCCGCCTGGAAGTCGATGAGCAAGGCTTTGACCAGATGGACCGGCTGTTGCTGGAGACAATTATTGACAAATTCGGCGGCGGGCCGGTCGGTCTAGACACGCTTGCCGCAGCAATTGGCGAAGAAAAAGACACTATCGAGGACGTCATCGAACCGTTCCTGCTGCAACAGGGTTTCCTCAACCGAACTCCGCGCGGGCGAGTCGCCACACACCTGGCATACTCTCATCTTGGCCGCACGCCCGGATCAAAAACCGATTCGGGACCACTTTTTTCGTGAAACAGCTCCCGGAGGACCGATTTTCCCTGTTACACGGAGAAATCTTGTGATAGTTTGAGATTCTGGGGGTGAATCAAGCACTTGCCCTGCTGACACACCCCGAGGGCCGTCATGGTGACGGCCCTCAGTTATTTCAAACTGTGAAAACCCTGTCTGCGGATTTGGCTATCGGGATCATAAGCAGGTAATCCTGGGGCACATCATCTACTGTCCTTTACAAACTCTTGACAGCGTCGCGTTTCAACAACCACTTGTTGATTTCTTTTGTTTTCACGTACACCTCTATTGAGTACGAGACCACACACGCCTGAGCCATGGACCCGAGCCTCCTGCAACAGTTTCGCCAGCAACTGGCCACGTGGATTGACCAGCAGATGGAGGCGCAGCGCCTCCCTTTCCGACGACTGGAAATCTGTCCGAGGTTGCTGACTGAACATGGCAGGCAAGTTCCGGACCTCGTGCTCTGGATCAATCGCGACAGCCAGTTGGCGGGCAGCATGATCCTGTTACCGGACACGGTTGACAGCCAACTTCTTGACAAAGCTGTCGCAATGGCCGGTTCCCTGGGGTTGGGACACTTCACAACCTGGGCCGCCAGGGACGTCATAATATGGCAAATCGCTGACGGCGTTCCGGTTCAGCTGCACTGTTTTTCCTTGCCACCGGCGAATCGCGTCGTTCCGGATGACTTTCAAAACACGCTCAATGATCTGCTGGAGAAGCTTAAAATTATTTCCGTCAGCACGGCCCTGTCCACCTCTGATTTCACTTTGCATTACTACGCGAATCTCTGCTTACGCAACCTTCAGGAGCTTGCCCCCGGCCTGACGGTCAGCGCTCGCCTGGCTGCCGGACAAACAGCCGCCGACGAATGGCTGGAACTCGCACCTTTAGAAAAAGCCTGGATGAGCCTGTGGCGCACGCTTTTCCTGATCTGCAAAAAACAGTTGCCGCCCGGGTTAAATCCGGAAAGACTGGAACAGGTACTACATTATGCCTTGGCAGACCAAATCAACCTAGACGGAAGACTTACATGGCTCGAGATTAGAGAGAATGAGCCCCCTCTACAGGACCAGGAAGCCGTGCGCCTGCATCACCTGGCCAGCAGGATGCGTCAGCTCGGATGGCCGCAAAACGAAAACCAGGCCCTTGCCCTGGTTGATCTTCTTTTACTGGAAGTTTCCTATCGCTATGACCTTGACCCTCCCGAGCTGCCATGGCAAACCGATGACACGTCACTCTGGGTGAATTGCACGCCCCCGCGCACAGCAGGAGATTGCTCACTGGTTGCGCCTCGTCCGTGTCTCGCCGGGTGGGCATTGAGAGCTTCTTTGACCGAAACGTCACGGCAGCGCACCTTTGAAAAAGATCTTTTCTCGCTCCTGCCGATAAAGAAATTTACATCAGCCTTGGCTGTTTTCAGCAACCCGCAGGCACTCGATCGGAACGAAAGGGAGTCACGGCTGATAAGGTTGCGCCAGGCTTGGCCAAACCGGCGGTTCGATCTGCCGAACAAAACCCCGGTCTGGCTTTGGGAGGCGCTTTATCTCGCCGGTCAGGTATCTGAAAAGCTGTGCCTGGTTCTGCCGCAGACCTGGCACAAGGCTCCGGGAGTGGCGGTACTGTGGTTAATTCTGGGCGAACATTATCAGCTCGCTGAGATTGCCTGCTACGGGCAAGGCAGGCAGGCGTTTCGGTTGATTCGATCCACCAGATCCAAAACACATGTCAAAGTCCACCTGCCGAACACGGCGTTCGAGGTCCCGATAACCGCAATCGAAAAACAGCCAGGAACTTTACAGATATGGATTAACGCCCCGGAAGAGATCCGGCGCCTGATATGCGACAAGGGCTTGACAGTTGCTGGCACGCAATGGTCTGACTGGACGGATTCGCTGAAATGGGGGACATATCTTTTTCTGCACACCCGGTTCGGCAGATATCTATGGGATTTGTGCAGTGATCAGGCAGACCTGCCGAAGGCGGATAAAGTTCACGAGGCCGTACTGGTCCATGGCTTGCTGCTGCCCGATGAAAAATGCCTTGAGGACCTGAGCCTCTCTGGTTCCCTGTTGTCAGGCGAAATCCCCGCAGCGGAGAGCCTTGAGCGGGAATTCAAGAGTATCTTCGGGCTGATTCCGACGATTCCTCAGCCACCTGTAGAAATCGTCAATGCTCACCCAAAAACCCGGCGTGCAGGGAAGATACAAATCGAGGAGATTACCAGGACCGTCTTCGTCGACGGAGTCCCACAATTCCCGGAACATTACCTGATGGATATCTATCGACCGGAACTGATTCATTACAATCTGCACGGGCCTCTAGAAGTCGCCGAACAATTCTTCGACCGGATATCCCTGCACACCTCCGAATCTGACCACAGCATCGAGGTCTCGGGTAAGCCCGCCGCCGAAGCGCTGATCCTGGTATCCCATGCAGAACGATCCGGAGTCGATTTACCAAAAGATGAAGGCCTCCTGGAGGAGTTGCTCGAGAGATACCGTGCCGACCTGAAGCTTCTCTGGAACAACCTGGTCAGGGAGTGCCGTCTTGAGGAGCCACATCGACAGGCAGCGATAAGATTGGCGCGAAAAATCTGGCGCCAACAGGGGTTACCGCCTGGGAACTTCTGAAAAAGCCAGGGCTTTAAGCCATCAGCATTGCAAGTTACCAGTTTACTGGCCTTTTTTCATAAATCGTATTACTATGTTCTGGCTTGGCCAGGAATAACCCCGACCAGAAGTTGCAAAGGCTCATCAAATGAACATTCTGCTGCATATCTGCTGCGCCAACTGTGCCATATTCCCGGTTCGCACGCTACGGGAATCAGGACATCAAATTGATGGATACTTCTTTAATCACAACATCCATCCATACCAGGAATATCGTCGCCGTCTGCAGGCCGTCGAAGAATACGCTGCATCCAGCGAGCTCAAAGTCATCTACCGGGACGAATACCTGCTGGAGGACTTTCTGGCTCAGGTTGCCTCTGAACCTGCGGGACGCTGTACCTACTGTTACCAGTCACGTCTCAAAGAGGCTGCAGCCTATGCCGCAGCCTCAGACTACGATGCATTCTCTACCAGCCTGCTGTATTCGCGCTACCAGAACCACGAACTGATTCGCAAACTCGGTGAAGAACTGGGCCGTTATTATGGGATAGAGTTCTTCTACGATGACTTCCGGGCAGGTTGGCAGGAGGGGATCAAGGCATCCAAGTCCATGGGGCTCTACAGGCAACAGTATTGCGGTTGCATCTACTCGGAAAAGGACCGCTACCATCCCAGCAGAAACAATTGATGGGCAGCGGCCTGGGCAAGACATTAATCGTTGCCGGACTTCTGCTGTTCGCTGTCGGCCTGTTCCTGAATTTTGGCGGAAAACTGAACTTCATAGGCAAACTTCCGGGCGATATTCGCATCGAACGGGATAATTTTTCTTTCTTCTTCCCGCTCGGGACTTGCCTGTTGGTCTCGCTGCTGCTCTCGCTGGTTTTCTGGTTATTCAGGCGCTGAGGCGCTTACGTTACCCGTCCCCGGAGGCCCTATGCACACCACTCCACCCAGGCCCAGAATCGGTCTTGCTCTTGGCGGTGGCGCGGCAAGAGGCCTTGCCCATATTGGCGTCCTGAAAGTTTTCGAACAAGCAGACATCCCTATTGACATCATTGCCGGTACGTCCATGGGGGCCTTTATCGGTGCCATGTACGCATCAGGCGTTCCGATCGATCACATGGAAAAGGCCGCCCTCGAAATTGATTGGCGGAGCATGGCCAGGCTACTTGATCCGGTCCTGCCGACTTCGGGGCTGACCGACAGCAAGAAGCTGGTCTCGTTCATAGCCGAACTGTTGCCGGCGCGTGAATTCGAAGACCTCAACCGGCCGCTGGCGATCACGGCAACCGACATCAACACCGGCGAGGCAGTCATCATCAAGCAGGGAGACCTGCTGGAGGCACTGCGCGCAGGCCTCGCGTTTCCGGGAATTTTCTCTCCGGTACGTTTTGGACAGCGTTTTCTCGTTGATGGTGGCTTGTGCAAACCGATCCCGATCGATGTCGCTCGTCATCTCGGTGCAGACAAGGTCATCGGAGTCTGCACCATCCCGGCAGTCAACAAACAAACCCCTGAAACTTTCCTGCCTGCCGTGCATGGTCTTGCGAAGCCGGGCAGTCGCTGGCGTAACCTGTTCAGTGCCCGCACTATAGAACAGGCATTCCGTACCGCAATCGGGCAGGGTTTGAAAGAAGACGCGCGTGGTGACCTGAGAACACCCAATATCTTCCGCGTCTGTGCCCAGAGCGTTGTCATCATGGAAAACGTGATCAATGAACTGCACCTGCGCCAGAACCCTCATGACCTGCTCATCAGACCGTCTCTCAACGGCGTCACGCTGCTGGAGTTTCACCGTGCCAAAGAAATCATAGCAGCGGGAGAAGCTTCTGCCATGGCCGCCCTCCCTGAGATCGAATATCTTCTGCAAAACGCTTGAAAGCCCCCCCTGCTCTGCTAACATGTTGATATAATTATTTCATTTAACCAAATGGATACAGACAAGGAGGCTATCATGATTGAGCTGCTCGAGAAGACCGTGCTGACGGCTGTTGGCGCAATGACCCTCACCCAGAAAAAAGCCGAAGACTTGATCCAGGAACTGCGCGAAAAGCTTGATATCAGCGAAGAAGAAGGGAAAGCTTTTCTGCAGAAAGTCCAGGAAGCGGCGAGCAAAAACCAGGAGAGGATGCAGGAGCAGGCACGTGTGGAAGTCAAAAAAGCCTGTGAACGCATGGGCGTGGTCACGACCGAGGAATTCGACAAGCTGAAGAAAAAAGTCGCATCCCTGGAGAGAAAACTCAAATAAAACATTGCAGCCCCGGACCTGACCATGCTGCCCATTCTTCGCGTTAACAGAAATATTCGGACTATCCGGCGTTACAGGACAATCCTGGGCGTACTGATCAAGTACGGGTTCGGCCATTTTGTCGAACAGCTCAACATTGATTACTACCTTGAACTTGGCAAACGCATCGTTACGCGCGACAGAATGCACAAGGAACTGGAACGGCTCAGTCAATCTCAGCGACTGCGCATGGCCATGGAGGAACTCGGCCCGACCTTCATCAAACTCGGGCAGCTGCTTTCGACCCGTCCCGATGTTCTTGACCAGGAATTCATTGAAGAATTCAGCAAACTGCAGGACGAGGTCCCTGCTGTCACGCTGGACCAGATCAAAACCCAGATTCAACGTGAACTGGGCTATCCGGCAGATGAACTCTTCGCTGAATTCTCGGAGCAGCCGATCGCCGCGGCAAGCATTGCCCAGGTTCATCGCGGCAAGCTCAGGAGCGGCGAAGAGGTGGTTTTCAAGATCCGGCGGCCGGGCATAACCAGAGTTGTTGAAACCGATATCGATGTCCTGATGGGCCTCGCCTACCTGATCGAACAGCACGTCCCGACTGTTGCTCTTTATGACCCGGTCGGCCTGGTCAAGGAGTTTCGCCGCAGCATCATGCGGGAAATGAACTTCATCCGGGAAGGCCACACGGTCGAACGTTTCGCATCCAACTTCGCCGACAGCACGACCGTTTACATCCCGAAAATATTCTGGGATTATTCCGGTGAAATCGTCCTCACCATGGAGTACGTTTCCGGGATAAAAATATCTCACCTGGAAAAACTCAGGGCACAGGGTTACGATCTCAAGGAAATTGCCAAACGCGGTGCGGATGCCTTTCTGAAACAGGTTCTCGACTATGGGCTGTTTCACGCAGACCCTCACCCGGGAAACATCTTCGTCCTGCCTGACCAGGTCATCTGCATGATCGACTTTGGTATGGTCGGACGCCTCGGACAAGATCTCAAGGAACAACTACTCGACCTGTTGCAGGCCCTGCTCGAAAGAGATGTGGATCGTATCATCTCACAACTTCTCTACTCAGGGGAATTGACCGACACTGCGGACCTGAAAAATCTTAGGAGAGACCTGCACGACTTTATCGAAGATTATTACGACCTGGTCCTGCAGGACATCAAGATCGGCAGACTTTTCTCTGAGTTTATTGAAATCCTGACCCACCATCGTATCCACTTTCCCCCGGACTACATGATGCTCGCCAAGGCCCTTGTGGTCATGGAGGGTGTTGGCCGGCAGCTGGACCCGAATTTCAACATGATTTCCCACATGCGGCCCTATGTGAAGAGACTTATTGTCGAACGCTTCAGCCCAAAAAACATTTCCGCACAAGCAAGCCGAATCGCCGTTGCATACACGTCACTGGCAAAAAACCTGCCACACGACATCAAGGAGTTTCTCAATCGCCTGAATCGCAACCAGTTCAAGATCGACCTCGAGCACCGTGGTCTGGAGAAACTGGTCACCGATCTCGACCGCTCCAGTAACCGGGTTTCATTTTCTCTGGTCATCGGCTCACTGATCGTCGGTTCTTCACTGGTCATGCAGATTGACAAGGGGCCGATGGTCTTCGGCTTTCCATTGCTGGGTTTGCTTGGATATTCGATTGCCGGCCTGCTCGGTCTCTGGCTTGCGGTGGGCATTCTACGTTCTGGCAGACTGTAATTTTGCCGGCGTTATATTGTGTGGTTACAAAAACACACCCGTTGCAACAAAAGGACTCTTCCACACCGCCTCCCATGGGAAAGACCAAATAATAGACAACAATATCAGCACCTTAACTCTTCCCCGTCATTGGCAAGTTAATTGCATAATATATATGCTTTGAACAGACAGAGAACACAAGGATTCGCCTCGTGATTATGATTTGCCAGACAACCATTGCCCGCCCGACTGCCATATCCGGCATCGGCCTGCACACCGGGCAACGTATCAACATGACCTTGCGCCCTGCAGACGCTGGCGTTGGCATTGTTTTTCATCGTCAGATGGGTGACCGCAAGGTCTCAATCGAGGCGACATCTGCCAACGTCGTCGATACTCGTCTGGCGACGGTGATTGCCAATGGAGACGCTCGTGTTTCGACCGTTGAGCACCTGTTGGCAGCGCTCGCCGCATACGGTGTGGATAACCTGCATATCGACATTGACGGCCCGGAAGTACCGATTATGGACGGCAGTTCCGCGCCTTTTGTTTCGGTCATCGAAGAAGCCGGCCTGACCCGGCACACCACGAGCCGTAAAATTCTGGCTATCCGCAAGCCGGTCTCCGTTATTGACGGTGAAAAACGCGTCAGCATTATTCCATCACGTTTCTTCCGCATCACCTTTGACATCGCTTTCCAGCATCCATGCATTGCCTTGCAGCAGCGATCGATCAAGGTTACGCCCTCAGGTTTCCGCAAAGAATTGGCGCCGGCGCGCACGTTCGGCTTCCTCAAGGATGTCGAAATGCTCAAGGCTGCCGGACTCGCACGGGGCGGTTCCCTGGAGAATGCCATCGTCGTTGATGATGAAAAAATCCTCAATCCGGAAGGCCTGCGTTTTCAGGATGAATTTGTCCGCCACAAGATCCTCGATGCGATCGGCGACTTGAGCCTGGTCGGTTATCCGATCCTCGGCCATGTCCGCGCCTTCAAGGCCGGACATGACGTGAATCACCAGCTGGTAGAGAAGATTCTAAACACCCCTGACAGCTGGCAGCTTCTCGAGTTCAGCGAAGACGACGTGAAGACAGCTCTGCAGATGGCTCCGGCATTCGCCACCGATCTGGCGTTTTCCAAGGCCTGATTCGCGGAGAACAATGACTGACAAGGCAGCCGATTCGGCTGCCTTTTTTGTTTGCACAATCCGATGACGTTCAACCCCTGGTTTCCGGCACATCCAGGCATTCTTTACGCGGCCCTGGTTTGACAATCTTCGTCGCACACGTGTCCACCAGTTGTGACTTGCAAAAGTGTCCATTTTACGCTTAAATTACGCAACGATAGACATACTCATGCCGACCACAAAACCAGTCAAGACATCAGGTGCTCAGAACACCGAATTCCGCAAACGCCGTCGCGAATGGTTACTCGTAGCCGGCATCGTCGGCCTGGTCGCATTGTCACTGCGCTATCAGGGTCAGCTTTTCGAGCTGACTTCGGAAATCCCCCTCACCGGAAACATCCTGGTTCTCGCCCTGATCAACCTGAACATCCTGTTGATCATCCTCTGCCTGTTCCTGGTCATGCGGAACATATTCAAGCTTTTGCTGGAACGAAGGCGCGGGATACCCGGGGCAAAGCTGCGCAGCAAATTGGTCCTGTCGTTCATTGCCCTGTCACTGATCCCGACCATGCTGCTTTTTTTCGTTTCAGCAGGGTTTATTACCAATTCAATAGAAAACTGGTTCAATAACCAGATCGAGGAATCACTCAAGGAATCCCTTGAGGTCGCACAAACTTACTACAAAAACTCTGCGAGCAATGCGCTCTACTACGCCGACCAGATATCACAGGCCATCAAGAACGAGAAGCTGCTCAACGAGGACAATCTTCCGCTCCTTGTGGAGCACATTCACCAGAAGCAGAAGGAGTACAACCTCGGCATTGTCGAGGTCTTTTCATCAACCCTCGAGGAACTGGTCCGGGCTGTCAACCCACAGGTTCCTGCTGCGGAGTTTACCGATCCGGGCTCCGACAGCATCCGTGAGGCTCTTCAGGGGAATCGCTTCACACGTATCAGCCCGATCGGTCGGGCTGACCTGATCAGGGGGATCGTCCCGGTATATTCCAACTGGAACCCCGATGACGTGGTCGGAGTTGTGGTCGTCAACTACTATGTCCCCTATTCGCTGGTCAATAAGATGAAAGAGATCAGCAGTTCCTTCGAGCAGTACAAATCTACCAAACTTCTTAAAGGAAAGATCCAGAAAGGCTACGTCCTCTTTCTGCTGCTGATCGCCCTCGTCATCATCTTTCTGTCAACATGGGCCGGCTTCCATCTGGCTCGCGGCATCACGGAGCCGATACAGGATCTGGCTGTGGCGACCAATCGTGTCGCTTCAGGTGACCTGGACGTAACTCTTGAAAGCCACAGCAATGATGAAGTCGGCTCTCTGGTTGAAGCTTTCAACACGATGACGGCTGACCTGCGCAAGAGCCAGGAGACCATCCGGATGGCCAACCGTGAGTTGCAGTCATCAAACCTCGAACTCGAACAGCGCCGGCGATACATGGAAATTGTTCTCGCCAACGTCACGGCCGGGGTCGTTTCCATCGACAGTCACGGTCAAATCACCACGATCAACAAGTCTGCTGAGCAATTGCTCGGACTGAAGACACCGAAGATTATCGGCCGCAATTTCCGTGATATTGTCACTCCGGATTACCTGCCAATGATCAAGGGGATACTCAAGGAACTGGTCAGTTCCGGTAAAGACTCTATCCGCAAACAGATTACCCTGCCAACGGGCGGGAACAAGGTTGTTTTGCTGGTGAACGTGACAACCCTTAAGGACGAAAACAACGAGTTCATGGGCACTGTCGTGGTCTTCGACGACCTGACGCAGCTTCTCAAGGCGCAGCGCATGGCAGCATGGCGAGAGGTCGCGCGTCGCATCGCTCACGAAATCAAGAACCCGCTGACCCCGATTCAACTCTCGGCACAACGACTGCGCAGACGCTACCTCGACAAGTTTGACGCTGAGGATTCGGTCTTTGATGAGTGCACCGGAATGATCATAAAACAAGTTGATGACTTGAAAAACCTGGTCAATGAATTCTCCAGTTTCGCTCGTATGCCTGCCAGCAATCCAAGCCCGAACAACCTGAATGATGTTGTCAGTCAGGCTCTCGTGCTGTTCCAGGAAGGACATAAGGAAATCAACTTCCAGCTGAAACTGGACACGGAAGTGCCGATCTTTAACATTGACCACGAACAGATCAGGCGGGTTGTTATCAACCTGTTGGACAACGCCGTGGCCGCTGTTGAGGGCAACGGCGTAATCGGCATAGAGACTTCTTTCAACTCAGCCTTACAAATCGTCACACTGAAGATTAGCGATAACGGCTGCGGCATCCCGGCGGAAGACAAACCACGGCTATTCGAACCTTATTTTTCAACCAAGAAAGCGGGAACCGGGCTTGGTCTGGCTATTGTGTCCACAATCATTTCCGACCATAATGGCTATATCCGGGTTCGTGATAATGAGCCACAGGGAACTCACTTTATTGTCGAACTGCCAATATCAACGGATACTGAGCAAACCTAGACCTATTTTACAGAGGGAATATGCAATCAATCCTGATCGTCGATGATGAAAAAAGTATTCGTGAAAGCCTTACCGGCATACTGCAGGATGAAGGCTTCACCCCCACCTCGGTCGACAACGGCGAAAAGGCCATCGAGAAAATCAGTGATGATAAACCAGACCTGATTCTGCTCGACATCTGGATGCCGGGCATGGACGGACTGGAGACTTTGACGAAGATTCGTGACATCTACCCTGATCAACTGGTCGTCATGATGAGCGGACACGGTACGATCGAAACCGCTGTCAGGTCAACCAAGCTGGGCGCCTATGATTTCATAGAAAAGCCCCTCTCTCTGGAGAAAGTCCTCCTCTGCATCCAGAATGCAGTCAAGATAGGCCAACTGGTTGAAGAGAACCGGGTACTTAAGGCACAGATCGGCAAAGAACACGAGATGATCGGTAGCAGCAAACTGATCAAGGAATTGAAAAAACAGATCAAGATTGCCGCGCCGACGTCCGGATGGATTCTGATTACCGGAGAAAATGGCACAGGCAAGGAGCTCGTTGCACGCTCGATTCATCACAACTCTCGCAGACATGACAAACCATTTGTCGAAGTGAACTGTGCTGCGATACCGGAAGAGTTGATTGAATCAGAGCTTTTCGGACACGAGAAAGGTTCCTTCACCGGAGCGACGACACAGCGCCGCGGCAAATTTGACCAGGCTCACCAGGGCACCTTGTTTCTTGACGAGATCGGCGACATGAGCCTGAAGACCCAGGCCAAGGTTCTCCGCATCCTTCAGGAACATAAGTTTGAACGCGTTGGCGGCAACAAAACCATAGAGGTGGACGTTCGCGTCATAGCTGCAACCAACAAGGACCTGGAAAAGGAGATTTCCGAAGGACAATTTCGCGAAGACCTGTACTATCGCCTCAACGTCATACCCTTTCATGTCCCTCCGTTGAGGGAACGCAAGACAGACATTCCTCATCTCGCGACACATTTTCTCGAATACTTCTGCAGCAAGGAATCTCGTGAAACCAAAAATCTTGATGAGGATGCGATGAAGGCTATTCAGGAGTACTCATGGCCCGGCAATGTTCGTGAACTCAAGAATCTCATTGAAAGGCTGGTGATCATGTCTCCCGGGAATACAATTACTCGGGGGCAGTTGCCTCATTCCATCTTCGGCAAACAACAGCAGTCCAGCACAGACCATGGCTCCATAACCTTGTCTGCCGACACTTTCCGTTCTGCAAAAGAAGAATTTGAAAAAGAATTTCTGGTCCAGAAGCTGGAAGAGAATGACTGGAACATTTCCCGCACAGCTGAAGCGATCGAAATCGAACGTTCCAACCTGCACCGCAAAATCAAGTCATACGGAATTGAGTTGAGGAAGGGATAACTTTTCCCCGGATTCGCTGACTGTTTACAAAAAAAAGGCCCCGTCTCATTCGAGACGGGGCCTTTACAAATAATTTCGGCGGCGACCTACTTTCCCACACAGTCACCCATGCAGTATCATCGGCGCAATAGGGCTTAACTTCTGTGTTCGAGATGGGAACAGGTGTGACCCCTACGCTATAGCCACCGAAAACCGTAAACTGGTTTTCAATTGCCTAGAGTTGTTTATTAATTGATGCTGGCATACCGCAAACTTATGGAAGTTGGGGGGAGGAGAACCTCCCCCCGCCTTCACGTAAAACTTTTTATGGTCAAGCCTCACGGTCGATTAGTACCGGTTAGCTGAACGTGTTGCCACGCTTACACCGCCGGCCTATCAACGTCGTCGTCTACGACGGACCTTCAGGGGACCGAAGTCCCAGGGAGATCTAGTCTTGAGGTGGGCTTCCCGCTTAGATGCTTTCAGCGGTTATCCTTTCCGAACATAGCTACCCTGCAACTGCCCCTGGCGGGACAACAGGTACACTAGAGGTTCGTCCATTCCGGTCCTCTCGTACTAGGAACAGATCCTCTCAAATCTCCTACGCCCACGGCAGATAGGGACCAAACTGTCTCACGACGTTTTAAACCCAGCTCGCGTACCACTTTAATTGGCGAACAGCCAAACCCTTGGGACCTGCTCCAGCCCCAGGATGTGATGAGCCGACATCGAGGTGCCAAA
>Ga0316201_10001321_pt1 | contig 16475 bp, 20 predicted proteins | sample CS6wburrow_MG_FD_204516 | JGI IMG/M metagenome (GOLD analysis project Ga0316201, IMG submission 204516) | Coastal sediment microbial communities from Delaware Bay, Delaware, United States - CS-6 worm burrow | ecosystem: Environmental > Aquatic > Marine > Coastal > Sediment | place: USA... | reverse complement strand
CTTGAGCGAACAACAAATCAAGGCCGCTTATAATGGTGAAAATGCACCGGATGATGATGAGATTGCTGCGGATGAACTGGCGATTGTACCAGACGGTGATTATCTGGCGATGGACGAGAACGACTTTGATCCTGCGCTGAATAACGGTCCCGGCCTGCCAGGCGCGCGAGTTTAAACCGCGTATCGCCCCCCACCCCTATAAAAACTCGGAACAAAGTGAGTAACTCTTATTTCCTTTGTTTTTCCGTGGGTTACAGAACACCACAGAACACGTCATTGCGAGCAACCAGCGAGAGCGCGGCAATCCAGTGGCTATAAACTCTGGATTGCTTCGTCAGCTTCGCTTCCTCGCAAAGACGGTTCTGAAGATAAGCTACGTAACGCCGCGAGGGTGACGTCATCAATTATGGTCATTTCGATTAAAAATCCGACACATCGTCATCCCGGAGGCGATGCAAAAAGCATCGCTAAAACGTCCGGGATCTATAAGAGGGCGACCGGGCTTTGCCCGGTCACACAATGGATTCCGCTCGTCTCAGCAAAACCTGACGGTTTTGCCAGCGGAATGACGGAGTCTTAATCGAAATAACAATATTTCGACGTTTTTGTCCCTTTGGACTCGTCGCTGATTTTCTTAGCTAAAACAATATCACAACACATTTTAGTCTCCTTTGGTTGGGTCTTTGGTAATAAACGCTTTAAGCGGCTGCCGATTTCGTACCGAAGAGATGCTCGACGCCTGCGCGTTCTTCACGCAGCTCTGCATCGGTCGCATCCATGAGTTTCCTTGATGGCTCTATGATATCCAGACCTTGCACGATTTCATATTTGCCGTCCTTGCAGGTGCACGGATAGCCATAAATCACGCCTGGATCAATACCGTAGGAGCCATCAGATGGGATCCCCATCGACACCCAATCGCCATCCGGCGTGCCGAGCGCCCAGGAGCGCATATGGTCCATTGCTGCGCTGGCGGCGCTGGCGGCGCTGGAGGCTCCGCGCGCTTTGATGATCGCTGCGCCACGCTGCTGCACAGTCGGGATAAACGTGCTTTTGTACCATTCCTTATCCACCTGATCGATGGCTGGCGCGGCTTTAACCGTGGCATGGTGAATATCCGGGTATTGCGTCGCGCTGTGATTGCCCCAAATGATCATCTTCTGGATATCTGTCGCATGCGTGCCGGTTTTCTCGGCGAGCTGTGAAATGGCGCGGTTATGATCGAGGCGGACCATCGCGGTAAAACATTTGGGATCAAGGTCCGGTGCGTTTTGCTGTGCGATAAGCGCATTGGTATTGGCCGGATTGCCGACCACCAGAACCTTCACATCGCGGCTAGCGTGATCATTCAGAGCCTTGCCCTGCGGCCCGAAAATCGCGCCATTGGCTTCCAGCAAATCCTTGCGCTCCATTCCGGGACCTCTGGGCCGCGCGCCAACCAGCAGGGCAAAATTCACATCCTTGAACGCCACGTTAGGATCATCGCTCATCACCATATCTTGCAGAAGCGGAAACGCGCAGTCGCTCAGCTCCATCGCCACGCCTTCCAGCGCAGGCAACGCTGGCGTAATCTCCAGCATGTGCAAGGAGACAGGCTGGTCCGGCCCAAGCATATCTCCAGCGGCAATACGGAATAAAAGTTGATAGCCGATTTGCCCAGCAGCTCCTGTGACAGCGATTTTAACAGGTGGTTTCATGGATGAGATCCCCTTGTTGGTGTTTGAATCTTTGTAGGTCAAAGGCTAGCGCTTTTGCTAAGGAAGGGCAAGTGGTACCTAGAGCTAAGAGCTATAATACTCACTGACTCAACGGCAGTTGAAATACTACATACTCTTTTAAGTCGTCAATTCCTGAAGATTTCCTAAACCAATAAGAACCATGGAATCATTTTCGCAATCATAATAATTGCCTGCCTTTTCATTTGAAACCACAGCACACGGAATTTTTTCCTTCTGTAGTTGTGCGTGGAAATCATTACCAAGTGATTGTAATATATCACTTAAATAGAAAGCTCTTACGTTCTTAATACCCGATACAGAATCAAATTGAACACGCAAACCATCATGCACCCCCAAGTGACCTAATTTGGATAGCTTCTTAGCTATCGTAGGTTCTAATTTTTCTGCTGTCACCTTGATATCCCTTTTTTTACAAAAGCCTTGCTTGTTTACCATAGAACAACAAATCACGCAAGTTCAAGGCCACCCTTCCCCTTGCATTTCATTGAGGCGGGAGACCGTGCGTTTAAATTCAAACTCATGATCATGACCATAATAGAGTTTTTCCGGTGGCGCGGCGGCGGAAATAATCACGCGCACCCGAGCCTCGTACAGGGCATCGATCAAATTCATCAGACGCTTGATCTCGTTGCGACGATCATAGCCCATTTTCGGGATATTCTCGATAAAGACGGTGTGATAGGTCCGCGCCACGGTCAAATAATCTTCCGCGCCATGTGGTTGCTCGCACAGCTCAGCGAAGGCAAAACGCGCAACACCGCAAGCGGTTTGTGAGACCTTGATTTCACGCCCTTTAACGCTCAGATTTTCGCTGTAAGATTTTTTTCCTTCGGAGAGCGCCTTGAATGTGCGGTCCATGGCCTGCCTCGTCTGGCGACCGAGTGGCATGAAATAAGTGCCTTCGATCGCGACTATTTTGGCGCGGTAATCATGCGGGCTGTTAAGATGAATGATTTCCATTTCTTCTTTCAGAAGTGTAATAAAGGGCAGGAAACGCTCGCGCTGCAAGCCGCCTTCGTATAAGGCATCCGGTTCCCAGTTGCTGGTGGAGACAACGATCACACCTTGCTCGAACAGAATTTTAAACAATCGCCCCAAAATCATCGCATCAGTGATATCGGTGACATGAAATTCATCAAAGCACAGCACATGTGAGCGCGTAGCAATCAGCCCGGCCAACGCGGGCAGCGCCTCATCGACGCCGGTGCGGGTGTTTTCATCGCTGCGGTGGCTATGGATGTAATCATGAACCTCGATCATGAATTCATGAAAATGCACGCGGCGCTTGGCGATGGTCTCGGGTAGACTGTCATAGAATAAATCCATCAGCATCGATTTGCCACGCCCTACGCCGCCATAGAGATATATCCCCTTGGGCGCAGGACTTTCTTCACCAGCGTAGCCTGTTATTCTTTGAAACAGGGTCCGCGGCGGTTTTTCTGCCTCAGCCAACAACTCTTCATACAAACGCGTAAGTACCTGCACCGCGGCCTCTTGCACGGAGTCAGGCTGTATATCGCCACTTTTGAGGCGGCTCTGGTAAAGCTCAAGCGGGTTTTTCATCATCTTGCGGCGTTTTGGATAAGCGGATCAAAAAGATGGATAGCTCGTACAGCCCCATAATCGGGAGGGCCAGCATAATCTGGCTGATGACGTCCGGGGGGGTGAGGAACGCTGCGACAATTACCGTCAGAATCAGCGCATATTTGCGTTTGGAGGCCAGCCAATCCGCCGTGATCAGACCGGCACGCCCCATAAGCGTGAGCAGAACAGGAAGCTGGAAACACAAGCCAAAGGCAAAAATAAGGGTCATGATCAGGTCAAGATATTCGCTCACGCGCGCCTCGAGCTGAATCGGCAGAGCCATCGTCTCGCCCGTGCTTTGGAAGCTGAGGAAAAAAGGCCAAGCCATGGGCAACAGCACATAATACACGCACGCGCCGCCAAGGAAAAACAGCACTGGCGTTGCCACCAAAAACGGTAGGAATGCGCCGCGCTCCTTTTGATATAAACCCGGTGCCATAAACATCCATATTTGCGCAAGTAAAACCGGAAAAGTTATAAAAATACCGGCAAAAAATGCGACCTTCAGATAGGTGAAAAAGGCTTCGGTCAGGCCCGTATATATTAAACGGTTCGTATCGTTTGGGCCCATGGAGTTGGCCAGAGGCTGTACCAGGAAGCTATATATTTGATCAACAAACAAAAAACTCACGGCTGTGCCCAGTGTCATTGCTCCAATTGCCCAGAGAAGTCGCCTACGCAGCTCGATGAGGTGGGAGGTTATCGGTTTTTTCTCGGCCTCATGCATCGGATTCCTCCGCTTTTGGCGCTTTTGGCGCTTTTGGCGCGGCTTCTTCTTTGTTGTCTTGCGCCGCTTCCGTTTCCATCAAGTCGTAATATTCATCGGCTTCGGCTTCGTCAAAATCTCCGTTTTTGATGGCATCCTCATAACGCCCGGCCTCGAAATTCACAGATTTGCGCAGATCATCCAGATCGGCATCGTGCATCACATCTTCGAATTGCTGCGAGATGGCAAACTTTATGTATTGAAAGCGACGAAAAACTCGGCCCAGACCAACCATGAGCGCAGGAATCTCATTCGGGCCAATCACCAGAACCGCGACCGCCATAACCAACAATAATTCCGGCCAACCAAAATCAAGCATTTACCCCACCATCGGCGGCTCGAGGCCAAGGTAATACAGGCAGAATTTAATGCCCAGCGCATAGCCCGGCACCACAAGCAGCGCATTCATAAAGATTGCGAAATTGATCAAAAAGGTCCGCTCTTCATCGCTCAAATCCTGATCGGTTTTTAGTTCCTCTTCCGCACGGGCCGTTTCTGTGACCGCCAGATAAAATTCCCAAGCCACCCCAAGCACCGCCATGGGCAAGATTATCCAATCGATCCCGTCGATGAGCGAACGATGGAAATAGCCAATGACAAAGGTCGTGATAAAACAAAAAGAAACAGCGGAAAGCGCTATGCTAACACCGCTACGCTTTAGCCGCCCGCCAGATCCTGCGACTGTGAAGCCAAAGACGAAGGCCAGATAGACAAGTGCCCACCAGGGCAGAGAGGGGAACTGCTCAGCCATTCTTCTCCGCGTCGTCCTTATTTTCTTTTGTCTCGCTGCGGGGCAGTGTTTTACTTTCCGAGTCTTTATCCTCGGCCTTCAGGCCCTTTTTAAAACTGGTGATGCCTTTGGCCAGATTCTCCATGATGCCGGGCACACGCCCTGCTCCAAAGACCAGAATAATAACCAAAATAATAAGAATAATTTGTAATGGACCGGGTGCCATTTTTTATGTTCCTTCCAGTTCTTCTTGCGCGCGCTCGTCTTCTAAAAGACTCTCTTCAGGTTCGCCTTCATCACTTACGCCGTTTAATTCTTCTACGCTTTCATCCTGGCTCTGTCCAGAAAACAGATCGCTCTGCGGGAGGGTTTCTATAGCCGGACGGCGATCCAAAAGGCCGGATGCCTTCATTTCGTCCATACCGGGCAGATCCATAAGGGACTCCAGCGAGAAGTGATCGAGGAACCCCGTCGTGCTCACCCATGTCAGTGGCCGTCCGGGGCTCTCACGCCTACGCCCCGGCTTGATCCAGTCCATCTCCATGAGCGCATCAAGTGTCCCGCGGTGTGTGGCAACGCCGCGAATATTTTCAATTTCTGCGCGCGTGACAGGCTGGTTGTAGGCGATAATCGCCAGCGTTTCCATTGCCGCGCGGGAGAGCTTACGGCTGACCTGCTTTTCAACATTTAGGCTTTCTGCCAGATCGGATGCGGTACGAAGGGCCCAAACGCCCTGTTTTTCGGTAAGCTCTACACCGCGACCTTCATAATGCTTTTGCAACTGCAATAACAGGCCGCCGACATCCGCGCCTTCGGGCATACGCTCATGCAGCGCGCGGGTGGGGAGCGGCTCGGCAGAGGCAAAAAGAAGGGCCTCCAGCAGGCGGATGTGGTCTTGGTTCGACATAACTGGAAGATTAGGCACTGTTTTTGAGAAGATCAAGCCACATCAAGCCTTTGCGTAAAACGGTCTACAGGGTTTTGAGCTGTGTGTTTCAGCCTTCGGTACTGCTTTCACAAGCGCGCATATAGACGGGGCGGAACAGACCGTCCTGTCGGATCTCTACCCGGCCCTGCTTGGCGAGTTCAAGACCAGCTGTAAAGGTTGAGGCTAGCGTTGAGCGGGAAAAGAGGACATTGTTTTCGATATCTTCGGGAAGAAAACTGTGTAGTGTGGTCCAAACACTGTTCAAGCCCTTTTTCGGCAAATTCCCCAGCATCTTGGTCAAGCGGTCCATTGCCTTGTCCATGGGCATAAGATGGAAAGTCGGTAGATCGTAGTTTTGGCCTTCCTTGCGCTGCTCGATATCGCCATAAGATTTGAGGAGATCGAGCAGACTTACATCCCATTTGGTTAAAACGCGGCTCTCCAGCCCTTCCGGCATACCGCGCGCAAAAACCTGTTGCCCGAGTTGCGGAAGTTCTAACAGCTTTCCTGCGGCCTTTTGCATAGCCTCCAGGCGGCGGAGCTGGAATTGCAGGGCTTCGGCCATGGCTTCGGCGCTTGGCTCTTCCGGGTTTTCTTCCTTGGGCAGGAACAGCCGGGATTTCAGGTAGGCCAGCCACGCCGCCATAACCAGATATTCGGCGGCCAGTTCCAGATTGCGCTCCTTGGCGCGTTCGATAAACACGAGATATTGCCGTACCAATTGCAGAATCGAAATTTTGGCCAGATCTACTTTCTGGTTGCGGGACAGTTCTAGCAAAATATCAATCGGGCCTTCGTAGCCATCGATATTGAGCAGTAATTGATCGACGTCATCCTCCGGCGCAGATGTGCGTGGCGGGTCCTCTTCAAATGCAATATCGTTGTTCAAAGCGCTCATGCCGCCACTTTTCCGTTATTTTCAGCGATTTGCAAGCGTTTGTACGTCTCTGGCGTGATTTTTGGCAGGTTTTGCACCAATTCTTCCATAATATCCGTTTTTCCAGCGCAATAGAGCGCCAAATCACAACCGGCGTTAAGGGATATCACGGCTTTTTCAGATGCACTGCCGTAAGAATCAAGCGCCTTCATATCCAGATCATCGCCGACCAAAATGCCTTCAAACCCAATATCACGGCGGATCACTTGCTGGATGATTTGTCCCGATACACTGGCCGGACGTTTTGAGTCCAGCGCCGGATAGAGAATATGTGCGGTCATCGCCCAAATGCACGGACCGACATCTGAAAGCGCAACCTCGCGAAACGGATCAAAATCCAGCGCATTGAGATGCTCTTTGGGCGCTTCGACATGAGGCAGTTCAAGATGGCTGTCGGCCCGGGCGCGGCCATGGCCGGGGATATGTTTGATAATGGGGGTTATGCCAGCGCTCAGCAGGTGCCGACAGACCGAAAGTCCCAGCCGCGTAACAATATCCGTATCGCCGGAAAAAGCCCGGTCCCCAATCACGTCGTGAGCGCCTGCAAAACTTATATCCAGCACCGGGGCGCAATCGACATTAATTCCTGCATCAACAAGTTCTTCGGCCAAACGCAGCGTTTCGAAACGCAGCTCTTCCAGTGCCTGCTCAGGGTCCTTCTCATACAGATCACCGTAATATTTCATCGGCTTATATTGGCGCCAGTGCGGCGGTTTAAGGCGCTGCACGCGTCCACCCTCCTGATCAATCAGGATTGGGCAATCACGCCCAAGAGTCTCTTTGATATCCTGCGTCAGTGCGGAAAGCTGGGACGGGGTCTCACAGTTGCGCGCAAATATAATGAAGCCAAATGGATTGGCTTCACGAAACAGCTTCTTTTCCTGGTCTGTCAGGGTCGGACCGGACAGTGAAAAAATGGCAGCCAGCGCTTTTTCTGCACCGGCAGAAAAGCTGTTATTTGACAACCAGACATCCTCCGGGTTTTTGAGCCTTGATCGAATCACAGATTTTGTTGGCTTGGGCCTTGGAGAACGGTCCGGCCTGAATGCGGTAGAATACACCGCGCTCACCGAGATTGGCGGCCTGAACGCGGTAATCCGCTCGCATCAATGGCGCATATTTTGCCTGGAATTTTTTCCATTCCCCATCGGCCCGGTCCCGGACTTTTATGCTTGCTAACTGCACGTAATAGGTGCCTTTAACCAGATCAACCGCCGGACTTGCGGCGCCTGCGGCCGGTTCAATTTTGCTCAGGATGTCCGCGGCAGGTACTCGGGCAATTTTTGCTGGCGCCTCTTTAGGGGGAACCGTTTTAGGGGCACTCACAGCCTTTGCGGCCTCCTGATCGGGTTTTTCATCCTTGTCTAAAACGCTTTTGACAAAATCAATAGTCTCGGGAGACGTCGCCGCCGCGTGAAGTTTTGGACGTTCATCACTCTCAGCCGATTCATTCTGTGCGCTTACGTCAGCCGATGGCTTTTCTATTTTTTGCAGGAGTATGGCCGGATCAGCTTGCTGCTTCTTTGATTCTTGCGCCTCGCCTTTACCCAGACCTTTATCCGCCGTAGATACGCCGACAGGTAGTGCATTTTCCGTGGCGCGCGCCAGTTCTTCTTCCTTGCTGGCCAGTGTTTCTTCGACAGAGGCCAGAAGGTTTTCGACACCTGGATCACGTTCCCATCCATCGCTGTCTCTCCCGACATCCGACAGAACCGTGCTATCGCTGTAGGGTACTTTCATGCCGCCGCGTGATCCCGGCTGAACTTTTACGGGGCGTAGGTCTGCCGTGACAATCGGGATGTCTTTTTCATCATCCGGGCCAGAAGGGTAGGACATGACGAGAACACCAGCGAAGATAACGCCGACACTCAATAGTGCTATGGTCGCAAAGACAGGGTTTTCAAACCGGGCCATGAATTTTTCCTTTGCGCTTTTCCTGCGAGGACGTATAACGCCTGCGGTCTTGCCCTTCGGGGCTTTGAGATAGTGGTCGTATCCGTATTGGTGAAATTGATCGTCCTGGGTCATGGCTTTGGAACCTCTTCAGTAGAATAGTGTTACGCGAAGGAGCCCGGTTTTCTGAATTGCATGGTGTGGCGTTGCTGATGATCAGATGGATTCCTGAGTATGATTCCTAGCGCAAATCCCAATAGAGGTCAAAAAGCCTTTCATGCTCGCGGATGGCATAACGGTCGGTCATACCAGCTATATAGTCGGCGACGAAGCGCGCTCTTTTGCGCTCATCCTGCCCACCTCCGCCCTCTTCGATGCGGCTTTGCCAGTTATCGGGGAGCAGCGTATAATTCTTGTGGAAAGCTTTGAACAGATCGCCGACGATGTTCTCAACCTTTAACTTGATTCGGTTGATGGTGTAATGCTTGTACATGCGTTTGAACAGGAATTGGCGCAAGTTTGCCACGTCAATTTTCATTTCCTTGGAAAAAGCAACCATTTGTGTGCCTGCCATACGGATATCCTCAGGCGATTCGGGTTTGAGCTTGGCGAGGCGCATCTGCGTTTCGATCAAAACATCCTCCACCATCGCACCGATCATCTCGCGAATTAGCTCCTGCACCAGATAACGCTCGGCAATACCGGGATAAGAGCTGCGGATGTCCGCCAGAACACGCGCGAGCAATGAAAGGTCTTCAAGTTCTTCCAATGTGAAGAGCCCGGCCCGCAAACCGTCCTCAATATCGTGATTGTTATAGGCGATATCATCAGACAGCGCGGCCACCTGCGCCTCCATCGATGCGTGGGTTTTTAGGCGCATATCCACCTGATCCTGTAATTCCTGCGCGGCAATATTCAGCTTGCCCTTTACTGGGCCGTTATGCTTGATCACGCCCTCCAACGTCTCCCATGTCAGGTTCAGCCCGTCCCAGTTTGGGTATTTGCGCTCCAGTGTTGTGAGAACCCTTAGGGACTGGTCGTTATGCTCGAACCCGCCATAGTCCTTCATGCATTCCTTCAGGACATCCTCGCCCGTGTGCGCAAAGGGCGTGTGGCCCAGATCATGCGCGAGGGCCACCGTTTCAGCCAAATCCTCGTTGACCATGAGGCTGCGGGCCATGGTGCGGGCGATCTGCGCGACCTCTAACGTATGGGAGAGCCTTGTGCGGTAATGATCGCCGATATGATAGACGAACACTTGTGTCTTGTATTTCAGGCGGCGAAAAGCGCTGGCGTGGATTATACGATCGCGATCGCGCTGAAAGGCGGCGCGGTGACGGCTTTCAGGCTCGGCATGCACACGCCCACGCGTTTCATCGGGGCGGCAAGCATAACGCGCCAATGGCAGGGCGCAATAATTATAGGCGGGGAGGTCTTGTTGTAATTCAGGTGACACAGGCTTGCTCATTTGTGGATTCGAACGATATACTCTTGCGCATGAGCTTAACTGTCGATGAAAGCGCCGTAAAGCGCATAAAAGATCTTCGTACACAACAAGGCAAGGAGGCCTTGATGCTACGCCTGCGCGTGGAAGGCGGCGGCTGTTCAGGCTTTCGCTATGAAATGGATTTGACTGAGGAAACCGGGGCGACAGACACGGTATTTGCAGATTGTGTGATCAGTGACGAGATTTCATTGGGTTTTCTGGAAGGGGCGAGCATCTTTTTTGCTGAAGAACTGGCCGGATCGGAATTTAAAATCGACAACCCCAACGCGGTGTCAGGCTGTGGCTGCGGCACATCCTTTTCGGTGGTTTAGAGTATGAAAATTGTAAGTTGGAATGTGAATTCGATTAAGGCACGGGGGGAGCACGTGAAGCGCTATCTTAAGGAAGAATTTCCGGATGTGCTGATGCTGCAGGAGTTGAAGGGGCTGGATTTTCCGGCGGGTGATTTCAAGACGCTAGGCTATGAGAGCGCCTATGTGCCACAGAAAGCCTATAACGGGGTGGCGATTCTCTCGAAGCACCCGATGATCGTGATTCATGAGGCCCTGCCCGGTGATGAGACGGATGAGCAAGCGCGGTATTTAGAAGTCGATATTACGGGCACGCGCATGATCGCGATTTATCTCCCCAACGGCAACCCGGCGCCGGGGCCGAAATATGAGTATAAGCTGGCGTGGATGGAACGACTTTATGCACGGCTGAAAGCGCTGCGCAATGAGGATCACGCGTTTTTGATTGGCGGGGATTTCAATGTAATTCCGGAAGATAAAGATTGCTATGCCCCGGATAAATGGATTGAAGACGCTTTGTTTCGTATCGAAACAAGAAAACCCTATAGGTCCCTTATAAACCTGGGCCTGACAGATGCATTCCGGGTTTTTGATACGCGGGATCAGCAATATTCTTTCTGGGATTATCAGGCCGGAGCGTGGCAGAAAAACAACGGGATTCGCATTGATCATTTCCTGCTCTCGCCGACGCTGGCGGATCGGCTGGAAAGCTGCCGGATTAACAAAGACCCGCGCGGGTGGGACAAGCCATCCGATCACACGCCGATTGAGATTATACTCCAAGAAAAGGCCGCGGCATGAGGGGCCTTCTGGCCGCCCTGCCTTTGATTTTGAGCGCTTGTTCCTTGCCTCCAGCCACGCCAGAAAATTATCTACAGACCAAGGGTTTGCCGGATGCCACGCTGGCCAGCTTCCCGCATTGCTACAATTACGGCTGTGACAAAGTGGTGCAGGTTTCGTTGAAAGAGGAAGACTGGCAGGACATCGAGGCCCTCTTTGTCCCGCCATCACAAAATGCCGAAGAAGAACGCAAGCGGATTTCGCGCGCCATTGGCCTGTTCGAGCGCATGATCGGCCCAATAACCGGCACGCAGAATGATGTTTACGGCACGTTTGGCAACATCGGGACCGGGCAGCATGATTGCATTGATGAGAGCACCAACACCACGATTTACCTGAGTCTGCTGGCGCAAAAAGGCTATTTATATTTCCACCTTGTATCTGCGCCCGACACGCGCTCGCCGCTTTTTATCAGCGGGCGCTGGCCGCACCGCACCGCCGTCATTATTGAGAAATCCAGCAAGGCCGCTTACGGCGTGGATTCATGGTTTCATGATAACGGGTTCGATGCCGAAATCGTCCCCCTGCCCGCGTGGAAAGAAGGGTGGAAACCTGCGGAGAATTTGCGCAAAGGGCGTGATTTCAGCGCCGCGCCATGATAGGGTTTTGAGATAAAATTTATTTCACCTTCAAAGAGTTGTTCGCAGTTTCATCATGACATCACATCAAAAAAATAGAATTTTTTCTTTTAAACACATGGCGTTAGCAGCTATTGCCCTCACGTTGGGAGGCTGTTTGACCACGACCCTGCCTGCCTACCGGATGGAAGTGGCCAAGCGAATCGCAACGCCCGCCTGGATGATTAAACGAGAAATTCCAGCGATGCCCTTCTCTGTCACGGTCTTTGAACGCGTATATGAACGCGGCGGCGTGGCCAATATCTACATAGAGGGTGATGGCGATGTTTGGGATTCACCAAGAGAATGGCTGCGCAATCCGACTCCTCAAAACCCGGTGGGGCTGCATCTTGCCTCCAAAGATAATGCAAAGAACGTGATTTACATCGCTCAGCCGTGCCAGTATTCAGGCATGCTGGATCAAGATGCGTCTTGCGATCCAGCGGTTTGGAAAGATGCCCGATATGGGCGCACGGTGGTTGATTCAATCGGCAAGGCCCTAGACGAGCTTTCGGGGCGCTATAACTTTCGCGGCTTTCACCTGATCGGGTATTCCGGCGGGGCGGCGATTGCAGGCATTCTCGCGGCAGAGCGCTCCGATATCCTGTCTTTGCGCAGTGTTGCCGGTGTTATGGATCACAAGGCCCAGAGCCTTTTGCTGGATACCGCGCCGTTGAGTGCTTCGTTGAACCCGGTCGATAAGGCCGCGCATCTGGTTAATATTCCACAATATCACTTTATCGGCGGGCAGGATCGTTATGTGCCGCCAGGCGTGTTGCACAGCTATCTTCAGGCGCTGCCGCCAACACGCTGCACGCAATATAAAATGATTCAAGAAGCCGAATATGATGCAGGCTGGGTTGATAAATGGCCAGAGCTATTGAAGCTGCCTGTGACTTGTCATATGGGAATGATGCCGAAAGCCTTTACGCCGGACGACTTCCTGGCACCTGCGGAGCCACACTTCACCGTGCGTGAGAAACCTGTGAAGCCTTAGGGGAAATTATCCCATCCCGCCCTCGTTTTCAGGCAGATGAGTTCTCATTTCAGCAGCCATTTCTTGTGCAATTTCGTCTTGGAAAGTTGCAGCAGCATGCGCGGCATCGCCTTTAACATTCCTCAGAACAACAGATCCTTCATAATCTTTTTCTGGTACATGAGCCCGGATTTCCTGTGTCAAGGTATAGAAGAAGTGGCGCTTTTTGTCCGCATCTTCTGTGCCATCTGGAAATAATGCCTGCACAGCTTCTTCGATACGACTTGAAATCGATAAGTTGTAGAGCTCTTCCAATCGTGAATAGACTTCTGTATTTTTCGATAATAAACGCATCTTCTCGTCCAGCGTTCCAATGTCAGCCATCATGCGCTGCACATCTTTAAAGCGTCCAGGCGTCAGCCTTTTTGCAGCCAGTTCAGCAATACCAATAGATACACTTGGCTCATCAACACTTTCGTTCACTGTGCCTAGCTGATCTAGATTATCAGGAATGTACTGTATAAAATTGAACTCCATCCCGCCGAATTGTGCTGAGAACCCCAAAGTGTTACTGATCGTCATACCCGTTTTTCCTTTTATTCACCCGATATTTTATCTATAACCTATGCGCAAAACCACTGCAAATTTGTATAAATTCTTAACACAAGGATAGACCGCATGAACCCGCTGATGCTCCTCTCGCCGGAAAAAGCCCACAAGATGGCCCTTTGGGCGTTGAAGAACGGGCTGGGGCCAAAGGCTGCAGCGGATGATCCAGCCTTACAAGTGGAAATGTTCGGCAAAGCGTTCAGCAACCCTATCGGGCTGGCCGCCGGCGCTGATAAACGCGCAGAGAGCCTCAAGGGCTGGGCGCGCATGGGCTTTGGCTTTGTTGAGGCCGGCACGGCTTGCGTAGCCCCGCGCCCCGGCAACCCGGCCCCGCGCCTGTGGCGACTGGGTGATCACAAAAGCGTGGTCAACTGGATGGGCCTGCCCGGCATCGGCGTAGAGGCCTTTACCGCAAATTTAAAAGCGTTTCAGGCCTCCCAGGAATCCAAACGCATGTGCGTGGGCGCGAGCATTGCCTCACCGGATGGGCTGGATGATGAGTTCAGCCAGCTTTCGGCAACCGTGGCGCCGCATTGTGATTTTATCACGCTCAATCCCTCCTGCCCGAATGTGGTGTATGCTGAAGGCGTGGACAAGGCCGCGCAGATCACGGAGCAACTCAAGCTGGTTCTGGCCGAGGCCGGTGATAAACGTGTGATGCTCAAGCTGGGACCGTGCATGGATGCAGAGTATCTCAAGCGGCTGGTGAATCTAACTATGGAGGCCGGGGCGGCCGGATATGTGGCGATGAACTGCCTGCATTACGGCGACCGGAATTTGATCGAAGGTGGTGACAAGATTGACTGGCCCAAACATGATGGCCAACAAGTGGGCGGCTATAGTGGCGCTAAGCTCCTGCCCGTTTCCGAGTGGATGGTACGCGAGGTGCGCGCTGTGGCCGGACCGAAGGCTGTCATCATGGGCTGCGGCGGTGTGCAAAGCGGCGAAGATGCCATGCGCCTGATGCGTGCTGGAGCAAATGCCGTGCAGCTTTATACCGGGCTGATTTACAAAGGCGCCGGGCTGCTCAAAGATATCAAGCAGGACTTTCTGGCCGATCATGCCGGAGAGCATCAGAAGGCAGCATAGAACCTTATGCACATGTCTTAAAACTTGACAACGCCGTATGATTTGCCAGACTACGAAAAATAGATTCTTCCTTTTTTCAAAAGACCGCCAACACATCGTACCTGCCCGCCCTATTGTGGCTGGGGTTTCCGCTTTTGCTGATTGTGCTCCTGTTTTAGCTACGGGCGATTGATGAGGATTTGTATCTTCTTTATTTCGTGACCGAGGCTGGCCCCGGAGAGCTTTTCACAGCTGTTTTTCTGATGATTGTTGGCGTCATTGCGCTCAACCTTTACAAAAAAGCCAAGACCTCTAAAATCGGTCTTTCCTTTTTTAAAGTCCCCTTGGTGATTTTGGCGATCGGCTCTTTCTTTGTCGCGGGCGAAGAGCTAAGCTGGGGGGAGCATCTGATTGGCTGGGATACGCCGCAATTTATCGCCTCGCATAACGATCAGAACGAAACCAATTTTCACAATTTGCCCTATTGGGATGAGGTTATTGACCAAAAGCCGCGCGCGATTATCAGCATTTTAATCTTTTTGGGCGGGTTTATCGCCCCGCTTCTCTATCGCTCTAGTGCGCTGAAATTTGTTACAAAGTATCCCTTATTACACTGGCTGTTGCCGCCGATCACGATGATGCCTGCGGCCTTTATCGTGGTTTTCCCCCGTGTTCTGGATCGGTTTCAAGTTTGGTTCGATATGTCCCTGCCCTTCCCCTTTGATATCCCGACGCGCCATTTTCAGGAATTCCAGGAACTCGCTATCGTATTTTTTGCTATGATCTATATTTTGAACCTAAAACGCCGGATCAGCGCTTTTGAGAAAGCTGGTGCAGCTAGATAGAGAGACCTCGAACTCGTTATTCAAAATACTGGAAGACTGGAATAAAATTTTGAAGTGATATCAAACATCAAAAATACTTATCGCTGAATCAATACGGTGTTTCCTTCGCCCATCTGGTGTTTTTGTATTTAGCATGCAGTAGCTTAAATGCTTCATGTCAATATTCTGTATGTGAACCATTCCTCTCACAGCCATATTCCGTCGTTTAACAGCGTAGTGCAAATTGGTGGTGCTGCTAATATTTCTCTGAAATTCAACATCTAACTGAAATGGCACTACTAAGGAGAATTAAAAATATATTATTAGCGTAACTGTAGAATGCTCTATTGTAATTATTAGATCAAATACGTCTCTCAGCAAATCACATGATCTCTGGTGTCAGCTTTTCTTCTTCTCTTAAAGATTGTGAGTGTTCGCGTACAGCGTATATTCTGCATTGAGCATCCAGCGCCTGCTCCTCTGTCAAACCATATACTTCTTCCAATAGCAGTAAAGAGAACGCAGACTCTTCTTCCAAATCCCACATAGCAGAAGGCATATTCTCAAGAGCATCTAAGAATTTGGAAAACATGCTTGACTGTACTTCAGCTGCCCTCTCATTCAGATCCTTAAGTTTAGGACTTTTTAATAGGCGGCTCATTGACCATTTATCAGATCCCATACAGCTTGTAAGTATCAAGTGTAAATCCAAAGGATTGACCTTATCGTCCGGACCAAAATCATTTTCAAGATCAGTAAAACCAAAACGCTGTGTTTCTAAATTGAGTAAAAGGGTATCAGGCCCTCTAGTATCAACTGTGTAACCATCAAGGGAAATTTCTTGCATTTCTTGAAGTGCCTGCCTGTAAGCTTCTACCGACATAGCATTTAAGATATCTAATGTTTGGCTTTGGCGACTTAGTATTTCTGCTTTCAGTAAAGAAGAACAGCGCTTGTCATATGTGATTGATACTATAAGCCCTGACTATGATAAGAGATTATGGGGGAATATATCCAAATTCTTTTAGATCTCTTACAGTTCTGCGCTGGGAGTATCACCTTCTTCTGGTTTTTCATCATCATCATTGATTAAACCAGCATCTTTCATGGACTGCTCTAATTTTTTAACATCTGTAGGAAATGGATAGGACGCTAAAACATTGCCAA
>Ga0316201_10001320_pt1 | contig 16477 bp, 8 predicted proteins | sample CS6wburrow_MG_FD_204516 | JGI IMG/M metagenome (GOLD analysis project Ga0316201, IMG submission 204516) | Coastal sediment microbial communities from Delaware Bay, Delaware, United States - CS-6 worm burrow | ecosystem: Environmental > Aquatic > Marine > Coastal > Sediment | place: USA: Delaware... | reverse complement strand
CTCGATATCGAAAAGAAATTGAGGCCGTTAACTTTTGATGATTTTACGGGACAAGATCAGGCACTCGAGAATCTGCAGATCTTCGTTCAGGCCGCAAACTTAAGGGATGAAGCCCTGGATCACACACTTTTTCACGGCCCTCCCGGACTGGGGAAGACCACCCTCGCTCACATACTGGCAAACGAACTGGATGTGTCCATCAAGGTAACTTCAGGACCGGTGTTGGATAAACCCGGCGACCTGGCAGGGCTGCTTACCAACCTGGAAGAAAGAGATGTGCTGTTCATTGATGAGATCCACAGATTAAGCCCTGTAGTGGAGGAATACCTGTATTCGGCTATGGAAGATTACAAGATCGATATCATGATCGAGACAGGCCCCAATGCACGAACGGTTCAGATCAATTTAAATCCGTTCACCCTCGTAGGGGCCACCACACGGTCTGGATTACTTACGGCTCCCATGCGTGCACGTTTCGGCATCGCCTCACGATTGCAATACTATTCTACCGAACTGCTCACAACCATAGTGCAACGAAGTGCCGGGATACTTAAAGTGCCCATTACCATGGAAGCCGCCATTGAGATAGCGGGAAGAAGCCGAGGTACCCCCAGGATAGCCAATGCACTGCTGAGAAGGGTTCGGGATTTTGCACAGATCAAAGGGGACGGCAATATCGATATCAAGATCGCCAGGTACTCCCTTGAAGCATTGAATGTAGACGCGCACGGCCTGGACGAAATGGATAATAAGATCCTCAGTACGCTAATCGATAAATTTAAAGGTGGGCCGGTGGGTATCACTACATTGGCAACGGCTGTCTCCGAAAGTAGCGAAACCATTGAAGAGGTGTACGAGCCTTTTTTGATCCAACAGGGATTCATAGTTCGAACACCAAGAGGCAGAGAAGTAACCGAGGCGGCGTACAAACATCTGGGGCGGATAAAAGGAGGTACCCAGGGAGGCTTGTTCTAACAGAATGTTACCTGAAAAGCAGACAGCTATAATGCAACGATCCTATACTGTTTCCAACCCATATTGAATCCGTGATGCCTGCAGAAACTGTTGGTCAACACGATGAATTTGATCGAAGAACAGCATGAGTGTGAATTCCGAAACATATTCTCAACTTATAAAAGACGAAGCCACCCGTCTGGGTTTCCTTTCATGTGGCCTTAGTAAGGCGGGCTTCCTGGAAGAAGAGGCGCCTCGCTTGGAAAAATGGCTTAAGCAAAACATGCATGGCGAGATGGGGTATATGGAAAATCACTTCGACAAACGCCTGGACCCCACCAAACTTGTGCCGGGGGCCAAAAGTGTAGTGTCCTTATTGCTGAATTACTTTCCGAAGGAAACCCAAAGAGAAGATAGTTATAAAATCTCCAAATACGCATATGGAACAGACTACCATTTTGTGATAAAGGATAAGCTGAAACAGTTACTGAATTTTATCAATGAAGAGATCGGGGAGGTTCATGGCAGGGCTTTTGTCGATTCGGCACCCGTTCTGGACAAAGCGTGGGCAGCAAAGAGCGGTTTGGGATGGATGGGCAAACACAGTAATCTTCTCAGCAAACAGGTAGGTTCTTTTTTCTTTATTGCCGAATTGATCATCGACCTGGAATTGGAATACGACACGCCCGTTACCGACCACTGCGGAAGTTGCACCGCCTGCATCGATGCCTGTCCCACCCAGGCCATAGTGGAACCTTATGTGGTGGACGGAAGCAAATGCATATCTTATTTTACCATCGAACTGAAGAATGAGATCCCTGCGGAAATGGCCGGGAAGTTCGACGAATGGATGTTCGGATGCGATGTCTGCCAGGACGTTTGCCCGTGGAATCGTTTCAGTAAGAGCCATAGGGAACCACTGTTCGATCCCAAACCTGAATTGCTTGAGATGAGCAAGAAGGACTGGGAAGACATCACACATGAAGTGTTTCAGAGGATGTTTAGGAAAAGTGCGGTGAAGAGAACGAGTTTCAGCGGATTTCAGCGCAATATTCGATTCCTGAAAGATTAACGTATATTTTTTTCACAGTTGCGCTTTACTCGTAACTTTGTTGTTTAGCCTTTTCATTTATGAGCAAGCAAAGTAAACGCCGTGAAGCCCTTTTGTACCACGCCAAACCAAGACCAGGAAAGATACAGGTTGTACCCACAAAGAAATACGCCACCCAGCGTGACTTGTCTTTGGCGTATTCTCCTGGAGTAGCCGAACCCTGTCTGGAGATAGACAAAGATGTCAATAACGCCTACCGCTATACCAACAAAGGGAACCTGGTGGCGGTAATTTCGAATGGAACAGCTGTATTAGGTTTGGGGAACATAGGTCCTGAAGCTTCGAAGCCCGTGATGGAAGGTAAGGGTCTTCTCTTTAAGATATTTGCAGATATCGACGTATTCGATATTGAAGTGGGTACGGAGAATATAGATGAATTCGTCGAAACAGTTAAAAACATCGCACCCACTTTTGGCGGGATCAACCTGGAGGATATAAAAGCCCCGGAAGCATTTGAGATAGAGCGGCGCCTGAAAGAGGAGCTGGATATCCCCGTAATGCACGATGATCAGCATGGAACGGCCATAATTTCAGCCGCGGCCCTGTTGAACGCGCTGGAGATAACAAACAAGAACATCGCTGAAGTAAAGATCGTGATCAGCGGGGCGGGAGCGGCAGCGGTCTCCTGCACCCGTCTGTACAAAGCGTTTGGAGCTAAGGCTGAGAATATCGTAATGCTGGATAGTAAAGGAGTGATCCGAAAAAACCGTGAAGGACTCACACCTGAAAAAACAGAGTTCGCCAGCGATAGGAATATCGATACGCTGGAAGAGGCCATGAGAGATGCAGATGTCTTCGTGGGCCTGTCCATTGCCGATATTGTCACTCCCGAAATGTTGCGGTCCATGGCCAATGACCCGATTGTCTTTGCCATGGCAAATCCTGATCCGGAGATCGCATATGACCTCGCGATTCAAACCAGGGACGATATCATCATGGCAACAGGGAGAAGCGATCACCCCAACCAGGTAAACAACGTGCTCGGATTCCCTTTTATTTTCAGGGGTGCACTGGACGTGCGAGCTACTAAGATCAATGAAGAAATGAAGATGGCGGCCGTGAAAGCACTTGCGGAGCTTACCAAAGAGCCAGTGCCCGAGCAGGTAAATATTGCCTATGGGGAAACCCGACTTACCTTCGGGAGGGATTATATCATTCCAAAGCCCTTCGACCCGAGATTGATAGCACATGTCCCACCTGCTGTGGCTAAAGCAGCAATAGAAAGCGGCGTGGCAACTTCGGAAATAACCGATTGGGAAGCATATCAGGATCAACTGTACGAACGAATGGGCAGTGACAACAAGATCATAAGGCTCATGTACAATCGTGCAAGGATGGATCCAAAAAGGATTGTTTTTGCTGAAGCAGACAGCCTGGATGTGTTGAAGGCGGCTCAGTTGGTATTCGAAGAACGCATTGGTACGCCCATACTTTTAGGGAGGCGGACGGTGATCCAGGAGCTTATGGCTGAGTTGGAATTTGAAGAAGACGGAATTCAGATCATCGACCCCAAAAGCGATGAACAATCGGATAAATTAAAAGACTATGCCGAGAAGTATTGGAAACGAAGAAGGCGCAACGGAGTAACGTTTACCGATTCAAAGCGGTTAATGCGTGAAAGGAACTATTTTGCTGCCATGATGGTGAACGAGGGAGATGCGGATGCGATGATCTCCGGATACTCCAGGGCCTATCCCGCGGTTTTACGTCCTGTTCTGGAAACCATAGGTGTTTTCGACGGGGTGCGCAGGGTGGCTACTACGAATATGATGCTTACCAAACGCGGACCGATTTTTCTTTCAGACACATCGATCAATATCGATCCCACTGCTTACGAATTGGCCAACATTGCCCAGATGACCAATTACACCATGAAACTATTCGGTTTGGTGCCTGTGATAGCCATGATCTCCTACTCGAATTTCGGATCTTCCAAAAATGCACATGCTCGCAAGGTACAGGACGCGGTGAGGCTGTTGCATAAATCCAATCCCGACATGCACGTAGACGGAGCATTGCAGGTAGATTTTGCGCTCAACCCGGTATTGCTAAGGGAGAAATTCCCATTCTCGAAGCTGGCGGGAAAAAAGGTGAATGGCCTTGTATTTCCGAACCTGGACTCCGCTAATAGCAATTACAAATTACTCAAGGAACTAAACGCGGTGGAATCTGTAGGTCCTATCATGTTGGGAATGAAAAAACCGGTGCATATTCTTCAGCTAGGAGCAAGTGTTGAGGAGATCGTCAATATGGCCGCAGTTGCGGTAATTGACGCACAACAAAAGGAAAAAAGAAAGAAGGAGGAAGCAAGCAAAAATGCTGCGAAAAATTAGTATTTACAAGGAATGGCAGATGCAAATAAATATACTATATTTGGGGGCAATTAACTTTTTATTAACGAATGATAACCCATATTCAGGGCAGGCTGGTTGAGAAGAATCCTACGGAGGTGATCATAGACTGTAACGGGGTGGGTTATTTTATAAATATTTCGTTGCATACGTTCTCTCATCTCCCGGAGAGTGAAAATATTAAATTATTTACCCATTTACAGGTTCGCGAAGACTCGCATACACTGTATGGATTTACCGGTAAAACGGAACGCGAAATATTCAGGTTGTTGCTGTCTGTATCGGGAATTGGGGCTAGTATTGCGAGGACAATGCTTTCGTCCCTCTCACCCCAACAAGTCATGGAGGCTATTGCCGCTGAAGATGTAGCTACGATACAGTCTGTCAAGGGGATTGGATCTAAAACGGCTCAACGAACTGTTTTGGATCTGAAAGACAAAATTATCAAGGTGTACGGTCTCGATGATGTTTCTTTAATTTCGAGCAATACGAATAGGAATGAAGCGTTATCAGCATTGGAGACTTTAGGCTTTGCTCGAAAACAGGTTGAGAAAGTGTGTGATAAGATCCTGAAAGAGCATCCCGAGGCAAGTGTGGAGGAGATAATTAAACAAGCTTTAAAAAATTTGTAAACTTTGGGCGCAAAACATTACGATTACAAAAAAAGCTTAGCAAGGCTTTTATTTATTTTAGGAATTATTTTTGGCAGCACAAGTAGCGTACAGGCGCAGGACTCTACTAGCACTGGTTTCGATATGGGGCGCATGGAGTTGCCAAACCCACAAAGCATTCAGGATCTGTATACCTATGATCCCATCACCGATCGATACATCTATACACAAGCGATTGGAGATCTCAATATTACCTACCCTATCATTCTTACACCGGAAGAGTATCAGGAACTGATGCTTCAGGAACAAATGAAGGCCTACTTCAAAGAGAAGATCGATGCTGCAGACGGACGAAAGGAAGGAGCAGAAGAACTTCAGAAAAACTTGTTACCCACCTTCTATGTGAACAGCAACTTCTTTGAATCTGTTTTCGGAGGGAATACCATAGAAGTGATTCCACAGGGTAGCGTGGAGATGGACCTGGGATTGTTATACACCAAACAGGACAATCCTTCATTCTCACCCAGGAACCGAAGAAACCTATCCTTCGATTTCGACCAGCGGATCAGTTTGAGCTTGCTGGGTAAAGTTGGCGAGCGACTTCAGGTAACCGCCAATTACGATACTCAGTCCACCTTCGATTTTCAGAACCAGATCAAATTAGAATACACACCCACCGAAGACGATATCATTCAAAAAATCGAAGTGGGTAATGTGAATATGCCCCTCAACAGCAGCCTTATTCAAGGGGCACAAAGTCTCTTTGGGGTGAAGGCACAGTTGCAGTTCGGAAAGACCACGATAACAGGGGTGTTCTCCGAACAGCAATCGGAAACCAGAACCGTTGTCGCCGAAGGAGGAGCTACCATAACAGAATTCGAATTATTTGCACTCGAGTACGATGAGAATCGTCACTTCTTTGTGTCGCACTGGTTCCGGGATAACTATGACAGGGTGCTCGACAGATACCCTTTTATCAACTCCAGCGTTCAAATTACTCGAGCCGAAGTTTGGATTACCAACCGTTCGAACAGAACAGAGAATGTAAGAAACCTTGTTGCATTGCAGGATCTCGGTGAAGCCGATCCGGAAAACATTGGATTGGATGTTCCTCCCGGAGGATTTATAAACAGGCCGCCGAACTCCTTTGCCGACAATGAGAACAATGATTTTAACCCCTTCGGAATTGACGATCCTTCAGTTCAATCTATCTTAAATCCGGCTATTCGAGATATTGCAACCGTACAGCAAGGATTTAGCGGTGTTTCCGTAAATGAAGGAATCGATTATGTAACCCTAGAGAATGCTCGAAGGCTGCAACCGAATGAATACCGACTTCATACACAGCTGGGTTATATTTCGTTGAATCAGAGACTGAACAACGATGAGGTGCTTGCCATCGCATATCAATACACCGTAAACGGTAAAGTGTACCAGGTGGGTGAATTCTCCAATGATGGTGTGGAAGCTACCGGACAAACCGTTCCAGGTATGAATCCTAATTCTCCGCCGGAAGGCGGTCTTCCCCAGAACCTGGTGGTGAAACTACTGAAGAGTAATATCACCAACGTAAACGAACCTATCTGGGACATCATGATGAAAAACATCTATGCCCTGGGTGCCTTCCAGTTGGAACAGGAAGATTTCAGATTGAATATATTCTATACAGACCCATCTCCCCTTAACTATATCGTACCAGCACCGGGAAGCCCCGAATTTCCGCCTGTTGACCTTCCGGAAGACGTGGATGATACGATCTTGCTGAATGTGTTCAATCTCGACAAGGTGAATTTCAATAATGACCCCCAGGAAGGAGGAGACGGATTCTTCGACTTCATACCGGGACTTACCGTGGATGAACAAAATGGTCTTATCATCTTTACCAGTGTGGAGCCCTTCGGAGAATATCTGTTCGAAAAACTCGATCTAACACCCGGTGGTCCGGAGAATTACGAAATTCCCACAACCTATAATGCGAACCAGAACAAGTACGTATTCAAAAGTCTTTACGATTCGACCAAGATTATAGCCGAGCAACAGCAAAGTGACAAGAACAAGTTTCAGTTGAAAGGGACGTATAAATCAACTGGACAGGACGGTATTCCGATCGGTGCGTTTAATGTGCCACAAGGATCGGTAACCGTTACCGCAGGAGGGCGCGTACTAGTTGAAGGTGTAGACTATACCGTGAATTATCAGTTGGGACGAGTTCAGATCCTGGATCCTGCCTTGCTGAATTCGAATACTCCTATACAAATTACTACTGAAAACAATACCCTTTTCGGACAGCAGACGAAGCGTTTCACCGGTTTGAATGTCGAGCATCAGTTTAACGAGAACTTCCAGGTTGGAGCTACGTATTTGAATTTGAATGAGCGCCCACTCACCCAGAAATCTTCCTACAATGTTGAGCCGATCAACAATACAATTGTGGGGCTGAATGCAAATTTCTCTACGGAAGTTCCCTTCTTGACCCGATTGGTAAACAAATTGCCGAACATAGACACCGATGTAGAGTCGAATTTATCTCTCCGTGGTGAGTTCGCCTATCTTTTCCCCGGAGCTCCGAAAGTGGCAGACTTCGATGGAAAGGCAACGGTTTACGTAGACGATTTTGAAGCCTCCCAAACTGAACTCGATGTAAAAGCGCCGCTAAGCTGGTACCTTTCCAGTGTGCCGATTGGTTTAGGAGGGGAGCGGGCCAATGGAGACCTAGCCTATAATTACAACAGGGCTAAGTTAGCCTGGTATACCATAGACCCGATTTTCTACAGTACCCAACGACCCGAGGGGATAAACGATGAGGATCTTTCGTCCCCCTTTACGCGAAGGGTTTTCAGGGATGAGATCTTCCCTAATCAGGATATCATACAAGGACAAACACAAGCACTTTTCTCTCTTGATCTGGCCTATTACCCTAACGAAAGAGGACCTTATAATTTCAGCCCCGAACTTAGCGGAGGAAATAACCTGCCAAACCCGGAGAGTCGGTTTGGAGGAATTACAAGACAACTTTCCACAACAGACTTTGAACGTTCTAATGTTGAATACATCCAGTTCTGGGTGATGGATCCGTTTATCTACGATGAAAACGCCAACAACCCCGGAGGAACGTTACGCTTCAACCTGGGTAATATTTCGGAGGATGTTCTTAAGGACGGCAGGAAACAATACGAGAACGGATTGCCAGAGGACGGAAGTATGACGAACACTACGCCTACGGCCTGGGGTAAAGTACCTACCAGTCAGGCACTGGTGTATACCTTCGATACGGAAGGGCAGGAAAGAATTAATCAGGATATTGGTTTTGACGGATTGAATGATGCAGAGGAAGCAGCCCAATTCCCTGAATTCAGTAGTCTTGCCGACCCAGCCGGGGATAACTACCTATACTTCCTGCAAGCAGAAGGAAACATACTCGAAAGATATCTTCAATACAACGGAACAGAAGGTAACTCGCCTGTTGAAGTGGGTGATACCAATCGAGGGTCTACACCTCAACCGGACGTAGAAGATATCAACCGTGACTTCACAATGAACACGGTAGATAGTTACTTCGAATACGATATTGAAATAAAAAGGGACATGCTGGATCCTGCATCGAACGAATATGTTACAGATGTAAAGGAATTGGATGTAACCCTTCAGAATAACGAAACCATACCAGTGCGATGGGTTCAGTTCAGGATCCCGATCAGTGAACCGGATCGTGCCATTAACGGAATTGCCGATTATCGTTCTATCCGCTGGATGAGAATGTACATGACAGATTTCAGCGAGAACACCATTCTTCGATTCGGATCGTTGGATCTTGTTCGAGGTGATTATCGACGGTACATCCAAACACTCGACATTACCGGTGAGGATCCGGAAATGGATGACACCTTATTTGAAAACGAAGCGGTTAACATTGAACAGAATGAGAACAGGCAACCAATTCCTTACGTTCTTCCACCGGGTGTATTCCGCGAGGAATTGAACAACAATAACAACATTATTCGTCAGAACGAACAATCGCTGGCACTACGAGTAACCGGCCTTGAACCAGGTGATGGAAGGGGAGTTTATAAGAACTTCAATGTGGACATGAGACAGTATGAGAACCTGGAGATGTTCATACACGCGGAATCACTGCTAAACGAAGCCGCACTGAGCGATGGTGATATGGTGGCCTTTATTCGAATGGGTAACGATATCAACCAGAATTTCTACGAGATCCAGATCCCATTGAATCCTACTGCGTTCAATGTTACTTCTGCTGAAGATATCTGGCCAATTGAAAACCGACTGAACTTACCCTTACGTTTACTTCAGGAAGCGAAAACCCGAACCCTGGGAAGCCCGAATAATGATCCCACCCAACTGCAATTCTTCGACCAGAGTGAACTTGATCCGAGTTCAGTAGACGGGCCTGAGAACGATGTTAGGATCGGAATACAGGGTAATCCGAGTTTTGGTAATGTTCGTGTGATCATGCTCGGACTCAGAAATGCTACAACCAATGATATTTCCGGTGAGGTTTGGTTCAATGAATTGCGCCTTTCAGAATTAAAGAACCAGGGAGGTTGGGCCGCTGTAGCCAGTATGGATGCGAATATGGCCGATTTCATGAATATAAGTGCTACCGCGGGAATGAGCACCATTGGTTTTGGAGGGATTGAACAAGGACCTAACCAAAGAAGCCGAGAGGATGCCCAGCAATATGATGTGGTAACTAATGTGAACCTCGGACAATTACTTCCGCAGAAATGGGGAATCAACCTGCCATTCAACTATGGCCGATCGGAAGCCCTGATCACTCCACAGTTCGACCCTGAATTTGATGATATAGAACTGGATGCAAGACTAGACAATACTGCAGATGCTGCCGAAAGGGCGAGGATCCAGGAACAAGCAGAGGATTATACCCGAAGGCAAAGTGTGAACTTCATTGGGGTTAGGAAGAATCGAACGAGTGAAAAACCACCAATGCCGTACGATATTTCGAACTTTACTTTTTCATACTCGTACAACCAGACAGATCACCGTGATTTCGAGATTGAAGAATCCATCGATCAGAATGTTCGGGTAGGAGCAACATACGATTATAATTTCCCACAGAAGACCTATGAGCCCTTCAAGAAGAACGATTCCTTGTTTACAGGGAAATACTGGCAGTTCCTGAAGGATCTTAACCTTAACTATCTCCCTACGAACCTTTCTGTAAATTCAAATATTATAAGACAATACAACGAGCAGAAATTCCGGGAAATAAACCTAGCCCAGAACCTTAAGCCCGTACCGTTGCTGTATCAAAGGAATTTCTTGTTCGATTGGCAATATACGGTCAATTGGAATCTTACCAGATCGCTTCGATTTAATTTCAACGCATCGAACAACCGCATCATAAATAATTACATAACTCCGGAATTGCAGAACGACGGAAATGTAATTTACAATGTAGACAATACTGTTGGAATATGGGACGGATTCTTTGAGGTTGGGCAGCCTAATCAGCACTTCCAGTCGTTACAGGTAAATTATGATCTTCCTTTCGATAAATTCCCGTTCCTGAAGTTCATTAGGGCCACCTATTCCTATCAAGGTGATTTCCAATGGCAGGACGGCAGTGACTTGTTAAGCAATATTCCGTTCCCTATCGGAACGGAAAATCCGGAATTCTTCGATCTTGGAAATTCGGTACAGAATGCGAGTATACACAGGATCAACTCCAATCTCGACATGAATACACTGTATCGCTATCTCGGTCTAACTAAGATTAAACCGAGCAATCGTGGCGGACAAGGGGGTGCAGGAAACCGAGGTGGTAATTCTAGTGGAAGATCTATTAAAGAGAGTGCCGGTAAAGGCGATGGTGGTGGAAAAGACGGAGGTCTGGAAACCAAAGGAGGTAGCGGACAGCTTTCTGAAACCGGCGGTGCTTCGGGTCGCGGAGGACGAGGATCTCAAGGAGGGGGTGGCACTTCGCTTAGCGGTGGAGAGAAGGCTCTCAACACGTTAATCGGGCTAGTTACCTCGATCAGAAAAATTCAGTTGAACTACCAGGAAACTAACGGTATTTACCTGCCGGGTTACACCCGTTCAATAGGAATGATGGGTACATTGAAACCAACCGCCGGTTTTGTGTTCGGTAGTCAGCGAGAAGTAAGGGAACTCGCAGCCCGGAAGGGTTGGTTAACCTTGTATCCTGAATTCAACGAACAGTATACTGAAGTAGAAAACAAACAACTGGATTATCAGGTGAACCTGGAGCCGCTTTCAGATCTCAAGATCGATTTTAACGGTAACAGGATCTATTCTGAAAATTACGCCGAGAATTATATAGTGGAGGACGATCTGTACCGTTCTTTAACCCCATTTGCTTCGGGTAATTTCAGCATATCAACTATGCTGATCAGTACTGCATTCAGTAATAGTGATGAAAACCAGTCTGCAGCCTTTGACGACTTCCGAACGAACAGGATAGTAATTGCAAATCGCCTTGCGGAAGAGTTCTACGGGTCTTCGAGTTTCCCTGTGGATGATGACGGATTCCCGGTTGGATTCGGAAAGACGAGTCAGGACGTATTACTTCCAGCCTTCCTGTCGGCGTACAAAGGCAGCGATGCATCTAAGGAAAAAACCGGTATATTCAGGGATGTTCCATTACCAAATTGGGATCTTAAGTATACTGGTTTGATGAAACTGGCCTGGTTCAAGAAGCGATTTAAGCGATTCTCTATTCAGCATGGATATAGAGCAGGTTATACAGTGAATCAATTCCAGACGAATCTGGATTACGATCCACTGGATCCAACCGCTACGGATCAGGCGGGTAATTTCAAGCCGCGAACTTTTCTGACCAATGTGAATTTAACAGAGCAGTTTTCGCCATTGATTCGCATCGATTTTGAAATGAAGAACTCGGTTAAGATTCTTGCCGAATTGAGAAAGGATCGTGCACTTTCGTTAAGTTTCGCTAATAATCTACTTACCGAGATACAGGGGAATGAAGTAGTGCTTGGATTGGGTTATAGAATCAAGGATCTAAGGATAGGGACAAACTTCGGAGGTAAGAAGAAAATACTTAAAAGTGATCTTAACTTCAAGCTTGATCTATCCAGAAGGGACAACAAAACGATTATACGTTACCTGGATATTCAGAATAATCAAACTACTGCCGGGCAGACGATATATGGAATTCAGTTTACCATGGATTACGCATTGAGTAAGAATTTAACTGCATTGTTCTATTACGATCATACATTCTCCGAATATGCGATCTCCACGGCCTTCCCGCAAACCACCATCAGAAGTGGTATAACCTTGCGATACAACTTTGGAAACTAATAATGATTTGAAAAAAACTTAGAATACTTATGAACGTACCATCAGACTTAAAATATACAAAGGACCACGAGTGGGTTCGCATTGAAGGCGATATTGCCGTTGTTGGAATTACCGATTTCGCACAGGGAGAATTAGGTGATATTGTGTATGTTGAGGTGGACACAGTGGATGAAACACTCGACAAGGATGAAGTTTTCGGAACTGTTGAAGCCGTAAAGACAGTATCGGATTTGTTTGTGCCGATTTCTGGAGAGATTGTAGAATTCAACGAAGAACTTGAATCTGAGCCCGAGATTGTAAATTCAGACCCTTATGGTAAGGGCTGGATGGTTAAGATCAGGTTTTCAGACGCAGGCGAACTCGATGATCTGCTAGATGATGGGCAATATAAGGCACTTATCGGGGCGTAACTCCTTGCTCATAGCTGGTATTGCTTATACCATTTTCATTACAATTCTATTCTTTACTCCCGTGCCAGAGGGAGCTTCTCTGCCTTTCCCATGGCTGGATAAGTTCGTTCATGTTCTGTTTCACTGGATACTGGCTGCAATATGGTTGACATACGCTTATTTAGGTGACCAAAGTCATTTTTCTTCTAAAATGCTAATGTTAGCTTTGGTTACATGCTTCTTTTATGGCATAGTTGTTGAAGCCTTTCAGCAGTGGTTCACCGAAACAAGAACCTTTGATTTATTGGACATCGTTGCAAATGCATCAGGTGATTTATTAGGGCTTCTCACTTTCAGGTTTACCAGAAAGAAGATGTGAGATTGAAGTTGAACGCCTAAAATTAATCACGTATGGAAGTTAAGAAAAATCCCAAATTCGATTTAGGGAAGAGGAGTATGATCTTCTTTCAGATTGGAATGATCTTCATGTTATTTTTAACATGGCAGGCACTGGAAATTAAATCTTACGACACTGGTGAAATGGAACGCGATATGATCGATGTTTCTGATGCTTTGGAAGAGATAATTCCTGTTACTGAGCCTTTACAAGCTCCGCCACCGCCACCGCCGACTCAAACTGTCGCATCTGTGATCGTTCAGGTAGAAGACGAGGCCGATATTGAAGAGACTATAATCGAGTCTACTGAAACAGACGAGAACGCGGATATCGCCGAGATAGAGGAGATCGAAGAAGTGGTGATAGAGGAAGAGATAATTAACGTTCCGTTCCACGTGATCGAGAATGTTCCTATCTACCCTGGTTGCGAGAATTTGTCAAACAATGCTCAGCGTAAAAAATGTATGTCCGAAAAAGTCCAGCAATTTGTCCAGAGTAAGTTCAATTCTGATCTTGCAGGAGAATTAGGACTGGAAGGTAGACAGCGCATTCACGTGCAGTTTCGAATTGACCACACTGGTAAAGTCGTGGATGTACGTGCTCGTGCACCTCACCCCAGGCTGGAAAAAGAGGCTATAGACGTTGTGTCTTCATTGCCCGACATGCAACCTGGAAAACAAAGCGGAAAACCCGTTGGTGTACAATATGCATTACCTATTTTGTTCGACGTAAGAACTGATTAGTCATTTATTTCTTAAAATTCCGTTAGAGACTTTACTTTATATTAGAATTTGCATATTTTAGCAACTATATAAAAACTCTACTATGGAAAGTAAGAAAAGCCCAAAGGCTGACGTAAGTAACAGAAGTGTGCTCTTTTTTCAATTAGGACTGATCATGATGCTTCTGATCTCCTGGGGAGCTATAGAGCATAAAACATACGATAAGTCAGATCTTGGTCGTGATATGCTTGAAGTCTCCGATGAACTGGAGGAAGAAATTCCAATTACCCAACCTATAGAGCCACCACCACCGCCACCGCCACCACCACCAGCTCCGGAAGTAATCGAAGTTGTTGAAGATGAAGAGGATGTGGAGGAAACGATAATAGAATCTACCGAGACAGATACTGAAGAAGAGATCGTTGAGATCGAAGAAATTGAAGAAGTGGTAGAAGAAGAGATTGCAGACGTGCCTTTCGCGGTTATCGAGAATGTGCCTATCTATCCCGGATGCGAAAGCGCGGGTGACAACAATGCCAAGAAAAAATGTATGTCTGAAAAGATCCAGAAGTTCGTTCAGAAGAAGTTCAATAGTGAACTGGCGAACGATCTAGGTCTGGATGCGGGAAGACAACGAATCTCGGTTCAGTTTAAAATAGACCGAAGCGGAAACGTCGTAGGGGTACGAGCGCGTGCTCCACACCCGAAACTGGAGCAGGAAGCCATTAGTGTGGTGAAGCAACTTCCAAAGATGACTCCGGGAAAACAAAGAGGAAAGCCGGTAGGTGTACTTTATGCACTGCCAATCGTCTTTGAGGTACAGAACTAACATTCCATACTGCATAACAAAAATCTCCGGTTCAAACCGGAGATTTTTTTTTGGCATAACCCTTGTATTCATAAGGTACTATTAATCCTTAAACTTGTACGTCATGAAACCATCAGTACAGAATTTCAGAAGCGATCAACCAAAAAAGCTTTCGAAAAGAGAGGATAAGAAGAAAGTAGATCACAAGTGGAACTCCAGGTTGTACTTTCAAATCGGACTCATTATCAGTCTGGCCATCACTATTCTAGTGGTAGAAAGCACAATAGGTCTTACCGTGATTAAAGACATCGCCACCGGACCGGAACCATTTTTGGATCCACCCACACAAACCTATGTTGTGGATAAACCGGAAACCATTGTGACCCCGGAGCCAGAGGTGAAGAAAGTCACGCAAGTTATTCGCCCGAAGAACATTACAACTGTATTAGCTGTTGCCACAAACCTGGCGAATATTGACGAAACCCCGGTTGCCACGACCGACCCGGTTGAAGTACCTGTGACGCCGGTGGTACCAGCACATACACCAGAACCACCGAGCACTGAAAATGTGAATACGGTCGAGTTTGTACCTATCTTCCCGGGATGTGAATCTTTGGGTTCTAACGAAGAGAGAAAACAATGTCTTTCAGATAAGATTCGATCCTTTATAGGTAAGAAATTTGACACTGATGAGTTCTCTTATTTGGATTCAGGGACGGTATTCAGAATAGATGTTCAGTTTAAGATTGATACCCAAGGTAATGTAAGTGAGATAAGGTCACGTGCTCCAGAGCGTGAACTGGAGAGCGAAGCCGAGCGTGTAATAAAGCTTCTCCCGAGATTTAAACCAGGGATGCAGGGCGACAAGCCTGTAAATGTGATTTACAGGGTCCCCATTGTCTTTAAAGCACAATAATTGTTAAAAACCGCTGTGATAACGCAGCGGTTTTTTTGTGTTCACGGTTTTAAAAAAGCCGTATCTTTCTGCCAACAACCCAAGAACCAATGAAACTATTTGCCTCGATTCTGTTCTGTTTGATTCTTAGCTCGACATATTCCCAGACAAATACATCTACTTTCGAAAAGTACCCGGTTTTTCCGGAATGTTCGGATACGGACATAGCTCAACTCGAGTCTTGTTTTAACTTCACCTTGCAGCAATTTGTTTATTCGAATTTCAAAGTGCCTGAAATAGTTTCAGAAGAGAATTACCAGGGAGCTGTTGCTGTTTTCTTCGAGATCGGAAAAGAGGGAAATTTCAAAGTTATACTCATCGATGCCATCTACGAGGAATTGGAAGCTGAAGCCCAACGTGTTTTCGACTTGCTTCCGAAGATAACACCAGCAACCTATAACGGTAAACCTACTTATGTACAATTCACCCTGGCAATCAAGATACCGCTGGTATCACCTGAAGCCATTGAAGAAACTCCGGAGACTACCTCTCAAACACAACCAGACGAAGTTGTTTTAAATGAATATGATTCACTTGAAAAACTTCCGTATGAAAATGAGGAATATACGAGTAACATCAATATTCCATTGTCGCACCATAATTACAGTCTGTTCGATCCGGCAATGAACCGAATAGGATTGAATAGTCACACGGCACAAAAGCCATATATCTACAGTGAAGTAAACCGCTACTACAATTTCCAGGAAGAGAACGCCAAAATCTTGAAGAATAAATCGTCCTGGTTTGGCAGGAAATGGTGGAATGAGCACATGGTAATGGTGAAAGGAAAAGACTACTGGTTTACATTGGATCCTGGAGTCGACCTGCAGGTTGGAAGAGATACAGATGC
>Ga0316201_10001319_pt1 | contig 16478 bp, 15 predicted proteins | sample CS6wburrow_MG_FD_204516 | JGI IMG/M metagenome (GOLD analysis project Ga0316201, IMG submission 204516) | Coastal sediment microbial communities from Delaware Bay, Delaware, United States - CS-6 worm burrow | ecosystem: Environmental > Aquatic > Marine > Coastal > Sediment | place: USA... | reverse complement strand
AAATCAATCGCCCCACGTTTCACTAAGAATAGCGTTTAAATGGAATAATATTTGCAAGACTTCAAGTGGTGGTTACCCGTCATCTTTCGTCGTCCCAATCACCATTTTTTAATGGATAGCGCATGATCAGGATCAGTCGACGCCGTCTTCGGAGAGGAATCCGGTTGCTGACAGAAGTCGTTCTGCTGCTGACATTGGGTGCGATGGCCCTACCTTCCTACGCCCAGGATGATGCCCGGCAGCGCATCTTCAGGGAGAGGCAAATAAGCTCCGGTTATTTTAAAGAGGTCGATGTCACTTCCTTCTTCTATATGCCTCTGGTGGGAGGGCCAAAACCTGGCAGGAGATACCTCAATCTGCCTCCGCGAGCAGGAACATACCGAAGATGGCGGACATTTCTGGCCGATTCGCACTATGGAATAAAAATCCTTAAACTGCAAAAGTGTGAGGATTGCCACCCTGAGCAGAACCGCAACCATCATACCGTCAGAGCCAGGATCACTTGCTTTCAATGTCATGGACGCGAACCGATTGCCGGTATCAATCATTATTTTTCTTCTATGAACCCTACCCGGCGCCATTCTTACGTATGCGCCAAATGTCACGAAGGTGCCAACAATTCTTATGCGACCTACGTGGTTCACTCTCCGAACCCCATGGCTCCTGCTGCCCTTGAAACCTTTCCGATGCTTTTTTGGTCATTTTGGCTCATTTTCGCGGTCGCAGCAGGGACCTTTGCCGTTTTTCTGCCCCACACCTTTCTTTGGGGGCTAAGAGAACTGATAGGCGGCCACAAGGAGAAAGACGAACGCAGGATCATACGTTTCAGCCTGGGCCAGAGATTGTTTCATTTTCTGCTGATGCTCTCCTTTCTGACGCAGGCGGCGACCGGATTTTCAAGGATGTTTATCGAGACCCAATGGGGAGGAGCTTTGGCCGCGTTTTTCGGCGGCTACCTTTCGGCCATGATTATCCACAAGCGGGTCGGTATCTTTATGTTGGTGCTCTTCGGTGCTCATCTGCCTTATATACTTTGGAAAATCCGATGGCGCCGGTTTGCCGCTTACCTGAAGGGGCCCGATTCGCTGCTTCCGCGATGGACCGATGTCCGTCAGGCATTTCAGCATGTCGGTTGGTTTTTGGGCCGCTCCGAAGCACCGGCGTTTGATCGGTGGGGTTATTGGGAAAAATTCGACTATTGGGCGGTCTTCTGGGGGATGGCGATCCTGGGAGGAACGGGAATTATTCTGGCATACTCTATAGGGACGACACGTTTCATCCCTGGCTGGGCCTTAAACGTCGCTTTTTGGATCCATCGCATTGAAGCCTTATTGGCCATTGCGCACGTCTTCATTATCCATTTTTTCATCGCTCATTTGCGGCGCCACAGCTTCCCCATGGATCGTGCCATGTTCGAAGGATCGGTCAGCCTGGATGCCGCCCGAGAGGAAAAGCCCGCCTGGATCGAACGCCTCGAGCAAACCGGCAAGCTGGAAGCGTCTCTGGTTCCCTCCGTAAATCGATCTATGCGCTTGCTATACTACCTAATCGGCTTTTCCGCCGTGGCGGTAGGGCTTTTCCTGCTCATCGGCGGTCTTGTCAATAGCCCCCAAATCACCTGGTAAGCTCCTCCCTGCGACCGCGATTTTCCCTTATTCCGCATGTAGTGATCTCGATGACGCTTCAGCTGTTTGTTCACCGGGGTGATTTCCGGAAACATGTGTCCCGTTCTGTCACACATGTAACATATCGTAATCATTTCATATTATAAATCATCGCCAAAATGCTGCTAATAATCGTGACACTACAGCGGAGAGGCCAAGCCGGATAGGCGATGTCGCAATGACAGCCCGGTTTAGAAATCCGGGATTTTATGGGACGGATAACATAACATTTGATTAACATATTCGGTGAGTTAAGAATTTATCGTTAAAATATGGTCAAACACTTTGTGGCAAGTCATGAGTCTTAACTGAAATGGCACGGCAATTGCTCAAACTCTACCAAGAGTCTTCAACTCAAGCAATAATTCCCAATAATTTCGTTTTGAGGCATCGTGGTCATGAAAAAAGAGATCGTCGTTCTTGATAGTGACTGGCGTCAAAGCCGTTGTCTCTGCGAATTTCTTGACAGCCAACATTATACAGCCGTTGAGATGAACAAGATTGTGGACCTCGAGCCGTATCTGAGTGCCAGCGACTGCCGAGCCGTTATCCTGAATTTGGACAACATTCAGGTGACCAACCAGGCCTTGCGGGAACTGAAGCGCAAAAAGCCCGACGCCAGCATCATCGTCCTCTCGGAACGTCAGTTTCATCCCGAACTGGAGGAGGCCTTCAGAGATTACATATCCGTATGCCTGAAACAGCCGTTGGATTCGGATGAACTTGTTTATTGGCTGCGGAGCATCTTTGAAAACAACGACGTGCCAAAAGCTAACTCCTGCTGATTCCATGGATACGACAGCGATCAACAATGCCGCCAAAATTGCTCTCAATGAAGCACTTTCAATACAGGCTAATTAACATTTTTTACAATGGTTTTGGGGTTTCCAAACAAATCTATTTCTAATCATAGCCGCTGGGGAAACCAAGGAGATCATGATGAAAAAGAACGGATTGATAATAATTGCGATCGCATCTCTCGCTGTGCTGAGCCTGATGGCCTGCGGCCAGGAGCAGGCTGTGAATGTCGAAGATCTCATGTCTCAGCCGCAGACCTATGTGGGGTCGGACACGTGCAAGATGTGCCACTTGGAGCATTATGATTCATGGAAAATGACCCTGCACAGTCGAACACTCCAAGATGCCCAATACAACCTCGATGCTGTTGTCGTCGACCTTGATCCGGACAAAATTCGGAAGAGCCTGACGGAGCTTGGCGGCCAACTGGAAGTGCCTATCGATCAGATTTTCATCCCCAAGCCGCAAGATCTCCGCTACACCATCGGCAGCCAGTGGAAACAGAGCTACATCGTCGAAAAGGACGGCCGCCTCTTTGTCGCGCCGGTTCAGTACAACATCGAGACCCACAGCTGGTCGACGTACCACGAAGCCGACTGGGATCAGCGCGACTGGGTTCTCAAGTGCGGCGGCTGCCACACCACCGGTGTGGACTTGGAAAAACGAACGTTCGTGGAACCCGTTGTCGGTTGCGAGTCCTGTCACGGCAAAGGTTCCTGGCACGCCGCCCTGCCCAAGACCGCCGTGTTCGAAAAACGACAAACCATCGTCAACCCGGCCAAGCTGACTTTGGGCGTGGCCGCGCAGATCTGCGGTTCGTGCCACAACCGGGGGGACTCCACCAAAGTCGAAGATGCCGCTTGGCCGGTAGGGTATGCACCCGGCAGGGCCCTTGAACCCTACTTCGCATCCAAAACCTATCCCGAAGGCGGCGACGTCATAAAGTACTATGCGGAGGACTTCAGCCAGGGCCATCACCAGCAGTATGCTGACTGGATGCAGTCCCAACATGTGACCGAAGGAGTCACCTGTACCTCCTGTCATTACGTTCATCAAATCGGCCTGCCGCCGACCCGGTCTCAGACGGTCGGCGCCGGCTCCCAGCAGTGTTTCGAATGCCATATTCAGCTGAATAAGACCTCGGCGCATGCGATTCACTCCTTTGCCAACTGCATCGGCTGCCACATGCCCAAAGTGGCCGAGAGCGCAGAGTCGGGCAAGATGCATAGCCATGTGTTCATGACCCTATTACCGCTCGATACCATCAACAATCCGGCAGTTCCCAACTCATGCCAGGCATGTCACAAGCACAAGAACGATGACCTGAAAGAGCTGCAAGAAAAAGCATTTCCCGGATCTATGGATAAATTGGACTGGTAATGCCGGGTCGGTGCTAATTTAAGGGAACTTGTGAATGAACTTTAAAATGCTGACAGGTCGTTTCATTATCTGCATGAATATGGCTTTTATAACCGTATTATTGTCTCATGCGGTTAGTGCCCGTGCCCAAGAAGAAGTCGCTTCAACGCTGCGACACTATAAAGATCAAGAAGTCATCACGGGCTATTATGAACAATATGAGGTCATGGCCCGCCGTCAACGTCCTCGGATCGCCTCCCCCCCTGGCCTGAAGCGAACATTTCCTTACAGTCAAACGGCCGCCAGGGTAAGGATCCGGACACGCCTGGCCGATTCGCACCTCGGCATCAAATTTTATGACGTTTTGCGTTGTGAATACTGCCACGCGGAACAAACCAAGGATATCCACAGCGTCAGGGCCATCATCACCTGCCGCCAGTGTCATGGGGGCGAGCCCATTGCTAGTATCGGACATGCCTATTCACTGCTGAATCCGATTCGGCGACATGCATATGTCTGTGCAAAATGCCACGAAGGCGCAAACCCTTCCTTTGCTACCTACGTCGTTCATCAGCCCGAGGCAGGATCGTTAACGGCCAAGAGGGAATTTCCCATCTTGTACTATACCTACTGGTTCATGCTGGTTCTTTTGGTCGGCACGTTGGCTTTCTTCTTACCACATACTTTTTTAGTCGGTTTCAGAGAGATAGTCTCCCGGCTGAAAGAGAAAAAAACTGATGAGCAAAACGCTATCGAACACAAACCCGCAGATGAAATCACCCACATTGACACAGAAGATGTTGAAGATGATCAACGAGATATTGAAAGCAAAGCCGAAGATGACATCACCCCGGTTGACACAGAAGATGAGGAACGGGATGACGACAGAGATGACAACCGTAAGGATTAGACGCTTTAATACCGTCGATCGCTTGTTTCACCTGTTCCTAATGCTGACGTTTCTCGTTCAGTCGGCCACCGGTTTCAGCCGCCTGTTTTTCACCACCTCCTGGGGAAAGTCTCTTGGTCAGGCTTTTGGCGGTTATGAGACATCTGTAAACATCCATAAGTCTGTCGGTGTTCTGATGATTGTCGGTTTTTTAATCCACACGGTTTACTTGATGAGCCGTGTGAACTGGAAAAATTTGCCGAAAAGTATTTTTGGACCGGACTCTCTGGTCCCCAACCTGGATGATGCGCGAAATTTTATACAGGGGATACGGTGGTTCTTCGGTCTCGGTTCGAAGCCCACTTTCGACCGGTGGACGTACTGGGAAAAATTCGATTACTGGGCGGTTTACTGGGGGTTGCCGCTGCTGGCAGTCACCGGTCTCATGTTGATGTACCCGCTGGCGGCAGCCCGTTTATTGCCCGGCTGGACTCTGAATATTGCGCTCCTCCTCCACGGAGCTGAAGCCATTTTGGCGGCGTCTTACATATTTATCGTTCATTTTTTTATCGGCCACCTGCGGCCCACCAGCTTTCCCATGAATGAAGCCATGTTTGCGGGAAGCGTCCCGCTGGAAGAAGCAATGGAGGAAAAACCCGCCTGGGTGGAGCGTTTGGAGCGAGAGGGCAAATTGGATCTCGTGAATTCCAAACCGCCGCGTCGCTGGTTCAGAGTCATTTACTATGTTTTTGGCTATACTGCCGTAATTTCAGGCATTTACATATTGATAAACGGCATCATTAACGGCCGCACTGTCGGCTTCCATTAGGTGGAAACGTTTGTCTATTTTCCGCACAAAGGGCCGATTCGCGTGAAAACAACTACGTTGCGCCATAGGGTCGATATCGACAAGGTAACTTTCTTGGACGTTATTTTAATTGTTTCCATTCTGCTGCTGTCGACCGGGATCATTCTGAATGCGAAACTTGGACTAAATTGGCAATCAGCAAAAAATGCGAAAGCTTCAGTATATCACGACGGCAAATTGAACAACCGTATAGACCTGGCCGAAGATCAAGAAATCATCTTGCTGGATGGCAGGATGGTTGTTGAAATCAGGGGAAAGAAAGTGCGGGTTAAAAAATCAGCGTGTCCCCGCCAGTTGTGCGTCAAAAACGGATGGATACAACACTCCGGAGAGGTCATCATATGTGTGCCGTACAAGACGGTGATTGAGATCAACTCTGCCAAGGCTCCGGTTGTCGATGCGGTCGTATTCTGAGGTTGCGAGGGGAAAACAAGTGACAGAAAATCAAAATGACAAAAAGATTTATAAGATCGCTCTGCTGGTCGCCTTCGCCTGTGTGCTTCAAATCGCCGAGTCCTTAATTCCGCACCCCATCCCCGGACTGCGACTGGGGTTGGCGAATATGCTGACCCTGACGGCCATGGTTATTCTCGGCTTCGGCTATGCCCTGGAAGTGGCGGTCTTACGTACCGTTTTAAGTGCCTTCATCATGGGCACATTTATGTCCCCCACCTTCATCTTGAGCTTCGCAGGCGCCGTTGCCAGCACATTGATCATGGGGTTTTTCTACTGGCTATCTGGCTTTAACCGGCGTTTTCGCCTGAGCATCATCGGAATCAGTATCATCGGCGCATTTTCCCACAATCTGGTGCAACTGTATCTGGCCTATCTGCTGCTGGTCAAACACGAGGGCATCTTCGTTTTCTTTCCATGGCTGAGCATTGGGGCCGTGGCCACCGGTTGGGTGGTCGGCGTGGTTGCCGGTGGCGTGTGCCGCAGGCTGGCTGACATTCCGGCGCTAGATATGCCTGAGAAAATACCGGCAGATGCCAGTGCTGCAATGAAAAGACATTACGTACCCGGCGACTCCTTGCTGCATCGATTGCCGGCCGATCTAAAAATTGGCGCCATTTTTGTCCTGGCCTTATTGGTTCTTTTTTTCAGCAATTTTTGGTTTTACTCGGGTCTGTTTTTTATCTTGACGGCCTTGGCAGCCGTTTCTCAAACGCCCTTGGCGCTACTCTGCTCAAAGGCACGAAGATACATGTCGTTGCTGGCGATCGCTTTCCTGTTTCCGGTAATGTTCAACTCGGGGACAGACGCCGTCGCAACCATTGCGTCCTTTAAAATTACCTCTGAAGGTTTACAAACGGGGACGCTTTTTGCCTCTCGAATCCTTGTTTTGCTCTTTTCAAGCTGCCTGCTTATGCGCACCACATCTCCGGAGGAGATGACCCGCGGTTTGGCGCACGTGCTGTTACCCTTGCGATATGTGGGTATTTCCCAGCAAAGGGTTGCAGCGATACTCTCCCTGGCATGGACGGCTATTCCCTACGTATGGGATACCACCCGACATGCGATTCTTGTGGCCAATTTAAAAAAAGCCAAGAACCTGCGCAACTTGCTTCCGCTTTTAAGCAACCTGATCGCGCGGCTTTATTTAAACACCGAACCGGAGAACATCGTATGGGAAAACGTACAATCCACTGGGAAGAAAGACCCGCTGAATCCTGCGCCAACGCGATAACGAAGAAAGGGTCGGTAGATTCTCGACCGGTTATATATTTGAATAATGTGGGCCATTCCAAATCTTAGTGTAACAAGACTGGCAGAGGTCTGTATTGCAAGAAAGGGGGGCAAGCATGAAAATTACCGTCATTTTGACAATTGTCTGTGCGTTTCTTTTTTGGGGCGTTGAAACCACGACGGGAGATGAAATATCAGACCTTAAAAAACAGCTTGAAGTGCTGCAACAAAAACTGGAGGATCTGGAGAAAAAGCAAGCCGAGCAGGCTCAGGAGGCTGAGAAGGTTTCAAAGTCTGTTGATAAACTCAAGAAACAGCCGTCTGCTCGCGAGGTCGTTACCGAACAACTCAGCAAACGGGTAACAGTCGGCGGCCACTTCAAATTTTTCCTGGCGGATCAGAGCATCGGCGAGGTCAGCACTGCCACGCTCGATAAAGACAAGCAACGCGACTCCTTTGCGGCGGGCGTCAGTAACTTGTGGCTTTATTTCAACAAACAGCTAAATGACTGGCTGTCGATAACTGTGGCGCCCGAAATAATTGTTGAAGCGGCTGCAACACCCGTGCTGGGGGCGAACATCACGCGTTCTGGTTCAGCGAACGTGGATGTCGCGCTCGACTGGGGCTATCTGACCGCACGACTGCCGTGGCAGCTTGAACTAAAGGCCGGCGCCTTTTATCCGTATTTCAGCGAAGAGTATGCCTCCAAGATTTGGTGGGACGAGCAATACAACGGCAACCCGGGTCTGCTCACCCTCCAATCCTGGAAATCCGCCGGCTTAGAGCTTTACCGCAATTTTGATTTCGAAAATTTTTCACTCCCCGTTTATCTCTACTATCTCAATGGCGAGGACCGGGGAGTCATTCAAGATAAACGCTATACAGACAATAACTCCGCCAAAAACGGGCTGTTACACGTTGCCCCGGAGTTTTACGCCTACGGCGCGCGCGTGAAACTATTGGGGTCCTTCGGCTGGGGAAAATGGGACAGTGGGGGCGACAATCAATCGATCCAGTGGGCGACGGGCGCCGACATCAAATACGGCAGTTTCGGACTCAGCGGCGAATATATGTATCGAGGGCGAGATAAACTACCTCTCTTGGACGGTGGAACGGAAGACGGCGAAGACAAGGGCTGGTACGTAAAAGGCATATATACGTTCAACCCCCAGTGGCGGCTCGTGTTGAAGTACAGCGATGTGGATCTCTGGTCGCCGGGAACAGACATGTTATTGACCGATAATTATAGAACCATGTATGGCTCGATAAATTTCTTCATTACGGAAAGCTCTATCATTATACCGGAAATCAGTTACGTGAAAATGGACCGGTCCGGCAGTCCCAATAAAACAGATTATTTTCGCTACACACTTGGTTGGCGCACCACCTTCTAAGGTCGGAAAATGAAGCAGAACCGTTATTACAGACAGGGGCTGTTAAACCCCTCCGGTGAGAATGTTCATGAACCGGCCATGTTTTTTGAGAGAGGAGCCTTTCAAGCCGGAGGAGCAGCCGCAGGAATGAAGAAGAAATCCTTGATCAGAAAGCTGAAACTGCCGTTTATCATTATAGGTGCCGTATTTCTGGTGTTGTTGGGGATCAGGTTTTACAATCAGTATCGCTTCAACCTGGAAAAACAGACGCGCTTCATGATGGACACCTACGTGACCATCTATGCGGTTGGCCCTGCAACTGTCACTGCCCCTGCAATTAATTCCGCCTTGGATCGCATGCAGGAGATCGACACGAAGTTTAACTCGCTGAACCCTGATAGCCCCATTTACGCCTTTAACCATCAGGGTGTGGTGATTAATGATCCGGAGATCGTCGATGTGGTTCGCCTGGCATTGCAGATTGCCCGGGATTCTGACGGCGCCTTCGATATTACGGTCGCGCCCCTGATTGAGCTGTGGGGGTTCTACGGAAAGTCTCCGCGGATTCCCGGAGAAGATGAAATTAAAGCTTGCCTGAGCAAGATCGGCTATCAATATCTTGTTTTAAACGGCGCGACACTTCAAAAAAGCAAATCGGATGTACAAATTGAACTGGGAGGAATCGCCAAAGGATATGCCGTCAGCCAGGCCGTAAAAGTCCTGAAGGCCGCAGGGGTAAATTCCGCCCTCATCGATGCCGGCGGAGATGTCTATGCCCTGGGCAAAAGAGGCCGCGAGCTGTGGAAGGTCGGCATCAGAAGCCCGCGCGGTGATAATTTATTGGGATATGTAGAGGTAGAAGACCTGGCGGTGATGGGCTCCGGTGACTATGAAAGGTTTTTTGTCAAAGATGGAAAGAGATATCACCATATATTCAACCCCAGGACAGGTTACCCGGTGGAAGGCGTGAGCGCCACGACCCTTATCCACGCGGATCCCATGGTTGCGGATGCCTGGAACACGGCTGTTTTCGTTCTGGGGCCGGAGATGGGATTGAAACGGGTCGAGATGATACCGGAAATGGAAACCATCATGGTGACGACTTCGGGGGAGATCATATATTCCACGGGATTGAAAAACGCGCTGCATGAGTTAAAGACCGAATAAATATCATCAAGGAGGAATTGCATGTTTAATAAATTGAGCTTCAAGCTTCTGACTGTGCTCGGTATTTCACTGTTCGTCACGGCGATTTGTTTTGCCTTTACGGTTCTTACCAAGGAGGACGCGCTCAAAGAGGTTTTCTGGCCGGGGGCAGAGGTTGAAATAGAGACCAAGGAGCTGACAGGCAAAACCCTGGAAAATATCAAAGAGAGATTGGGCGGTAGTCTCGTTTATACTCAGGAAGGATCGGAATCGGCAAAAGTTGAAGACGAGACCACGATTAACTTTTACTTTGCCAAAAAAGACGGCCAAAGAAGAGGGTTGGCAATTATCGATACGGAACCGGGCAAATGGGGACCGGTGGAATTTATTGTTGCCATGGATATTAACGGCGTTGTGAAAAAGGTCCGGGTGTTGTCCTATGAGGAAATAAGAGGCCGCCCGATTGCCCGAAGTTCCTTTATGAATCAGTACCGGGACAAGAACGTTAATTCAACCTTAACGGTGGGTAAGGATATTATCGGCATCAGCGGGGCGACCATTTCTTCGCGCTCTGCCACCTTCACGGTCAAAAAGGCCCTCGTGATCTATAATGAGGTTTACCAAAAAAAGGGATCGTGAGCACTGAAGCTTAGACGGCTTCTCGTGATCCAATATGATCAGACACTCCGTCACCGGTTGGCATCCCGAATCAATTTATGGAGTTGAGATCTTAAAGACAATAAGAAGGAGGAAATCATGATGAGAAGGCTTGTGAGATGTCTTAGCGTGGGGCTTGCCCTGTTCCTTGCCTTCGCCTTCGTTGGTTGTTCCGGTGGAAACTCCGGCGGCGATTCCGGCGGTGGCGGTGGCGACGGAGAGCTGGTTGCCCAAACATTTAACGAAGGGTGTATCCTGTGTCACTCCTCCGGGGCTATTGTGGACGTTGAGGTAGCGCACAGTTTGCAAACGAACAGCCCACAGGGTCAAATTACCGGGGTGACCATCGACGGAGTCACCGGCCTCGTCACGGTCGAATTCAGACTTTTCGACAGTGCGAACAATCTGATTCCCATTGGCGGGGTGACCTCAAGCAATATCCGATTTTCCCTTGCCAAGCTCGTGGCCGGAGCCGACGGCGTCAGTGACTGGCAAAGCTACATCAACACGACGGAAACCAAGGAGGCCGGCGATCCCGGCAATGCGCCCGACGGCACCCCCACGCCCGATGGAACCACCGAAATTCAGGCGACCGCTGAACGGGCAAGTACGACCGGCGGCGTGTTTACCGACAACTTGAACGGCACCTATAGTTATCAATTATCTTTTGATATCACAAATGTAACGACACCCCTCGCCGTGACCTACGAACCGGGTCAGACGCACCGCATTGCCATGCAGGTCTCCGACAATGTCGCAAACGCCTTCGTGGATTTTATTCCCAATGCGCTTCCAACCCTAAATACCACGAACGCTACCCGCGACATCGTTACGAACGCTTCCTGCAACGAGTGCCACCTCAAACTGGGTCTTCACGGCGGTGACCGGATTCAGGCCGAGTATTGTGTCACCTGCCACAATCCCGGTAGCACGGATGCAAACAGCGGCAACACCGTCAACTTCATGGTGATGATCCACAAAATCCATGCCGGTGAGGCCCTTCCGGAGGTTGAAGCCGGTGGTGAATATGCCATCTGGGGATTCAACAATACCAAACACGACTACTCTACGGTCGTGTACCCGCAAGACCTCCGCAATTGCACCAAGTGCCACGACGGCGCCGATGCCGCGACGCCTGACGGCGACAACTGGAAGGAAGTCCCCTCCGATGCGGCCTGCACATCCTGCCACGGCGACCCCAACGATGATCCCGACACACCCGATTATCCGGGTTTCCCCAACTTAACGCCGGCTCAGATCGAAACGGCACATGAGATCCCGGCCGAGGTCGCCGCGGCGAAATTCGAGTACATCATCGTCAGTATTTCCGACCAGAACGATAATGCGCAGCTGGATCCGGGAGACTTTGTCAAGGTCACATTCTCGGTGACGGACCCGACATCCGGTGACTTACCGTATAACATCCTTACCGATCCGGAGTTCACCGCACCGGGCGGCGCCAGCCGACTGGCCATCCTGGTTGGGTGGGATACCACCGATTACACCCATACCGGCAGTGGCAGCGTTCCGGCCCAGCCGGTTTCCATCGACCCGCTCAGCAGCGGTTCCACGCCCGCCACCGACAACGGTAACGGCACCTTTAGCGTCATATCGACCTCGACCATTCCGGCCAATGTCGCCGGCAGCGGGGTGGTTGCCATCGAGGGGCATCCGGCGGTGGAGACGACACCCGGCTCCGGTGTCTACAATTTGAGAGTCCCGGTAAAGAACGTATTTCAATACTTCACCATTACCGGCAGCACCCCCGTGGCCCGTCGAACCGTGGTTGACATTGATAGCTGCAACCGATGCCACGGGGTATTGAGTCTACATGGAAACAACCGCACCAACGAACCTCAGGTCTGTGTCATCTGCCATAACGCCAATGCCACGGACTTCGACGTGCGTCCCGCCGATCCCGCCACTGCGGTCGACGGTAAAGTGGAAGAAGCCATCGACTTCAAGTACATGATCCATGCCATTCACGCCGGCGAGGCCGCTGAACACGGATTCCGCGAAAACGGCATAGTTGTCTATGGTTTCCGCAGCAGCGTCAACGACTTCAGCGAAGTACGCATGCCGGCCGGCACGGACAACCTGAAAAACTGCGGCGGTTGTCACGACGGAAGTTCGTTCGAAGTCCCGCTGGATGAAGATGCACTGCCAACGACCATCCTCACCGGCGCCGACCTGGCAAGCCCGAACGACGACACGAACATTACGCCCACCGCGTCCGCCTGTTCCTCCTGTCACGACAGCGTTGCTGCAAAGACGCATATGAGCGAGGAGGGCGGGCGTTTTGAATTCGTTGCCTTTGCTCCGGCTCCACCGGTCGGCGGCGGCGGATCGCAGGCAGACCTTTGCGGTCCCGGCCCCATATCCACCCAGCCGGCAGGGCATACCGAAAGCCTGGATTGTTGCAGCTGCCATGGCTTCAATTAGTCCATAACCCAAGATAAAAAGGGGGTGTTTCCCTGCGAAACGCCCCCTTTCCATTGGTTTGTAGAGACAAACTGAGCAAAACCGTCCAGCTGTTGAGGTGACCGAAAGCGCTGGGAACGCGATGATGTTAGATCCCTATTCACGACTCGCCAAATACAAAACACTCACGAAAAAATCGCTAGCGATTGGCCGGCCTTAAATTCGAACTTATCGATCCAGATCCGGATTAATCGCTGAGGCCGGGAGACACCAATTGAATGCGTCGGAACTCGATTCCTCCGGACCAGGCACCTGAGATTGATATCGCCGTGCCGTTCATAACGTTACCGTCCTCTGACAAGGTTAGTTCCATGGTACCCTCCTGCTCCCACCCCGCAGGTATGGCGTCGCTACTGTAATGATAATGGCACTGCACGTTAGCAGCCTTGATTATTCCCTCTGCAACCCAGAGGACGTGTTTCTCCTGCAAGCGGCTGATTCCGATTGCTTTGACGGTATTGTGTTCGACATAAAATAGTGCGATATTGTCCGGGGTTGGATCGGTGGTTTTCGTCCAGACACCGCTCACATCCGCACCCTGCGCCAAAGCAGTGAACAGGTGCAGTATGAAAACAACGCTTGCTACCCGAATTCCCCAATGCGTCTTCATTGAATGAACTCCTATGATTTTGATATTAAATGGATTTTTTACATAGATGACGTTGTAGACTTCGTTCAGCGACAACTCGGCAGGTAGGATTTTTTTTAATACACAGGTCAAGATATGAGTTGTGTCGTTTTCTTTAAGTTGACATTCCAAAGAAACCCGTCACCACCCTTGGTCTCATTCAAACCTTCAGAGCTGACTTGGCTGTTTCAAATCATGGTGGAAACTAATATCAGCTACTTCGAGATTCAACTGAATCCAAAGGTAGAAGGGGGAATAAATGTCGAGAATTTTAATTATTATGGCTCTGTTTTTATTGTGTTCCTGCGCCACTTCCGTTCCGCCGATGCCCCTGCCCATTATCCAGACTGATCGGGGCAAGGCGTGTGGGCACGATTGTCAAACGCAGTATTCCGCTTGCATGCAAAACGAAATACGCCCTAATTTCTTGCTGATGTCGCCCAGAAAGGAAGCCTGTCAAAAAATGCTGCACGAGTGCTATGATAACTGTTTGGACAAAGACAACATGTGAATTTATACAAAAGCACCCGAGATCTGCTTTCATATTTCTCATCAGGATTGTTCTCTGCGTTGCAAACCTTTCCTATCTAAATCATTTGCCGAACGTCGCTCGATCAAGCTCGGACCGTGCGCCGGAAACTATAGGTCGCAAATAAAATAGGCACAAAGACAAAATGCAGTTAGCGATAAACACTGTCAGTGAAGAACTCCAAAGTAGTGCTGAATATTGCAGAAAGGAAGGAATAGGAATAGAATTATCCGATTTCGCGTATCCATGTAATCTTGATAGAGATCCAAAGAATTTTATAGGAAAACATATCGGATTTACCGGAGGGATTAAGCCTCTTTCATGCCACGGGCCTTATTTCGAACTTAACGTTGTCAGCTTCGATGAGGCGATAAAAAATGTATGTAGGCAAAGGCACCGTCAAGCTTTAGATGCTGCCAGAAGAATAGGTATAGACACTTATGTAACTCACACGAATTTCAACCCTTTGATTCGCCAACTCTCTTATCGTGACAAGTTTGCCGATCGATTTCTTGATTTCTGGCTTCCTTTTGCCGATGAAGCATCGAAGAGTAATATCGTGATTGTCTTTGAAAACCATTGGGAAAGTGGCCCGGAAATACAGGCAGAGATAATACGCAAAGCAAACCACCCAGGCATTAAAGCCTCGTTTGATAACGGCCATGCATTAATTTTTTCAGCTTTACCTGCGGTTGATTGGATTGAAATACTCGCCGGGGATTTATATCATTGCCATTTGCACGATAACAATGGAGAATTTGATCAGCATAATGCTATCGGCACTGGTAAAGAAGATTGGAAAAATCTGATTAAAGCTTTGCGAAACTATGCTCCCAATGCTATTTTAGTAGCTGAAAGTGACCACCTGTCTGAAAATAAGATAAGTATAGATAAATTAAGAAGTCTTTTAAATAAAGTCGATCCATAAATCGCCGATATTAAATTTATTACCGCTACAAAATAGCTACTTTTTAAATGATTGGAATGTAAGCGACGAAGGGTTAGCCAGCCGGTTGCCTCCTACCAATTACATATTAAAACACTGATCGGATCGCCCAGTTTTACCGCCACGCGTTCTTTTTAAATCAGACCCGTCTACCGCTTAATCTTATTGCGCCGCATTCGTTATCCTGATCCCTGGCAAAATCCTTACCCGATGCTATTGGGTAATTTTTAACCATCGGTTCGGAAATTCCACTATTAACTGTTTCCGAATTACCCATCTCCTGCTTTTTATCCATCCTTCGACGATCAACCCAGTAAATAATTTTCCACTGTGTCTTATGTTTTTAATATAAATTTCAATTCGTTATATTACTATCGGTTTATCGCTAAAGAATTTGGCACACATCATGCTTTTGATATTGTCATCACTTAAAGAGTCGGTGATACGAATTCTATAAACGCATTAATAAGGAGAAAATGACCATGAAGAACTTCACGTTAACCAGAGGGATTGTTATTCTGGCTGCCATCGTTATGGCGGGACTTGTTGCCACGGCCTATGCCGGCTGGGGCGGCGGATACGGTCACATGGGAGGTGGTTGGCACCACATGGGATGGGGCGGCCCTGGATCCGAAGGATATTATACGGACTTGACCGACGAGCAGCGCCAGGCTATCGAGCAGGAGCGCCGCGCATTTTTCAAGGAAACCGAAGATCTGCGGCAGAAACTGTATGCCAAGGAACTCGCACTGAGGGGCGAACTGGCGAAAGCCGATGCAGACGCACAAAAGGCCGCTGCTATTCAGAAAGACATATCCAATCTCGAGGCGGAATTCGACCAGAAACGGTTGGACCACGTCGTTAAAATGAAAAAAGTCGATCCGGATGCCGGGCGCGGGTTTATGATGGGCGGCAGGGGCCGTGGCGGAATGATGGGCTATGGCCCGGGAGCCGGACGCGCTGCTGGCGGATATTGTTGGGATTGATAGCGATGTAATATCGACAGGTTTTCAGCGGGGAGGTTTCCTTGTAAATCACCCCGCTGATCTTTTTAAAAAAATTGGTTGGGTCTGGTAATCTGGTAACGGGGGTAAATGCCTTCGCAATGAGACATCCAAAGAATAGGTTTTGGGCCCGCTTGATATTCCCCTCAATATTCGGTTGATGAATTTTTTCACACTCAATTGATACATTGCGTGACTTAACGGCTATCCGGTCTTATAGTTTCCCATCGGGCGTGATGGTCGATTCTAAAATTACCGCGGCGGGTACCGCCCGAAAGGGAGAAGCAATTTATGAAAATGACATCCAATAACAATACGACCGTCACGGACCCGGTGTGCGGGATGGCTGTAAACCCGCAATCCATCGCTTTCGTGTCGACCCATAAAAACATTGCCTACCACTTCTGCGCCGAGGCATGCCGATCGGCTTTCGACAAAAATCCGGAAAAG
>Ga0316201_10001318_pt1 | contig 16482 bp, 4 predicted proteins | sample CS6wburrow_MG_FD_204516 | JGI IMG/M metagenome (GOLD analysis project Ga0316201, IMG submission 204516) | Coastal sediment microbial communities from Delaware Bay, Delaware, United States - CS-6 worm burrow | ecosystem: Environmental > Aquatic > Marine > Coastal > Sediment | place: USA: Delaware... | reverse complement strand
CAAAAAAAATCACTCAACTACGATAACAGAGTAAACCAAATCATTGTTGTACTGCTTAATTCATCCCTCAAATCACAAACTCTTCCTTTCCTCAAACGCTTCAAACACGCAAACAACTGAAAAGATACCCTTGATTTCTTTAATGATTTGTTGTGGCCCACCTTTGATTTCTATCTCACTTGAAACGTACATTGCATACCCGCGTTTTGTCGTTCTTGTTCAAATCAACTCCCCACCTAGCCATTCATCATAATCACTTTCTTCTGCCAACCCCATTTAGAACAATTCAAACTCACAAAGATTCCTGAAATGTCGCATGGGCAAGCTTGTTCCATAACCCTTTTTACCTTTTATCAATCCGCATCGAATATACACTCCCTGTCGTTATCGGTTTTAATCCTTTCTTTATAAGCTTGTCGTTATATTTGCTAATCACGAATAGAGCATACCCCGGCCTGTTATTAGGGCCGTCATAAAGCAAGATTATGAAACTGACAAAGATTGTTTCTAAGCACAAGAATTTGGTTAATGCTATTATTAATATTCAAGCACAATCGAATATACAATCCTTGTCGTTAACGGTTTTAATCCCTTCAGATACAATCGCATTGAAGTTATTATTGTCAAACTAAAAACCTGATCATCGAGTGAGTTATAATGAATCAAAAAAAGTGAACAGGTTAAACAGCAAATAAAAGGAAAATCATGTCTCAAAAATTACCGATTGGCGTATCCGATTTTAAAGAAGTCCGCGAAGAGCATTACTACTATGTCGATAAAAGTTTATTTATCAAAGAAGTCATTGATCGTGCGACTAAAGTCCTATTGCTGCCTCGCCCACGGCGTTTTGGCAAAACCTTAAATCTGTCCATGCTGCGCTATTTTTTTGAAAAACGCGAAGACAGCTTAGCTCATTTATTTCAAGGACTCGCTATTGAGCGAGAGGCCTCGATCATGCAACACCAAGGCCAATATCCGATCATTTTTATGACCTTTAAAAGTTGCAAAGCGTCAAACATGGAACAATGTTTGTCTCAAATTCGCGGTTTATTAATTGAGCTGTATTTGGAACACCAAGCCTTTCTTTACCCGAAACTGACTGAAAGGGAACAAAAACACTATGACCAAATCATAGACGAACAGGGACAATTGAGAGATTGGGAAGAGGCCTTAAGTTTTTTGATGCAATTGCTTCATCGGCAAACCGGCAAACGGGTGATTGTCTTATTGGATGAATACGATACGCCTATCCATGCCGGGCAAGAACAGGGCTATTATGAAGACATTGTTCTTTTTATGCGCATCATGCTGGGCAATGCCCTGAAGGATAATTCGGATTTGGAAAAAGGCATTGTCACCGGTATTTTGCGAATTGCCAAAGAGTCGATTTTTTCAGACTTGAATAATTTGGATGTGTTATCGCTGTTGCGCTCAGAATTTCAAGACTGTTTTGGGTTCACCGAGCCAGAAATAGAGCAGTTGAGTATTGATTTTTCTCTGGCGGAATTACTAGAGATTTTGAAAAAGTGGTACAACGGCTATTTATTCGGAAACCGGGTGATTTACAATCCGTGGTCGATTTTAAGTTTTTTGGCGAGTAAAGATCGCTTTCCCCGTCCTTATTGGATAAATACCAGCGGTAATGCTTTATTGCGAGAGATCATCACACGCACCGATCCGACATTTCAGGAACAAATTGAAACCTTACTGGCAGGTGGCAAAATCACCACGCCTTTGAATGAAAATATCGTCTTGCGCGATTTGGAACACAATGAACAAAATGTGTGGAGTTTGTTGGTTTTTAGTGGCTATCTGAAACCCGTCTCTTTTCAATTAAGGGAAGAAGAACCGATTTATGATCTGGCCATTCCTAATCGTGAAGTACAGGCTTTTTACCGCAATACGGTTCAAGTTTGGGTTCAAAAAACCGTTGGCAGTCAGCGATTACAACAATTGCTACGCGCATTGACCCAAACCGATTTTAAAACCTTTGGTAAGTTATTGAAAGAAATGGTTTTAGCGGTTTTGAGTTATCACGATATAGCGGGTAAAAAACCCGAACGAGTGTATCATGCGTTTGTATTGGGTTTATTGACCAATATGACGGATCGTTATCATATTCGTTCCAATCGAGAATCGGGTTATGGCCGTTATGATGTGTTAATGATTCCACTTAATCCCAATGAACCGGGCTTTGTGTTTGAATTTAAAAAAATTGATAAACCGGAGGAGAAAAATGCCTCCGAGGCAATGCAAAGTGCCTTGGAACAAATCCAAAAGCAGCAATATGCGGCGGAGTTGCGAGAGCATGACGTTAAAAACATTTGGGGCATTGGGGTGGTGGTTTCAGGCAAACGGGTTTGGGTTGAGAATATCGCGTTGTGATAATCTCCGGGCGGCATGAAAGCCGCTTTTGGATTGGTAGCCCGTCATTCTATACAGACTAAGTACTGAACCCTAAATTCAAATAATTCAATAACTTATATGACAAGCTGTACAATAGGGTTATTTAGATTTAATTTTTTGCAGGGTTAAAAAAGGCCTTATGCTTATTTACACTTGTTCTTTCATCAATCTAAAAAATCAATAGCATTAGCAATCAGAAGGAAATATCGTACCTTTTAGGAGCGCGTATCGAATCTTGCGCGCAAAAACTTGAACATAGAAAGCCTGGCCGAACACACAGGCTCGCCCCTACAGCCCCTAAATGCTATGTTTTTTTATAGGGAAATACCTGCCTATCTGCCCTTAACTTAATGTTAATAGCATTGAGGGTACCCCCGCTTTTAGACAACGGCCCCCCAATTAAGGCTATTAAACTCTCATCCTTTTTTCAATTCCCCCTTTATCCTTTCCCTTAGAAATGATATATTTCATCTTCTAACATCAACTCAGAGAAAATTCCCCATGATAATCAAACAATCTACGATCAACCTGATCGCTGTGATTGCATTTTGCTTAATGGTATTTCTATTAGCAGGTAGTGTTTATTTTGAAGATCAAGCGATCCAAGAAGAACATCATGCTATTGCTAGACAGGCTGAATTTAAACAACTCGGCATTGATTTGGCAGAGGCCTCTCACTATCTGACTGATAAAACACGTCACTTTGTGATAACGGCTCATATCACACACATTCAAGACTACTGGCAGGAAATTGAAGTCATTCGAACTAGGGAAAACATTATCACCCGGATCAAGGCACTGAAAGTGCCTCAAGCAGAACTTGACTTGCTTACCCTAGCGAAACAGCAATCCGATGCCTTGGTTGCCACCGAAACACGCGCTATGCGTTTAGTATTGGAAGCCCAGGCTATTCCTAAAGCCTTAATGCCCCCAAGCGTCGCGAGTTGGCCATTGAATGCTGAAGAGAGCAAGCTCAGTGCCGAAGACAAAATGACGCGGGCTAGAGAAATCATGTTTGATGCTCAATATGATAACAAGACACGCAGTATCACAGAACCCATTGCACAATTTCAGAAATTGATGAATGCACGAACAGCGCGTGAAGTTCAAGTAGCTCACAATAAAACCCAAATGGCTACCCTGATTTTGATGGTCATGGTTTTCGTTATTTTGATTGGCATGGGTACGGTGTTATGGCTTTTTAGAATGTTATTTGCCATTCCTCTCGCCACCTATATCAGCGCGTTACAAGGCAAGGAGGTTCAAACATTAGATTTTAGCTTAACGCCGGCCGGCAGCAAGGAATTACGTTTATTAGCTGATGCCTTTAATCAGCAATTTCGCATTATTAACCAACAACACCAAGAGAATCGGCTCATCATTGAGGATATTGTCCAAGTGTCTCAAGGATTAGCGGAAGGGCATTTGCAGATTAGGCCACAGGCCCAATATCGGGGCGATTTTGTTCAAATCAAAACGGCATTGGAAAAAACTTTAATCAGTTTACGGTATGTGATTGAAGATATTGTCCAAGTTTCTCATGGATTGGCAGCAGGTGATTTGCAAGTGATGCCAAAAGCCCAATATCAAGGAGATTTTGCCCAGATCAAGCTGGCCCTAGAAACAACCTTATCCCGTTTAAGACAAGTCATTGAAAACATTGTTAAAACGTCACAAGGTTTAACAATAGGCCAGTTACGTGAACAGGCTGACACTGAATACCCAGGAGATTTCGTACAGATTAAAAATGCCTTGGATTCCGCAGCGATTAAGTTGGCTAAAACGACTGCCCATAATACTGAGCAAAATTGGCTGAAGACAGGGCAAACAGAGTTGAATGAAACCATGCGCGGTGAGCAAACGCTGAACACCTTAACACAACATATCCTCAACTATCTGGCCAATTATATCAATGCCCAAGTCGCCGTGTTTTTTTTAGGCGAAGGCGAACACTTCAAGTTAGTCAGTAGCTATGCCTATAAACAGCGTAATCATAACACTAACGAATTGAAGTTAGGAGAAGGGCTTATTGGACAAGCCGCTTTGGAGAAAAAAAGTATTCTGTTTCGCCAAATTCCCAAAGAACATATTAATATGTCTATCCATTCCGGCCTAGGTGAATCCCTCCCACAGGATATTTTTGTCTTGCCTTTGATCTATGAAGATCAAGTCTTAGGGGTTTTAGAATTAGCCGCTGCCCGTTCATTCAATGAAAGCGAAATAGAATTATTGGATTTAGTGGCTGACAATATCGCGATTACGGTTAACACGGCCCAATCTCGTCTCCGTATGCAAGCCTTGCTGGAACAGTCTCAACAACTGACACAGACTCTGCAAACCCAACAAGAAGAAGTGGTTGAACGGGAAGAACGTATTCGCGCTATTGTCGATACTGTTATTGATGCCATTATCACGATTGATGAACGTGGGATTATCGAATCCTTTAACAAATCAGCCGAGAAAATATTTGGTTACGCCAAATCTGAAATAATCGGTCAGAATATTAAAATACTGATGCCTGATCCTCATCGTAGTCAGCATGATCAATATCTTAGTAACTATTTCAGAACGGGCAATGCCAAGTTGATTGGGCAAGTACGTGAAGTCGTGGGTCAACGTAAAAATGGAAATGATTTTCCAATAGAAATCTCCATCGCTGAAATGCGGATGAACAATCAACGTCTATTTACCGGGATTGTGAGAGATATCACCGCACGAAAAGAGGCAGAAGAGGCTTTGCAAGAACAACAGGAAGAACTTCGATCTACGAATGAAGAACTACAAAGTCAATCAGACGAATTGCAAGTGCAACAGGAAGAACTACGTCAAACCAACGAGGAACTCGAAGAACGCACTCGCGAATTAGAGCGACAAAAAGAGGCGATGCGAGACAAGCATTTAGCCTTAGAGAACAGTCAAAAATCGCTTAAAACAAAAGCGAAAGAGTTGGAACAGGCTAGTCAGTATAAATCTGAATTTCTGGCGAATATGTCCCACGAACTGCGGACACCACTAAACAGCTTATTGATTTTGGCAAAACTGTTATCGGAAAACAAATCAGGCAATTTAACCGATAAACAAGTGGAATATACGCAGACGATTTACAGCGCCGGTTCAGACTTATTAGCACTCATCAACGACATTTTAGATTTATCCAAGATAGAAGCCGGCAAAATGGTACTTCATCTTGAAAACTTGCCCCTCTCCATATTACTTGACAACTTAGAACAGAAATTCCGTCATGTTGCTCAAGCGAAAGGATTAGGTTTTCAGATTACAGCGGCCGACGATTTGCCAGAGAAATTGCGAACTGATCAGCAAAAACTCCAACAAATTCTGAACAATATGCTGTCTAATGCCTTTAAATTCACGGAAAAGGGCGAAGTCAAAATCGCTATCCGAAATTCAAACGTTCAGGAATTAACCCATATCAGCCTTCATGGGCTTGAAACGGTTGAAGAACAAACTGTCTTAGCTATCAGCGTAACCGATAGTGGCATTGGTATTCCCAAGGAAAAACAAAACCTTCTTTTTCAGGCCTTTCAACAAGTTGATGGTAGCACCAGTCGCCGCTATGGTGGAACCGGTTTAGGCTTATCGATTTCCCGTCAATTATCCAGACTGTTGGGGGGAGAACTTCATTTAGAAAGTGAAGCGGGCAAAGGGAGTACTTTTACACTCTATCTGCCAGAAAATGCGGCCACCTTGCCTACCTCACAACCGGCTCACATTTCAACGCCTCAATCAACGGTAGAAATCGAGTCTTTAGACACGCAGTCTAATGACAGCGCGCCTGCTGAACAGCCTGTACAAAATGAGACACCTATTGTCGATGATCGAAATACGCTGCAACCGACAGATAAATCGATTTTAATCATTGAAGATGATCGTCATTTTTCACACATTCTGATGGAAGTAGCACAAGAAATGGGATTTAAATGCCTTGTTGCAGAAGACGGGCAAACGGGCTTACAGCTGGTACAAGACTATTCGCCTCGTGCCATTATTCTGGATATCGGATTGCCCCAATTGGATGGCTGGAGTGTTATGGAAAGACTGAAAGATGATCCTAAAACGCGACATATTCCTGTGCATTTTATGTCCGCTTATAACCATCATAAAGAAGCCAAAAAGCAAGGCGCAATGGGTTATTTGCTTAAACCCGTGAATATGGATGAATTAGGCGAAGCTTTGAAAAAGATAGAACACTTCATTGCTAAAATGCATAAAAATATCTTATTGGTTGTCGATAATCAATCACGTCACAAAGCGATTTTAGAAATCGCCAGCGGTGGAGAAGTTCAAACCACCATCGCTGAAACCCTAGCACAAGCCCGTCAAGATTTAGAGAAAATCCCATTTGACTGCATAGTCGTCGATATTGATGTCGAAAAACGCACCGGTATCAAGCTGCTTGAATCGTTACGCCATGACGAGAATTTATCCCAGATACCGATCATTCTCTACATGGCAAGGGAACTCACATCGACAGAAAATCAGTGTTTACAAGAGTCTGAAAACAACCTCACCATCAAGGTAGTCAGATCGCAGGAACGTTTACTAGACGAAGCGACTCTATTTCTCCATCAATTAGAAGCCAACTTATCGCCATACAAGCGTAAAATGTTAAAAATGGTACATGACAAGGAAGCCATTTTAAGACATAAAAAGGTATTAATTGTCGATGATGATATGCGTAATACCTTTGCCTTGCTAACCCTTTTGGAAGATAAAGAAGTAGAAGTATTCGTCGCTGAAAATGGCAAAGAAGCCTTAGAGATGTTAGAACAACATCCAGACACACATCTCGTCTTAATGGATATTATGATGCCAGAGATGGATGGTTATGAAACCATGCAAAACATCCGAAAACAGTTCCGTTTTCGTCAACTACCCCTAATTGCGCTGACAGCAAAAGCGATGCCAGGCGACAAAGCGAAATGTATAGAAGCCGGCGCAAATGACTATCTCTCCAAACCCGTAGACACCGACAAACTGATCTCCTTGATGCGCGTCTGGCTTTATCAATGAACAATGCGCTAAAGACGCTAAAGACGCTAAAGAGGCGTCAAGAGAACTCTAAATCTTTGCGTCTCTTGCGTCTCTTGCGTCTCTTGCGTTATAAATAATATTGACCTAAAACTATTTGAAAACGGGCTTCGCGCCCAAAAAAAACAGGTTATTTTCTCATGTTTAATTGGTTCAACAATCTCAAAATACGAAACAAGCTGATTATCGCGGGTTTAGTGATGATCAGTTTATCTCTTCTCATTAGCCTTATCGCGATCCTTAACCAGAATAACATGCAAACCATTGTCACCAATGTGATCAATGTAGATGGCCGCGTTGCTCAGCTTAACCTACAAAGCCAAATTGCCATGTTGATGGCACGACGCAGTGAGAAAGATTATTTTTTACGCTACAAGCAACTGGGTTTTGAACAAGCCCGCGCTCAGTATGTCGCCCAAGTGCAAACTCAAATTATTGATATCAATACCTATTTAGCCGAAATAAAAGAACTCGAAAAGCATCAGCAACATATTGCGGCCATAACCGTTGTTGAGCAAGCTATGATGGAATACCAAAATATTTTTCTTGTAGTCGTTGATTTAATTGAAAAACGGGGCTTCAAAGATAGCGGCCTTGAGGGGCAATTTAGGAAAAAAGTTCATGCGATTGAGGCGGCGGTCAAAGATCAAAACCTGAACCTGTTAAGGATTGATATGCTCATGATGCGCCGCTTTGAAAAAGATTATCTATTACGCGCTGATGAGAACGATATTACCCGCTTGCATGAAACAGTGGCTCAGTTCAAAGTCAATGTCACCCAGACTGATTTGAGTTCATTTGATAAACAGCGATTGACAACACTGGCTAAAGAGTATCAAACCCTGTTTGAAAAATTAGTTCAAATTAATCAAAAGATTGCAAGTCATATTGACCGCTATCGTGCCGTACTTCACCGTATTGAACCGCTTTTAGAACAAAATTATAAAAAAGCACTTGAGGATGAAAAGGTAGCCCAAGAGAATATACAAACGGTTGCGAAAAGGGTGAGAGAGATCATTATCGGTGTCAGTTTAGCTGTTGTGATTATCAGCTTACTACTGGCTATTTTCTTAGCCGGTTTAATCAGTAAACCCTTAGCCCTCATCGTTCAAGGGGCCCAATTACTGACGGCCGGCAACACGGCCTTAACCGGGCTAGATAAAACAGAAATGGCTAACCTCACCCATCGTCGAGATGAAATGGGTGATATTGGGCGAACATTTGACGCTTTAGCCAGCTACTTTAAAGAAGTGATTGAAGATATTGTCCAAATCTCTCAAGGCTTAGCCTCTGGGCAATTACGAGTCATGCCACAAGCGGAATACCGAGGCGATTTCGTCCAAATAAAACAAGCCTTAGAAACCACTTTATCCAACCAAAGTTTGGTAATAGAAGACATCGTACAAGTATCCCAAGGCCTCGCCAAGGGGCAGCTCAGTGTTACGCCTCAGTCTGAATACCAGGGTGATTTTATCCAAATCAAAGAGGCCTTAGAAATCGCCCTGTTCAACCAACGGCAGGTGATTGAAGACATTGTCCAAGTGTCTCAAGGATTAGCCGAAGGCAAGCTTGATGTCACGCCGTCTCAAGAATATCAAGGTGATTTTCGCCAAATCAAACAGGCCTTAGAAATCGCCCTCGAAAACCAACGGTTAGTGATTGAAGATATTGTTCGCGTTTCTCAAGGATTAGCAGAAGGCAATCTCAGTATTAGGCCTCAATCTGAGTATCGAGGCGATTTCCGCCACATCAAAAATGCCCAAGAAACAGTCTTGTCTAACCAGCGATTGGTGATCGAAGATATTGTCCAAGTCTCTCAAGGCTTAGCGGCCGGCGATCTACATGTGATGTCTCAGGCTCAATACCAAGGAGACTTTGTCCAAATCAAACAGGCCCTTGAAACCGCTTTATATCAATTAGGGCAAGTTGTTGAAGATATTGTGCAGGTTTCTCAAGGATTAGCCGAAGGCGCTGAAGGTGTCACACCTCAAGCGGAATACCAAGGTGATTTTATCCAGATCAAAAATGCCTTAGAAAGCGCAACCACTAAACTGACAGAAGCCACGGCCAAAAATGCGGAACAATATTGGCTTAAAACAGGACAAACGCGGTTAAATGATCACATAAGAGGTGACTTGGAAATTGTGAAACTGGCTAAGAATATCATTTCTTTTCTCACCACTTATGTCGAGGCGCAGGTTGGATTATTTTATTTGATTAAAGAAACAAAACAACAACCCTATTTGCATATCATCGCCAGTTATGCCTATATCACGAGTGACAACATACCGGATAAATTTTTACTGGGCGAAGGGTTAGTGGGACAAGCGGCGTTGGAACAAAAAACCCTTTTCCGTACCCACCGGCCGGAAGAATATACCCATATAATTCAATCCGGCCTGTCACAAGCCGTGCCTCGCTATGTGATGCTCATGCCCTTTTTATATGACAATCAGATCAAAGGGGTGATTGAAATCGGTTCGAGCAAGGCACTCACGGTGCTTCGACAACAATTTTTAGAACAAATGATGCCCAGCATTGGAATCGCGATCAATACGGCTCAATCCCGCACTCGGCAGCAAGCACTGTTAGAACAAAGTCAAAGGCAAACTGAAGAATTGCAAACTCAATCAGAAGAATTACAAACGCAACAGGAAGAATTGCAACAGATAAATGAAGAATTGCAAAATCAACGAGAGGAACTCGAAACCAAACAAGCCGAACTTCTGCAGAGAAACGAAGAGTTGCAAAGTCAATCTGAAGAATTGCAAAGTCAATCTGAAGAATTACAAACTCAACAGGAAGAATTGAAACAAACGAATGAAGCCTTGGAAGAACGTACCAAAGCATTAGAAGCACAAACCGACGATATCCAACAGAAGAATCGTGCCCTAGAACACAGCCAAGTGGAAATGGAAACGGCGAGGGCCGCCATTGAGATCAAAGCCAATGAATTAGAATTAGCGAGTCAATATAAATCAGAATTTCTAGCGAATATGTCGCATGAACTCCGCACCCCTTTAAATAGTCTACTGATTCTCGCGCAATTATTGGGCAACAATAAGTCAGGCAACTTAACCGACAAACAGGTGTCATACGCCCAGACGATTCAAAGTGCCGGTTCCGATTTGTTGACGCTCATCAATGATATTCTTGATTTATCCAAGGTGGAAGCGGGTAAAATGGAAGTCAATATTGAAGCCGTCTCGCTCAGCGATTTGATGGAAACGCTAGAACAGAAATTCAGTCCCTTAACACAAGAAAAAGGCTTGGCTTTTCATATACATCAGGCTGACAACTTACCTGCGTTATTACAAACCGACGCACAGCGGTTGAAACAAATCCTCAATAATCTGTTATCCAATGCCTTTAAGTTCACCACTGAAGGCGAAATCAAGTTGAGTCTCAACCCAAAATCGGATTGGATTGCAATAAGCGTTATAGATACGGGAATCGGTATACCTCAAGATAAACAACAACAGATATTTGAAGCCTTCCAACAAGTTGATGGCACCACCAGCCGCCGCTATGGCGGCACGGGCCTCGGTTTATCGATCTCTCGACAATTAGCGCGACTGCTTGGCGGCGAAATCACCCTACACAGTGAAGAAGGTTCAGGCAGCACTTTCACCTTGTCTTTACCACAAACATTGGCTCTACCGACAACCGTTTCGCAGCCTTCAAATATCGTTGATCAGGCAACGGCCTCCCCAAAACCCAAAATCAGTGAAACATCGCGTCTCGAATCGCACGTCGATCCACAAGAAGCGCGTTCCGAGATTAAGGATGATAGGGCCTCTCTCACCCCAGAAGACAAAACCCTTTTAATCATTGAAGATGATCGTCAATTTTCAAATATTATCATAGACTTAGGTCGTGAAAAAGGCTTTAAATGTTTACTGGCTGAAGATGGCAGAATCGGCCTTCAACTCGCTCAAGAATATCATCCCCATGCGATTATCCTTGATATAGGTTTACCCAGCTTAGATGGTTGGACAGTGATGGAAAAACTGAAAGACAATCCAGAAACCCGGCATATCCTAGTGCATTTTATTTCAGCGGGTGATCAAAAGACACTGGATGCCACCAAAATGGGCGCGATAGGGTTTTTACAAAAACCGGTGAACATAGAACAACTTGGCGAAGTGTTCAAAAAAATAGAACACTTTATCAACAAAGCCGTCAAGGAAGTCTTAGTGATTGTCGATAATGAACCCCATCAACAGAAAATTTTGGAATTAGTTGGCGGTGACAATATCGAAATCACAGTCGCTATGACAAGGGCAACAGCCTTAGGCCATTTGAGAGAAAGATTTTTTGACTGCATCATTCTTGATATAGAGATAGAACACGGTTTCGGCGGACAACTCCTCAACAAAATGCAACAAGAAGAGGGTTTGTGTCAAACGCCAGTGATAGTGTATGCGGATCGTGAATTGACACCCGAAGAAGAAGCCTTATTGCTGCAATGTTCCGATCACCTTCCCGTCAAAACCGTACAATCATCAGAACGTTTATTAGACGAAGCCACCTTATTTCTCCATCAAGTCGAAGCGCATTTACCCACCCCAAAACGTCAAATGTTGCGGATGGTACATGACAAAGAATCCATATTAACGCATAAAAAAGTCTTAATTGTGGATGATGATGTACGCAACGTATTCGCTTTAGCGACAGTATTAGAAGAAAAAAATATGGAAGTGATAGCGGGTAACAATGGCTTAGAAGCGTTAGAATTATTAGCAGAACAGCCCGATATAAGCATTGTCTTGATGGATATTATGATGCCCGAAATGGATGGCTACGAAGCGATGCGGAAAATCAGAAAGCAACCCCAACATCGGAAATTACCGATTATCGCGTTAACCGCGAAAGCGATGAAAGGCGACAAAGCAAAATGTATCGACGCAGGCGCGAATGACTATTTATCTAAACCAGTAGACACCGATAAACTCATTTCACTGATGCGGGTGTGGTTGTATCGGTAAGAGATCGAGTACAACGCATTGAAGAACCTTCGGTGTGCAAAGCTCAAATAAACAGATTTGTTCCGATATATACTTCTGACGTTTAGATTATTGGTATTGGGCAACCTTCGGTCTTGCGCCCTACGGGCGTAGTTGTAGGGGCAACCCTTGTGGTTGCCCCTTTGAAAAATCCGAACCTTCGGTGTGCTACGCTAAAACTTGAGCGTTTGGAGTATATTTTGGGATATGATCGATTTATCAAAGTGAAAAAGAGACGCAAGAGACGCAAAGATTTCGATTGATAGAGAGCCTCTTTAACGTCTTTAGCGTCTTTAGCGTTTATTTCTTTTTCGCTTATTTTTTTAAAAACACTTTTTATTCAATATCTTATTCAATATCGGGCAATCAATATTGCATTAATAAAAATATTATTCTTTTAAATCAAAGTCTTACAAAGCGAACCTACCGTACAAAAGGTGACAGGTATTTTAGTTTTCCGCAACGGCATTATGCACTGTGGCATGGGTAACCAACCGATGAATTTGTAAAATTAATTCATCTTGTTGTAAATTTTCTTTTTGGAAAATAGTTTCTACATGCGGATTTAAAGATGCTTGTTCTTCCGCAGAGAGTTTTTTTGAACTCAAGACCACAACCGGAATAAAACGCCATTTTTCATTTTTACGCAAGTGTTCTATAAATTTAAACCCATCCATGATAGGCATATTCAAATCAAGTATAATCAAAGCGGGTTTTTTATGTTCGATATGTTTTAAAGCCACTTGTCCATTTTCTGCCGGAAAAACTTGCAAATTTTCCTTTTCTAGAAGTATTGTCATGATATCGCGATGCATTTTATCATCATCAATAACCATGATGATATCGTCAGAATTTTCACCAATATGATGTTTTTTTAACAGAACTGGTAATTGACTATGTATAAGGCGTTTATCAAGGCAATCTGTCGCACCCAAAACACTGCCTTTCTGTTTATCGACATTCAGTGAAACCATAATCACGGGGATATGTGTTAAACAAGCGTCATTTTTGAGTGCGGAAAGCACCTGCCAACCATCCTGATTGGGCATATTGACATCAAGCAGAATGGCATCCGGCCGGAGTTTATAAGCCCATTTTATACCTTTTTTACCATCTGTTGCTACGGCCACCGCATAACCCAATTGGGTGATCTCATTTCTAAGTAGTTCACACACATTGCTATTGTCATCAATAACCAGAATAATCCCATCTCCTTTCAATAATTCTTGTTCTTCTGGTTCTTCGACTTCCCATATCGTTTCCGACACCATGGCCTGGGCTTGTACCGGCAAAGAAAGTACAAAAGTACTGCCGAGCCCAAATTCGCTTTCTGCCCAGATAGTACCCCCCATCAGTTGAGCGAATTTTTTAGTAATGGCAAGACCTAAGCCAGTACCACCATAGCGACGGGTCATCGAAGAATCTCCTTGAGTAAATGGCTGAAACAATTTATTCTGCTGCTCAATTGTCATGCCAATGCCATTGTCAATGACACAAAAAGTGAAACATTCACCATCACGTTTGACCTCAAGGCGGATGTTGCCCTTCTCAGTAAATTTAGCCGCATTACTCATTAAGTTTAACAATATCTGGCGCAATTTAGTCAGATCAGTATGCAGGTTGCCTAAATTCTCATCAAATGCTGTTGTTAAAGTGTTATACTTTTTTTCAAGCAAAGGTTGAACAGTAGAAACGACTTCATCAAGAAAGCTGTTCAAATCAAACGTTTCATAAAACAAATCCATCTTTCCCGCTTCAATTTTAGACAAATCAAGCACATCATTGATCAATTCCAGTAAATGCTTGCCAGCACTCTGAATTTTTCGTAAGTCTGGCACACACTCTTCTTGCCCTAGTTCTTCAACACTTTCCTCTAACATTTCGCTATAGCCAAGAATGGCATTTAAAGGTGTACGCAACTCATGGCTCATATTGGCTAAAAACTGACTTTTAGCCGTGTTAGCGGCTTCTGCCATGTCGCGAGCTTGCTCAGCAAGGGTTAACATGCGTGACGTTTCCTGATGAGCCTCTTTGAGATCAAGGTAAAGTTGTAAATTCTCCAAGGCCGAAGCACACTGATGAACCATGATATAAATCAGTTTTTGATTAGCTTCATTGAGATATTGGGCATCCTCTAGGTAAATAAAACCTATTGGCTTGTTATGAACCTTAAGTGGCATCAAAATCGCACCAGATGGCAACCATTCGTTGGAGTGGAGTTCGAAAATTTGCTCTGAATAGACTGTGATGATCTTTTCTACCTCTGAATTTTGGCAGGGATTCGCAAATCTACCCGTGCCCGCTTGAACCTTGACTTGATTACCATTTGCCGTGATAAGTAAACTATTGCTAATAGTGGAAATCAAACAACTTTCGCCTAGATTGCACAGGCCAATAATTTGGGTCAGTACCCCATTAAAAAATTGATTGAGGGATTGGGGGTGAGATAATTTAGGTGCTGCATCAAGAATTGAGCTAAGTCCCTTTCTATTTGTGTCAAGAGTACGGAGATCACGGTAAGACTTCAACGCAACACGCATGGTGGTATAAAGTTTCTGTGCCTTTAACTCGGTTTTATTCTTGTAATCATCAATATCATAACGATCAATCACTTCTTGTTCGGGGGCCATGCCCGGTTGTCCGGTGCGAATAATCAACCGGATAAGGGAATATTTGAGTTCATTGCGAATGAAATCGACTAATTGTAGGCCGGCATCATCGGTTTCCATGACCACATCAATTAAGGCCACCGCTATCTCTGGATCAGCCGCCAAAATGTCCCGTGCCTCTATACCTGACATCGCTTGAAGTAGTTGCAACGGTTTATCGGCAAACTTAAAGTCCTCAAGCGCAAAACGGGTCATGGCGTGGACATCAGGTTCATCATCAACGACAAGCACCTTCCAAGGCAGCCGTTTTATATTGGTTTTTGGTTCGGGCGTTTTTGTCTCGGTGCTGAGGCTGTCTTTTTTCCTTCTTTTCAGTTTCATTGGTTATCCTTTTATTTTTGGGTAATGGGTAATAGAGCGTTTGAGTCGGCTGGTAGGGGCAATCCGTAGGGTTGCCATCACGGGGCGGGGTGTTAAATTCAGAAACCGGGCAACCATCTGAAAAAGGGCAACCATCCGAAACCTGGCAACCATCCGAGAAAGGGCAACCACAAGGGATTGCCCCTACTAAGCCGTTTATGACTCAACAAAAGCGGTTTGTACCGGAAAATCAATCACAAACCGAACCCCATTACTGAGTGTACTATCGCAGGTAATCGTACCATTCAATTGGCTGGTGATGATATTGTAACAGATATACAATCCGAGCCCACTTCCCCCATGAGCGCGATGGGTGGTAAAAAACGGTTCAAAGATATTTTTCAAGTTTTCCGATGTAATACCTTTGCCAGTATCCGAATATTCAAAATGCAAATTATCCTCGTTAAGCCGTACCATAATACTAATAGTGCCAGAGTCTTTACCTTCTGAAAATCCATGTATCAGGCTATTCATTATTAAATTAGTGAGAATTTGCTCCAATGCGCCCGCCATGCTATAAACAGCGATTTCATCAGGGCAATTCACTTGAAATTCAATGGCTGTTTGTTTGAAATGATTCTGTAACGTATTAATTACATCCAAAATAGCCATTTTGACCTTAAAGTGTCTGACTTCATCAGAGGTTTGGTCAATGGCGGTGCGTTTGAAACTGCTCACCAAATCAGCGGCCCGATCTAAATTAGACAAAGTGAGTTCAGCCATCTCATCTAATCTTTCTAAACCAGAAACCAATTCTTCTTCATCCACTTCTTCTTGGTCAAGTAATTGCAAAATGGTTTTCATCTTTTGTTGCCCAGTTGAAGCTGTGCCAACCGCCACGCCAATTGGCGTATTCAGTTCATGGGCAAAACCGGCCACTAACCGGCCTAACGAAGCCATTTTTTCGCTTTGCACCAGTTCGTTGCGCGTATGGGTCAATTCTTCGATCTTGGCATTTAACTGGCTCGTCCTTTCGGCCACTTTGGCATCTA
>Ga0316201_10001317_pt1 | contig 16493 bp, 14 predicted proteins | sample CS6wburrow_MG_FD_204516 | JGI IMG/M metagenome (GOLD analysis project Ga0316201, IMG submission 204516) | Coastal sediment microbial communities from Delaware Bay, Delaware, United States - CS-6 worm burrow | ecosystem: Environmental > Aquatic > Marine > Coastal > Sediment | place: USA... | reverse complement strand
CCGAGTTCGCCGTCGTCGGCCATAGAGATCAACACCTCGGCTTCCTTGATGTCGACGCCTGCGTCATGCACGCCAGTGATTCCATAGGGCAGCAAATTCCGCGAGGCCATGCGATACGCAGCGCGGATATCGTCCTTGTCCGGATTGGGAACGTGGCTGGCGATCAGGCCCATCGCCTTATCGACGAAAATACCTGTCGCTTTGCCGTTTTTATCGCGCACGATCTTGCCGCCCGTGGGATCGGGCGTGTCATCTGTAATGCCTGCTATCTGCATGGCGCGGCTGTTGGCCCAGCCGGCGTGCCCGTCGATACGCCGCAGCCAGACGGGCTTGTCGGTGACCACAGCATCAATATCTGCTGCCGTTGGGAATTCCTGGACGGGCCAAAGGACCTGATTCCAGCCACGACCCTGGATCCAAGCTGAAGGTGGCGCGGTTTCTGAGTATTCGGCAATCTGTCGGAGAGCCGCACTTAGTGAAGTCAGGCCAGCGAGATTCAAGCTCCTCGCCAAAAAGCCGAAGTTGTACAAATGAGCATGCCCGTCAACGAGCCCCGGCAGAACAGTCCGCCCCGCGCCGTCAATACGTATGGCATCCGGGTGCTCGTTGAGTAATGATTCGGCGCCGGTCGCGACGACTCTGCCCTTGTCCGAGAAGATCAGAACACTGAACTCCTGGATACCTGTCGTGGTCGATGTATAACCAGTAACATTATGAATTGCGGTCTCGGTTGCAAACGCCGAGCCAGCCAGAAGCATCAAAACCAGGAAATCGATAACTCTACGCATATCCGCATTGTAATCGGATCGGAGCACAGGATGAAAAGACTAATTACCACACTTTCGCTCGCCCTCATTTTGGGTGCTTGCAGCCAGAGCAGCGATACACCGGCGCCAGGCGCAGCCGCTGATGCGTCGAAAATATTCGATATGCCATACCTGATGCGGGACCTCGACAATGGCCTGCGTGTCATCGTCGTGCCGACGGACTACCCGGATATCGTGACGATCCAGATTCCTGTGCAGACCGGGTCACGAAACGAAGTTGAGCCTGGCAAGACGGGCTTCGCGCATTTCTTCGAGCACATGATGTTCCGCGGCACCGAAAAGTATCCGGCCGATGTCTACGCCGATATCCTGAAGAAAGCCGGTGCGGACCAGAATGCCTACACGACCGACGATTACACCAACTACCACATCACATTTACCAAGGATGATCTCGAGAAGGTGATCGAAATGGAGGCCGATCGCTTCCAGAACCTGATCTACACCGAGGAGATGTTTCGTACCGAGGCGCTCGCAGTCAAAGGCGAGTACCTCAAGAATATTTCGAACCCGATTTTGATGATGCTGGAGCGCATTAGTGACCTGATGTTCGACAAGCACACCTACAAGCACACGACGATGGGCCTGCTCGAAGACATCGAAGCAATGCCTGACCAGATCGAGTACTCGCACACATTCTTCGACCGCTGGTACCGGCCGGAGAAGACGACCGTAATACTCGTCGGCGATGTGGATCCGGATGCCACGTTTGACCTCGTCAAGAAATACTGGGGCGATTGGGAGCGCGGTGACTACAACATCGATGTTCCGGTCGAGCCGCCACTTGGTGGACCAAAGTACGAGCACTACCAGTGGGATAGCCCCACGCAGCCGTGGCTGGTCATGGCGTTTCGTGGGCCGGCCTTTGTTGCCACCGAGAAAGACATGCCGGCGCTGGACCTGATCCAGGCCATTTATTTGTCTGAATCATCGGATCTCTACCGGCAGCTCGTTATTGAGGACCAGTCCGTCGATCAGCTGTTCGGCTATTTCCCGAATCAGAAGGATCCCGGGATGTTATTGATTGCAGCGCGGCTGACAGACGAGGCACACGCTGCCGACGTCCGCGATGCGATCAACCAGACTTTGGTCGCCGCACGCACCCAACTGGTCGACAATCAAAAGGTCGCGGAAACCAAGGCGAGACTCCGATATAGCTTCACATCAGGTCTCGGCAGCTCGGGCGATATTGGCGAGATGCTGGCTGGATTCGTGCACTACGACCGCACGCCTGAGATCATTAATGATGTTTACACCAGCTACGATGCGGTTACGGCTGACGACGTCCGCGAGGTATCAAACAAGTACTTTGTTGACGATTCCCGCGTGACGTTCACGCTGTCGAGTGACGAAGCCATGGCGGCAATCGACGGCATGACCTCGGTTGATGAACTTGTCGCTGCAGCAGGCATGGCTGAAGTGAGTGAGGCGGCAGTTGCAGCCGCGGATGAAATTGTTCTCCCGTCCCCGGATGTCGCGCCCGAAGATGCTACGCCGGTCTCATTCGTTGCCAAGCCATCTGCTTCGTCACCACTGATCGATGTGTCGTTTATCGTGCATGCAGGCGCCGGATTCGACCCGGGCGGCAAGAAAGGCCTGGCGACGTTAACCGCAGCAATGCTGACCGACGGCGGTTCGGAGGCCAAGTCGATCGATGAGATCAACGAGGCGATGTTCCCGATGGCAGCCGGATTCAATGCGCAGGTTGACAAGGAAATGACACGGCTGTCCGGACAGGTGCACAAGGACAATCTTGACGCGTGGTACGGGCTTGTTCGCGGACAACTGCTGTATCCGGCATGGTCGGAGCAGGACTTCGAGCGCATCAAGACGCAAATCACGAACGCGATCCGTACTGACCTTGTCGCCAATAACGATGAAGAGCTGGGCAAGGAATACCTGTACACCTTGATCTACGGCGAGGATCATCCTTACGGCTCATTGACCCTGGGCGCAACCAGCGATATCGAGTCAATTACGCTGGATGACGTGAAGATGTTCTATCGCGAGTACTACACGATCTCGAACATCACAGTGGGCCTGTCGGGCGGATATCCGGATTCGTTCCCCACGCGGATTAGCAACGACATGCAGAAGCTGGATGCTGGCGTCAAAGCACTACTCGATGCCCGCGCAGCACCACTCATTGAAGGTCGCCAGGCGGTCGTCATCGAGAAGGAAACACCGGGTGTAGCCGTATCTTTCGGGTTCCCGCTGGATCTCAAGCGCGGTGATCCCGACTGGGTCGCCTTGTGGCTCGCGCGCTCCTACCTGGGTGAGCACCGCAGTTTTAATAGCCATTTGTACCAGCGCATTCGCGAGACACGCGGCATGAACTATGGTGACTATGCCTACATCGAATATTTCCCGAATGGCATGTTCCAGTTTCATCCCAGCACTAACCTGGGACGACAACAGCAGATCTTCCAGGTCTGGATTCGTCCGGTGCGCAGCAACAACGATGCTCACTTCGCGACCCGGGTCGCCATGTATGAGCTCGAGAACCTGATCGACACAGGCATGAGCGAATCGGATTTCGAGGCGACGCGTTCGTTCCTGTCCAAGTTCGTCAGTCTGCTGACCGACGGCCAGTCGCGGCAACTCGGATACGCCATTGATAGCAAGTACTACCAGATCGATGACTTCGCCAGCTATGTCCGTGACGAGCTCAACAATCTGACGCTTGATGATGTCAATCGCGTGATTCGCGAGAATCTGAACATGGACAACATGCAGTACGTGTTCATCACCCGTGACGGAGCGGACTTACGTGACCGGCTGATGTCCGACCAGGCGTCGCCGATGACCTACGATGCGGAACTGCCACAGGACGTCCTCGATGAAGACAGGATGATCGACAGTATTCCGCTTGGCTTCGATTCGGTAACGGTTGTACCAGCTGAGGAAGTCTTCAGGTAGGAACGCTGCTTGCAGCGCGATAGTCGCGATTGTGGCGGCAGATCAAACCTCGATCTGCTGCCATTTGCGGCCGCGCCACATCGACAGGAATACAAAGGACTGCAAAGCCCGTGTAATGCCCTGCCATAACCAGACGCCGAGCAAGCCGTAGCCCAGGTACGGGCCGATCACGAAGGCGAGTGGCAAGAACAGCAGCCACTGCGTTCCTATGCTGACGTACATGAAGCGCCGAGCATCGCCGGCTCCGAGCAAGCCGTGCATGAAGGCGAAGCCAATGGCCTCGATCGGCATCGTCAATCCCATAATGCGCATGGGCCAGCGGGCGAGCTCGCGTGTCGATTCTTCATGAATAAAGATCGACGACACGAGATCAGGAACCAGCCACATTGGAAGTCCAAGCGCGGTTAGCAGAACGACCGTAATCTTCGCGACATCGAAAGCCCACTGGTAGGCGTCGTCGGGCTCGCGCTTGCCGAGCGCTTGCCCGACCAGCGTTGCGCAAGCGAGTCCCAGGCCGAGGCCCGGCAGGATCGCGAACAGGAGCACGGTAACAAGAACATTGGCCGCGGCGAGCGATGGCGTGCTGATGCGGCCAATTATCCAGAACATCGCGACGAGGCCAGCTGCGAAAAAAAGCTGCTGCAAGCCTGAAGGAATGGACACCCTGATCAGGGACGTGGTCTCGGCTCGCGTTGCCAGGCGGCGCAGGAATCCATCCTTTCGAACGTGCTTGAAGCCGAGGTAGAAATACACCAGTGTGCCAACCGCCATCGAAATTGCGCTGGCCATGCCGGCACCCGTAACGCCCAGGGCCGGGGCACCGAATTTGCCAAAAATCAGCACGTAGTTGAGGAAGATGTTGGTCGCATGCATAACGATCAAAGTCGTCATGTAAAGGCGTGACAGGTCGAGCGCGTTCCAGTAGCCACGGAACGCGAAGTTCATGCCGACAAAAACGATGGCGCCCAACCGCCATTCAATGTACGGAGTGCCGAGCGCAACCACCTCCGGATCCGCATTCATGTAGGGGAACACGGGCTCGACGAGCTGAATCAGGACCAGTGAAAACACGGGCGCAACGACAAGCACGACCACGAGTGCGGCATTAAGGATGGCGGCAGCACGTTCGGGCCTGCCTTCTCCTTTTCTGCGCGCGGCGCTGGTTTGTACGCCGGTCGAAATGCCGAGGATCAGTGCCTGGCACATGAACACGATAAAGCCGCCGAGGCCAACGGCAGCCAACGCGGCGTCGCCGAGAAAACCCACCATCGCCGTATCGACAATGTTGAGCAGATTCTGCGATACCATGCCACCGATGATTGGCAGGGCCAGGGCAAAGATACGTTGGCGGCGTTCCAGGTCCATGCTAATGAGAGCTCCTGATGACAAAAACAAAAGGCGGCCAAGCAGTGACCTGGATTTCAACTATCTCATACGACGATGCGGATGATGACCGGTCAGCTGCAGTTCGACAGGCGCTCCAGGCCAAAGATCCCGGCGCAGCGCAGGATTGAATGGCGAAATCATTGGGCTGTCGCCCGGGATTCGGACGATCCGCATAACTGAAGCCACCGCTAGTTTGTAGTTTATTAACAACAAAAAGCTGTAAATCCCCAGATTTGGCCCTGAAAAAGGTCTAAAGAATTGACAAATCGTGGTATTTCTGCGAACTTCAGGTTTCGAAAGCGTAGTCTTTCAGCAACAAAAAAGACACGCCACGAATTGCAGGACACCTTCAGGTACGGCTTGGCGGGGGACTCAGGGGGCCAGGAACCACGTGCTAACGTTGGTCGAGAAGCGGCTTCGCAAGAAGCCGCTTTTTTTGTGGCTGACGAAATCGCCCGCTGGGGCGGGCTCCTACAATAGCCCAAACACTATTTGGGGATTGTGATGCATCTCGAGAACCGACTTGCGTACTGGCGAGCGAATCTGCGGCTCGTTTTCATCTGCCTCATCATCTGGTTTACCTGCTCGTACGGCTTCGGCGTACTCCTTGTCGAACAGCTGAATCGCATCCGCATCGGTGGCTTCCAGCTCGGTTTCTGGTTCGCCCAGCAAGGCTCCATCTACGTCTTCGTTGCGCTGATCTTCTTTTATGCCTGGCGCATGAACCACATCGATCGAAAGTTCGATGTCCATGAGGACTGAGCGGCAGCGATGAGTCTGCAAGCGCTAACCTATATCGTCGTCGGGCTAAGCTTTGCGCTCTACATCGGTATTGCCGTGTGGTCGCGCGCCCACAATACCGGCGACTTCTATATTGCCGGAAAAGGCGTCTCGCCCATCGCCAATGGCATGGCAACTGCGGCTGACTGGATGAGTGCGGCGTCATTTATTTCGATGGCGGGGCTCATTGCATTTCTTGGCTACGACGGCTCGGTGTACCTGATGGGCTGGACAGGCGGCTATGTGCTGTTAGCGCTGCTGCTGGCACCGTACCTGAGGAAATTCGGCAAATTCACGGTGCCGGAGTTCATTGCAGAGCGTTACTACTCCAAAACGGCACGCATCGTAGCGGTCATCTGCCTGATCTTTATTTCATTCACCTATGTTGCCGGCCAGATGCGCGGCGTGGGCATCGTATTTTCCCGCTTCCTCGAGGTCGAGGTGACTGTCGGCCTACTCATCGGCATGGGCGTTGTTTTCGTTTACGCGGTGCTCGGTGGCATGAAGGGCATCACGTATACGCAGGTGGCGCAGTATTGCGTGCTGATTTTCGCCTACACCGTGCCCGCGATCTTCATCGCGATACAATTGACGGGCAACCCGATTCCACAAATAGCGTTCGGCAGTGAGGTCGCCGGCAGCGGCACTGCTTTGCTGGACAAGCTCGACGACATCGTCACGTCGCTGGGTTTCAACCAGTACACCTCCGGCACCAAGAGCCGTATCGACGTCTTCTGTATAACGATGGCACTCATGGTCGGTACGGCTGGCCTGCCACACGTCATCGTGCGCTTCTTCACTGTACCCAGGGTTCGTGATGCCCGCATTTCTGCCGGATACGCGCTGCTGTTTATCGCGATTCTGTACACGACGGCGCCGGCCGTCGGGTCCATGGCACGCTACAACCTGCTTGAAACCATTCAGCCAGGTGAGGTCGGTGCGGTCGACGGCAACCTGGCGTATGACGATCGTCCTGCGTGGTTCGAAACCTGGGAGCAAACAGGACTCGTTCAGTTCGACGACAAGAATGGCGATGGGCGCATTCAGTACTACAACGATGCCAATCCCGGCTTCGAATCTCAGGCAGCAGATTACGGTTGGCAGGGCAATGAACTCAGTGTCGATCGCGACATCATGGTGTTGGCCAATCCCGAGATTGCCGGCCTGCCCAACTGGGTGATCGCACTGGTCGCGGCGGGTGGCATCGCGGCGGCCCTGTCCACCGCAGCCGGCCTGTTGCTCGTCATCTCGGCAGCGGTTTCGCATGACCTGATCAAGGGCATTGTGGCGCCACATATTTCCGAGAAGCATGAACTTCTGGCCGGGCGTATCGCGGCCGCATTTGCGATTCTCATAGCTGGCTACCTGGGTTTCGATCCGCCCGGCTGGGTTGCACAGGTTGTGGCATTCGCGTTCGGCCTTGCGGCGGCGTCACTGTTCCCGGTCATCTTGCTCGGGATCTTTTTCAAGCGCGTCAACAAGCAGGGCGCAATCGCAGGTATGCTAACCGGGCTCCTGTTTACCTATGGCTACATCGAATATTTCAAGGGCTTGTTTTTGAAGTGGGCGGGGGCGCCCTGGGGTGACAATGCTGCAGAGTTTTGGTTATTCGGGATTTCGCCCGAGGGCATTGGCGTTATCGGCATGTGCCTGAACTTTATCGTCGCGATCTCTGTCAGTTACATGACCGCGCCGCCACCAGAGCGCATTCAACACATGGTCGAGCACATTCGTGTGCCGCGACATTTTAACGAGGAACATGCATGACCACACGATCACTTCTATCCATACTTGCCTTATCGTTGCTCTCTATTGCCGGAGTCCGCGCCGCGGAACTGTCTGCTGAGGAGCAACGCATGGCGGACTGGATTGATGCGCACGCTGAGGACGCCATCGCGTTGCTCGAGGAAACAGTCAATATCAGCAGTGGCACGATGAACCACGACGGTGTTCGCGAAGTGGGTCGCGTCATGCAGCGCGAACTCGATTCGATCGGGCTCGAAACAGAGTGGATCGACATGCCGGCCGAGGTCAACCGGGCAGGGCACCTGTTCGGACGCAAGGACGGAGAGGGCGACAGAATATTGCTTATCGGTCACCTCGACACGGTGTTCGAAGCCGATGACGCGTTCCAGGGATTCGTCCGTGACGGCGACTCGGCCACGGGTCCGGGTGTCGACGACATGAAGTCTGGTAATGTCGTTATTGTCTACGCGCTGAAGGCGCTGCAGCAGATTGGTGCGCTTGAGAATATTCCAGTTGTTGTGGCCTACACCGGTGATGAAGAGAAATCCGGATCACCGTTGTCGATTTCGCGCAGGGACCTGATCGAGGCCGGGCAGTGGGCTGATATTGCGCTGGGCTTCGAAAGTGCGATTCATTACGACGGGCAGGACTGGGCGACCATTGCACGACGCAGTTCGAGCAGCTGGATACTTGAGGTCGAGGGCAAGCAGGCTCACTCGTCCGGCATCTTCAGCGAGAATGTCGGCGCCGGTGCGATTTTTGAAGCCGCGAGAATTCTCAATGCTTTTTACGATGATGTACGCGGTGAGGAGCACCTGACGTTTAACGCTGGCAACATACAGGGTGGTACCGACGTCGAGTACGACGACCAGCAGAACCGGGGAAGCACGTTTGGCAAGACCAATGTCGTGCCGCGAAAGCTTATCGTGCATGGCGGCATCCGGACGATTTCGATCGACCAACTGGAGCGCACGCGCGAAAAGATGCGGGAAATCGTTGCCAACAATCATCCACACACCTCGGCCAGCATCAGCTTCAGTAGCAGCTATCCGCCGATGGCGCCGACTGAGGGCAATCGCCGGTTGGCCATCAGGCTATCGGATATCAATGAAGCGCTTGGCCGTGGGCCAATGCCGCTGCTGGATCCCAGCCGACGAGGTGCGGCCGACATCTCGTTCGTCGCCCCGTACACCGACGGCCTGGCCGGCCTCGGCTCCCTGGGCAGGGGAGGGCACACGCCCAACGAGAGCATTGACCTGACCTCATTGTCGCTGGCGATCAAGCGAGCCGCGATCCTGATTTACAGGTTGGGGCCCGGGCAGCAGGCGGAGTAAGGTACCCGGCCAATGAGTCACGCTCATCACAACAGCAATATGCGCCGGGTAACCATCGCGCTGGTCCTGACCGGCACGTTTATGGTCGTCGAGGTCGTCGGCGGAATCCTGTCCGGGTCGTTGGCGTTGCTCGCCGATGCGGGTCACATGCTTACCGACACCATGGCACTCGCTCTTGCCGCCGCCGCGTTTCAGGTCAGCAAGCGACCGGCTGACTCAACGCTGACCTACGGTTACCAGCGTTTCCAGATTCTTGCTGCGTTCGTTAACGGCCTGAGCCTGTTGTTCATCGTCGGCTGGATTCTTTACGAGGCTGTCAGTCGTTTCATCGCGCCTCAGGACGTCATGGGCGAGACGATGCTGGTTGTGGCCATTGCTGGTCTCGTCGTGAATATCATTTCATTTGCTGTCTTGCACGGCGGCGACAAGGATAATCTCAACATTCGCGGAGCAGCTCTGCATGTCGCAGGTGACCTGCTTGGTTCGGTTGCCGCGATAGTGGCGGCCGTGGTCATTATTTACACGGGTTGGATGCAAATTGACCCAATTCTGTCGATCGCGGTGGCAATACTGATTCTCAAGAGTGCATGGGCACTCGTGAAGCGCAGCGCGCACGTACTGCTCGAGGGCGCGCCGGAGTGGCTCGATATCGATGTCATGCGTGAGCACCTGATCGAAAAAATCCCGGAGGTTGCGAGTATTCATCACGTTCATGTCTGGGGTATGACCCCGCAGGACCTGATGCTGACAATGCATCTGTGTGTCAGCGCGCAGCCGGAAAACCCTACCGACATCATTCGCAGGGTGAAACTGCAGTTGCGCGAGGAGTACGGTATCGGTCACTCGACCATCGAGATCGAGGTCGACGACTGCGCTGACCATTAGTCGGTGGGCTGGACGTTTCCGATGTAGGGCAGCGTGCGGTTCTGTTCTGCGTAGTCGAGTCCGTACCCAACCACCCATTCATCGCCGATGTCGAAGCCCACGTAGTCAATGTTGACATCCACTTCCGCACTCTCTGCCTTGCGCAGCAGGGTGCAGGTCTTGATAGATGCCGGGAAGTGCGATTCGAGCATACCAATGAGGTAGGTCAACGTGTGACCGGTATCGACGATGTCTTCTACAATCAGTACGTGGCGTCCCTCGATATTGCCGCGCACATCCATGACGAGTCGCACGGCGCCGCTCTTGCTGCCAGCACCGTAACTTGAGACGGCAATGAACTCTATCGTTCGTGGAATAGTCATGTTGCGCGACAGATCGGCAAGAAATATGAAGGAGCCTTTTAGGACGCCAATCAGGACAACTTCGCCCGCGTCTGCATAGTCAGCAGAAATCTGGGCTGCGAGTTCGCTTACGCGTTTGCGGATATCGGATTCCGAGATCAACTCGGGTGGCAGGGCATCAGTCACGCGGGATTTCCTTGGGGGCCGAATGCGGTAAGGTAGCACAACATGAAACGCTCAATCGCCATCGCTGGAAATATGGGCTCGGGAAAATCGACGCTTGTCGAGTTTCTCTCCCGCACCTATAACGTCACGCCATTCTACGAGCCGAACGACGAGAACCCGTACCTCGCCGACTTCTACAAGGACATGAAAGCCTGGGCCTTTCAGTCGCAATTGTATTTTCTGAGTAACAAGTTTCGTCTGCACCAGGAGCTGGATCGGCAAGATGGCGTGGTAGCGCTCGATCGAACCATTTTCGAGGATGCCGAGATCTTCGCGACAGCGTTGCACCAGATGCGCAAGATATCGAAGCGAGACTGGGCGACCTACCAGAGTTTCTATGCTGCAATCCTCGATGCCATACGGCCACCTGACCTGATGATTTACCTGCGCTGCTCGATGCGCACATTGCGACAACGCATTAGGCTGCGTGGGCGCAAGATGGAGCAGGACGTACCGCTGGCTTACCTGAAGCGCCTTGAACGGCTGTATGACGGTTGGATAGATTCGTATTCGATGAGCGACGTCCTGGTTCTTGAAACTGACAACCTCGACTATATCCACGACCTCGTGCACCGGCTGGACGTGATGCGGCGGATTGAGGCCGTACTGCCCCCCGAGCTGGTCAAGCCGACGTTATAGAGGCGTTGCCGGCTATACGATTGGGTCGTGTTTTGACATATCCGTAGATTCCACTATTGCAATCACTAATGCGAATCATTATCATTTGCCACAATCTAGGGAAACCACTATAAAAACCGATAGTTATGGATAAAAACGGCAAATCGCTCGCATCCCTGAAGCGGGGACAGAAAGGCATCATCGCATCGGTCGACGCGACGGACCCGCAGGTACTGCGCCTGATGACGCTGGGCCTTGTTGAGGGCACCGAGGTTGAACTCGCCGGCAGTGCGCTGGGCGGTGACCCGATGGAATTCCGGCTGTTTGGTTGTGGCATTTCCCTGCGCCAGGAGCAGGCGCGCAGCTTTACCGTCTCGTCCCTCGAGTCCGGTGACTAAGACGTCCGAAACCCGGATTTCCATATCTGACATTTCCGTAAGCCGGCGACCTTCTGCCAGCATCGCGGTTGTCGGTAGTCCCAATTCCGGCAAGAGCACACTCTTTAACAGGCTTACCGGCCTGCGTCAGCGCATCGGCAACTATCCGGGCGTCACGGTCGAGAAACACGTTGGCACCCTGAAGTCAGACACAAAGACCATAGAACTCGTCGACTTACCGGGTACCCACGGGCTCAGCGCTCATTCCTTCGAGGAACAGATTGCGATCGACGTCATCTTCGGGCGCATGGCAGGAACACAGCCGCCCGATGCCATTCTCGCGGTCGTCGATGCGACCAATCTCTACCAGGGGTTGTACCTCGTACAGCAGCTGCTGGATCTTGAACGGCCGATCGTCGTTGCGCTGACGATGTCGGATGCGGCGGAGAGAAGCGGCGTTGTAATCGATATCGATGCGCTCGCGGAGCGCCTCAACGGAATAACCATATGCCGGGTCGTCGCAACCACCGGGCAGGGCATCAACGAACTTCGCAATGCACTCATCGATCTGACCGACCAGCCGGCGCCACAAGCGACGACGGCATGGCCGGAGTTAACGAGTATCGCGCAAGAACTCGCGGATGCGGCCACGGTGCCGTTGAGCATTGCCGAGATCGAGCGTCTCATTGTGGATGGGGCGACGGGTGCGAACCAGAACGTGCTCGATTGCCTGGGTCCCGACGCTGCGAAACGCGTTGAACGTTACCGCGAAGAGCTGTTCGGTTTCGAGCCGCCACTCGCCAGGGAAGCCCGGGTTCGATACAAGTGGGTCCGCGAGGTGTTGCATGAGGTGCAGCAAAAAGCACCACCGTTCTATTCATGGCGAACGCGACTTGGCGCGTTTCTGAACAGGCCAATTCCCGGCACGATTGGTCTGTTTCTTGTCATGGCCATCGTATTTCAGGCCGTGTTCGCGTGGGCGACGCCGATCATGGACCTGATCGATAGTGGTACCGCGGTACTCGGTTCGGCTATTGCCGTGCACTTGGGCGACGGTGCCTTTGCCAGCCTGATCTCAGACGGCGTCATTGCGGGTGTTGGCAGCGTAATTATCTTCCTGCCGCAAATTCTCATCCTGTTTATCTTTATCATCCTGCTTGAAGATTCAGGCTACCTCGCTCGTGCAGCCTACCTGATGGACCGCGCCATGCGCTCGGTTGGCCTGTCGGGCCAGTCGATCATTCCGATGATATCGAGCTTCGCATGTGCGGTACCCGGCATTATGGCAACGCGCGTCATCCCAAATCGTCGCGATCGAATTGCGACAATTCTCGCTGCGCCGTTCATGACCTGCTCTGCGCGACTGCCGGTTTATGCGCTTCTGATCGCTGCGTTCGTGCCAGCGCAGGACGTCGGGTTTCTCAACCTGCAGGGGCTGGTGCTGTTCGGTCTCTACATGTTCGGCATCGTTGGCGGCATTCTGACGGCCCTGTTAATTCGGAAAACTGCGTTGCGCGGCCCGAAACAGCCGTTCGCGCTCATGCTGCCGGAGTTCAGGCGGCCGAACCTACAGACCGTGCTCATCCAGCTATACGGTCGTGCGAAGGTATTCCTTTATCGTGCCGGCACTGTGATTTTCGCCGTAGCGGTCGTTGTCTGGGCGCTGGCCTATTATCCTCGTGCAACGGACATCGATCCGATGCTCAACGAGAACCAGGCGGCAGCAGCGCAACTCGAGCAAAGCTGGCTGGGTCGTGCCGGCAAAACTGTCGAGCCCCTGTTTGAGCCTTTGGGCTGGGATTGGCGCGTGTCATCGGCGGTCATCGCCGGCTTCCCGGCACGCGAGGTTGTCGTCGCTGTACTCGGAACGGTCTATGCGGTCGGTGACGATGCCGATGAAGCGTCGCTGACAAAACGTTTGCGTGCGGCAGCGTGGCCTGACGGCCGACTTGTGTTCACGCTGCCGATGGTGATCGGGTTGCTCATTTTCTATGCGTGCTGCCTGCAATGCGCAGCGACGCTTGCCGTCATTCGGCGCGAGACGAATACATGGCGCTGGCCGGTTTTTGCATGGGTATACATGACGACGATCGGCTACGTCGGCGCGTTGCTGGCGTACCAGCTCCTCTAGGAGCTGCGCTCGCACTGCAACTGCGTTTCTAGTCGAGCGCGAAACAACCAAGGTCCTCGGCCGTAAATAGATCGCCGTTGTAACCCTCACGAACAATCTCTACGTTCTCGTCGAAGCTGCTCAGGCTGCGTGCCATGAAGTGGCTGAGCAACAGGCGGTCTGCATGGGCGGCCGCGGCAATCTCGGCAACGCGACTGGGCACAGCATGCAATTCTTTCGCCGCGTCACCCGCGTTCTCCGGGATTGGCATATGCATGACCAGCAAGCTCGCATCTTGTGCAAATTTGCCGAACTCCGGGTCGCTGCCGTTCTGGTCGCTCGAAAACACGATTGCCTTACCGCGACCTGCTTCGATTCGAAAGGCCAGCGCCGGCACTATGCCGTGCGGTACGTGTGCCGCGAAAGCAGAAATCGTGTAGACGTCAGGTAAAAGGTCGCGATTATTTTGCGCATTCGGGCCAATCTCCAATGGGATTAGGAGCGGCAAACCGCCGCTGCCATCGAGGTAGCCCGACAGGTACTTGAAAGCGCCGGTTTCACTGTTCAGATTACTGTGCAGGAACTCGTCGAGGCCTGGAAAACGAGGCGCGCCTGAGGGTCCGACAACGGTCAACGGCCTGTCGCGATTCGCAAAATTCCCGGACTTCAGCAGAGCAACAAAATCAGCCGAATGGTCGGCATGAAAATGACTGAGCCCTATGAGCTCAAGGTCATTGAAGCTTGCGTGGGCCTCCCCGAAGCGCAGAAAACTGCCGCCACCGGCGTCGATGAGGACGCGGGACTTGCCGTCGATCCAGACAATATACGCAGTCGATGCGCGGGCATCGTCTGCGATCGGGCCCCCTGAGCCGAGAACCTGCACAGCCACACCTTCGGCCGGTGGGCAAAGCGCTGCCGGCTGGGCGCATGCGTGGCCAGAAAACAACGCACAAACGCTGATGAACATTAGGATTGAGGATTTCATGTTGTGCATTATACAGGGCGTGTCGGCGCAGCCGGGCAGTGGCATACTTCGGGAGTGCCAGAACCATTACTTGTCATTGCCTGCGGTGCCTTGGCCCGGGAGATTACCGAGCTGAAGAACTCGCAGGGTTGGGATCATATGCATCTTTCTTGTATCGATGCATGGTTGCATAACCGGCCGGAGAAAATACCGGACAGGTTGCGTAGCAAAATCCGAAAATACAAGGAGGACTACGCACACATATTCGTTGCTTACGCGGATTGCGGAACGGGTGGCGCGATTGACAAGGTGCTCGCCGAGGAGGGCATTGAGCGACTGCCGGGGGCGCACTGCTACGAGTTTTTTGCAGGTGCGAACAGATTCGCTGCGTTGGCCGAAGCAGAGCCGGGCACGTTTTACCTGACGGACTTCCTCGCAGAGCACTTTGAACGTTTTGTTATCAAGCCACTGAAGCTCGATTCTCACCCGGAGTTACGCGACACTTATTTCGGCAACTATCGCCGCCTTGTTTTCCTGTCGCAGACGCACAACGAAAGACTGCTGGATGCGGCAAGGGACGCGGCGCAGCAGTTGGAACTGGATTTCGAGCACGTGCATTGCGGTTTTGGCGAACTTGAAAAGTCGCTACACGATTCGATCGAGAGCAAGACGGATGGTTAAACTGATTTTAATATCCTGGAAAGACATACCGGCACAAGTCATCGTGCAGCGCGGTCGTATTCGCGAAAAGGCAGTCTTGAGTAAGCGCTTTCACGAGGCCATCGACCGTGCGGCGATGCGAGCCGGTAAGGGCAGCAGCGACGCGTACATTGCGGAATGGAAACGCGAGGCATCGAAACTTGAGACAGATGACGACCTGAAGGACGTCGCCGCAAATGAGATCAGCCGTCTCGAAGCCGAGTACCCGGACGAGCGATTGCTGCAACTGATTCGCAATTACGGCTCAAACGAACCACATGGAGCAAATACAGATGACTGAAACAGTTGTCAGTTCGGCCAGTAGAGAAGTTCGAATCGGCTTCGATCGGCCGTTTGTCATCATTGGCGAACGCATCAACCCGACAGGTCGCAAGATTCTCGCCGAAGAAATGAAAAACGGCGACTACAGTCGCGTCGTAGCTGACGCGCTTGCGCAGGTCGAGGCTGGTGCCCACATGCTCGATGTGAATGCCGGCATTCCGCTTGCTGATGAGCCCGCAATCCTGGCCGAGGCCGTAAAGCTCGTGCAGTCGGTCACTGATGTTCCGTTATCGATAGACTCATCGATCGTCGCCGCACTCGAATCCGGATTGTCCGTGTACGAAGGCAAGGCTCTCGTCAATTCCGTGACAGGCGAAGAAGAGCGCCTCGAAATTGTTTTGCCACTCATCAAGAAATACGGTGCCGCGGTGGTCGCGATCTCCAACGATGAGACCGGAATCTCAGAAGATCCTGACGTGCGCTTCAATGTTGCAAAGATGATTGTTGAGCGTGCCGCCGATTACGGTATTCCGCGCGAAGACGTTGTCGTTGACCCGCTCGTCATGCCAATCGGAGCGATCAATTCGGCAGGCAAACAGGTGATGCACATTGTTCGGCGTCTTCGTGAGGAACTCAAGGTGAACACCACTTGCGGTGCGTCCAATGTCAGCTTCGGACTGCCTAATCGCAACGGCATCAATAGCGCGTTCCTGACAATGGCGATATCGGCAGGTCTGACCTCGGCTATTACAAGCCCGCTGCACGCCGAGACGATGCAGGCCGTGCTCGGTGCCGATGTCATGATGGGGAACGACCCGGACTGCAGGAAGTGGATTGCGAAGTATCGCGAGCCGAGCGCTGATGGCGAAGCGCGCGGTCGGGGCGGCCGCCGCCGACGTCGCCGTGGATAAAATGGCAACGAAAGACGCCAGGGTCGTATTTACACCGTCGGGCAAGCGGGGCAGTTTCCCGCCTGGCACTCCTGTGCTCGACGCGGCACGCA
>Ga0316201_10001316_pt1 | contig 16501 bp, 11 predicted proteins | sample CS6wburrow_MG_FD_204516 | JGI IMG/M metagenome (GOLD analysis project Ga0316201, IMG submission 204516) | Coastal sediment microbial communities from Delaware Bay, Delaware, United States - CS-6 worm burrow | ecosystem: Environmental > Aquatic > Marine > Coastal > Sediment | place: USA... | reverse complement strand
GCGGTCACCTCGCCGCTGACCGGCCCCTGCACGACGTCGCAGATGGCCTTGAGCACGCTGTCGGTGTCGGTGTTGCCTTCCTTGGCCATGAGACTGGGGTTGGTCGTGACGCCGTCACACATCCCCATGGCCTTGATTTCCTTGATGGCCTCGAGGTTCGCGGTGTCGATGAAAAACTTCATGGCTCGTCTCCTTCGCCTGGCGCGGTCGCGTTGAATTCCGGATCCATCAGTTCCTCCGGATAGGTGACTTCTTCGAGAAAAAGGCCGGCAGCCGGGGCCATCTTGCCGGCGGCGCTGCGGCTGCGTGCGGCCAGGATATCAGGGATGTCGTTGTCCCGCTCACCGACACCGATTTCAATCAGGGTGCCGAGCATGTTGCGCACCATGTGGTGCAGAAAGCGGTTGGCGTGAACCCGAAAGATAGCTGAATCGTCCCGCCATTCAAAGGCGCAATGGCTGACTTCACAAATGTTGGTGTTCGCCTTCAACGAGGACGCCTTGCAGAAACTGGTGAAATCGTGCGCCCCGCAGAAAGCGCCGGCACCCGCATCCAGGACCGCCCGGTCAAGCGGACGGAACACATGCCAGGACAGTGGCCGGAAGATGTCCCGCACCAACAGGATGTTATAGCTGTAGGAGCGGGACGTCGCCGAGAAGCGCGCGTTGAAATCGTGCGATACCCGGCGAACCGCGCGGATATCGATGTCGTCGGGCATCATCCGCGGCAAGGCGCGCATGATGCGCTCCACCTCGTCATCCGTCGCGACCGTCAGGTGCGCCGTCTGCCCGCGCGCGTTCACGCCGGCGTCGGTCCGGCCGGCCCCGACCGGAGTCACCGGACGGCCCAGCAGCCGCGTCAGGTAGTCCCGCAGCTCGCCCTGGACCGTGCGCGCCTCCGGCTGGATCTGCCAGCCGTGGAATTCGCGCCCGTTGTAGGCGATATCCAGACGCAGGCGGTGCCCGCGCCTCATGGGGCCACCGGTCGACCGGCGGCCGCGACCGTCCAGATCACAAAGGCCAGCCACAGGACCAACGCCCCCAGCTGCAGGACCGGGACCGGCCTGCGGCCGAGGGCCGGATCCGGCCGCCGGTGCCGCAGGGAAAGCGACAACGCCTCCGCCCGGCGCACCAGGGACTCGAGCAGAGGCACCACCACGCGGGCGCGGTCGGTCAGATCCCGCCGCCACCGGCGCAGACGCCCCGGAGCAGGCGGCGCCGCTCCGGCAGGCCCGGTGCGCCGCAGACGCACGACCGCCTCGATCCGGCGTCCCTCGCCCAGCACCGCCGGTGCGGTACCCAGGGCGACTGCCAGCATCAGCGGCAGGTCTGCGGTCGGCAAGCCCAGTTTCTGCAGGGGCCCCAGCCACCAACCGGCGCCCACGACCAGATCGTCCAGCGGGGTGACCCGCAGATACAGACCCAGCCAGGCCACCGAACAGATCACGCGGCCCAGGGCGCCCAGCCCCGCCAGGAAACCCGCGGCCGACGGTCGGCCCAGGGGCGACGCCCAGGTCGAGGTGAACGTGTGGACCAGCACGACCAGAATGCCGACCGCGGCCCAGGGCCGCAATGCCCGCCACTGGTGGCCGGCATCCAGGCCGGTGCCCAGCATGGCGACGATCAGGGCCACGAGCATGGCCGCCAGCAGCACCGGGCCCGCCACCATGCAGGTGACCAGACCGAGCAGCAGACCGCCGAGCCGGACCGCGGGATGCAGCCGGCTCAAAGGCGACGGGCTCAGGCCCGCGGCGGCGAATGCGGAGCCGTTGATCAACCCGACTTCTTCCCGGCCAGCAGGCCTGCGATCTGCACCGCGTTCCAGGCGGCGCCCTTCAGGAGATTGTCCGCCACCACCCAGCACAGCAAGGCGCAGGGATCGGTGGGATCCGGCCGCAAGCGCCCCACGTGAACGGAGCGGGAACCGTCGATCTCCAGGGGGGTCAGGTACTCGCCCGGTCCGGCGGCCGACTCGACGCCGGGAAAGTCCGCCAGCGCGGCCTGCGCCGTTGCGGCAACAAAAGGCCGGTCGCATACGAGCCGGATGGCGGCGCTGTGACCGTTGACCACCGGTACCCGGGTCGCCGTACACGAGACGGCCAGGTCCGCACCCCGACCCAGGATCTTGCGGAGCTCGCGCACCACCTTGACCTCTTCCTCGTAGGAGCCGTCGTCCCCGAGCGTACCGATGGCCGGAATGACGTTGCGGTGGATCGGACGCGGAAACGCGCCCGACGTGTCGGGTTCACCGGCCTCTTCGTGCATGAGGGCGGCCACGGTCGCCTGCCCGCCGCCGGACACGGCCTGCAGGGTGGTGACATGGGCCTCGCGCACCCCGAAAACCGCGTGGAGCGGCGCGACGGCCAGCGCCACCTGGATGGTCGAACAATTCGGGTTGGCGATGATCCCACCGGCATGACCGGGCTCGAGGGCGGAGACGAGATTCCCGTTGATCTCGGGCACGACCAGGGGCACGGTGTCATCCATCCGCCAGGCGGACGAGTTGTCCACCACCCAGACGCCCTGCTCCCGGGCCAGCGGCGCCCACTCCAGGCTGGGACCGCCGCCGGCGCTGAACAGGGCGATGTCCACCCCGGCGAAGTGCTCGGCCGCCACCTCGTGGCACTCCAGCTCCCGTTCCCGGAACGGCATTCTCGTGCCGGCGCCGTTCGCCGAGCTCAGCAGGACGGGATCACCAGTGATGAAAGTGGCTTCTTCCAGCAGGTTGAGCATGGTGCGGCCCACCAGGCCGGTGGCCCCCAGAACGGCGATTCTCACGGCTGACCCCTCTCCCGATTCGGGAATGCGGTTGTTCGTCGCGGCGGCCCCATACTAGCACCGCCGCACCGGAGGGTCAAAACCGGGGATTGGCCGCCGGCACCGGCGGTGCTAGTCTCAGGCCCAACCCATCATCGCGGCTGATCCCGCACGGACGAAAGAGATCTTGCATGCTGCAGAGCCAAGGATTCGCCGGATTGCCCGCCTGCCTTCGCCCGCTGGCGACCGGCCTGCTGTTGCTGGCCGCTGCCATTGCCGGCGGCGGCTGCACCGAGGATGCCGGCATGCGGGCCGAGAATCTGGAAGCGCTGGCCCGCTGGGAAGACATGAGGCTGGCCCCCCAGGATTCGCTGCAGGCCTTGCTGGCCGGACCGGACGCCCACGTCCGCCTGGCGGCCGTGCGGACCGCCGGTCTCATCGGTCGCAATGACATCCTGCCCGACCTGACCGCCGCCCTGGACGATCCCAGCATGACCATCCGCAAGGAAGCCGTCTGGAGCCTGGGTCTGCTGCAGGATCCGGCCGCGGTGCCGGTTCTCGAGAAGACCGCCGGTGACCCGCGACCGGCGCTGCGCCTGGCCGCGCTGGCGGCCCTCGGTCAGGTAGCCAACCCCGGATCCGCCCTCCTGGAAGCCGCCGCCGCCGCGGACGCCGCCGAAGCGGCGCTGGCCTGGGACGGCCTGCGCAACGTGGCCGCCGACGTTCCGCCGGAGCAGCTGCTGCCGGCCATCCAGGGCGGCCTGACCAGACCGGAAACCGAGGTGCGGTGGCGTGTCCTGCGCTGCGCCGAACTGTCCCCCGATTCCAGCCTCATCGCCTTGATCGTGCCGTTGGCCCGCGCCGAACACGTCCAGGTGCGCGTCCATGCCTACCGCGCCCTGGCCCGCCTTGACAGGCGCGCGGCGCTGCAGGCGGTCATCGACGGCTTCGACAGCCACGACCGTTTCCGTGGACGGAACCGCAGCCGGGTCGATATCGCCGGCTGCCGTGCCCTCGGCAGGCTGGGCGGCCTCAGCGTCGAGGCCACCGACCCGCCGGACGATCCGGGCCCCATGGCGGCCCTGCTCATCCGCACCGCCGGCAGCGATGATCCGCACGCCGCCGCCACGGCCCTCGACGCCATGGGCCAGGTGGTGGTCGGCCGATCCCTGCCCGCGGAAGCCGCCGACCAGGAGAGTCTGCTGCCGGTCTGGCGCATCCGCATGGCCCGGGCCGCCTTCGCGGATCTGGACAGCCCCCATACCGGGATCCGGGCGGCCGCCGTCGGCGCCTACGCGGCGCTGCGGGGCGCCGGCGGAATCGCACCGATTCTCGAGCGGATCCCGACGGAAAAATCCGCGCTGGTGCTTGCCGCGGCGATGGCTGCCGTCAGCCGGTTCGATCCGGATCCGGTCGGGCGCCTGCTGCACTGTGCGGAGATCGTCTATCCGGCCGGCTTCGGGGAGGACGAGCTACCGGCCCGCTGCAGCGGCGCCACGCGCGCCGCGGCATACCGGGGCCTGGCGCACGTCCTGCGCGAAAGACCGGACGCGGCGGGCGGCGGGCGCGACCTGGCCCGGATCGAAAGTCACCTGGCGGCCGGCCTGGATGACGCGGATTTTGTCGTGGCCGCCACCTGCGCCGAACTGGTGAGCGACTTCCCCTCCCCCGGATCCCTGGCCGCCCTGATCCGGCTGTGGCGGCGGGCCGACGGGCCCTACGTTGCGGATCTGCAGCTGGGGGTCCTGGCCGGGATGAAAGGTATGCTGGACCGGGAGCAGAGCGCCTGGACGGCGCCCGACAGCCTGCGCCAAGAGGCCGCCCGGATCTGCCGTCAGGCCTTCGATGCACCGGACATCCGCATCCGGCGGGAAGGGCGCGCGGTCGCCGTGGTCACCGGCCTGCTACCGGACCACCTGATACCCACGGCGGCCAGCCTCCAGGCCACGGTGCCCGCCTTCGTGCGCAGCGCCGAGCAGCCGGCGGTCCGGCTGCCGTTCGACGCCCCCCGGATCCGGTGCGAGACCGAGCGCGGCTCGTTCACGATCCAGCTGGACGGCCAGATCGCCCCGAACACCTGCGCGATGATCCTCGACCTGGTCGAGAGCGGATTCTACGAAGGGCTGACCTTCCACCGGGTGGTGCCCGATTTCGTGGCGCAGGGCGGCGACCCGCTGGGCCACGGCTGGGGCGGACCGGGATACACGATCCGCAGCGAATGGAGCCGCACGCCGTACCGTCGCGGCATGGTCGGCATCGCCCATTCGGGCAAGGACACCGGCGGCTGCCAGTTCTTCGTCACGCTGTCCGAGCAGCCGCATCTGAACGGCCGCTACACGATCTGCGGGGAAGTCGTCGACGGGATGGACACGGTGGACCGGCTGGAAGTCGATGATCGCTTCCGGCTGGAGATCGTCACGAAGTGACCGGGGCGCACGACCGGGCCGGATGCCGGCATCACCGGGCCCGGTCGCGCGCCGCTGCGCTCAGCTGCGCAGGGCCTTGAGCAGGGTCCCCCAGGTGGGCGCCGCCCCGTACATGAGGATCCCCATCCGGAACAGCTTGCCCGCCGCCCGGGCGGCAAGCCAGATCGAAACGGCCATCAGCACCCACGACAAGCCTATCTGCCACAGCGGCGGCGTCTCCACACAGACGCGCATGAACATCAACACCGGCGAGAACAGGGGCACCAGGCTCAGCACGACCGACAGGGTCGAGTCGGGCGAGCGCAGCACCAGGCTGAGCATCATCATCGGGATGATCAGGCCGCTCATCAGCGGCAGGTGGAACTGCTGGCTGTCCTGGACGGTGTTGCACATGGCCCCGATGCCCGCGTACAGCGTGGCGTAGAGGAAGAACCCCAGCAGGAAGAACATGATGAAGGCGACCAGGATGATCGGCGTCATGAACGCCGTATCCATGCTGAAGTCCCCGACCGCGACGCCCCGCTGCGACAGGATGAAGAAAGCGACCGACCAGATGCCGAACTGCGTCAAGCCCGCCAGCCCGATGCCCAGGACCTTGCCCAGCATGAGGTGGCCGGGCGAGATGCTCGCCAGCAGGACCTCGACCATGCGGCTGCCCTTTTCCTCGATCACCGCGGTCAACGTGTGGCTGCCGTACATGATGACCATCATGTAGATGATCATGATCAGCACGAAGGCCATGATGTAGGACACCGCCTCGTCCTGCTGCTCCTCGCCCCCCTCGGTCGTCACGGCGATGCTCGACCAGATGGTGCGGGCCGCCAGGTAGGCGAACAGCGTGTCGGGCACCTGGGCGGCGGCGAACCGTTCCTCGCGCAGGACCCGGTTCAGGGCCGGACGCAGCACCTCGTCGCGCATCACCATCGCACTGACCGACTTGTTGTAGAAGGTGGCCTTGCCCGAATCCAGAAAATCCGGCGCGATGACGATGCCGCTGTGGACCGACTCGTCCAGGATGGCGTCCTTCAGTTCCTCGATCGCCTCGCCGGAAGCTCCCCCGGGGGACCCGATCAGGATGAGCTCCACGTTCTCGCGGCCCTGGTCGATCATGACGGTCTCGAGCGGCGCGAAGTACTTGCCGCTGGGGTCGACGACCCCCACGGTGCGGGCGTCGTCGCCGCCGGTTTCGGCCAGCAGGACGGGCAGGAGGATCACCAGCGACATGAGCGCGGGCCCGAGCAGGGTGCCGATCACGAAACTCTTGGACCGGACGCGTTCGAGGTATTCCTTGCGGATGACCGTCAGGATCCGGCTCATGACCGCACCTCCTGGCGCTGGCGGGCGACCGCTTCGAGGAAGATCTCGCTCAGGCTGGGCCGGTTGGCCGAGAACAGGGTCAACGGGCCGGCCGCCGTCAGGGCCGGCAGCAGATCCCGCGCGGCGGTGCCGGCGTCCAGGGTCAGGCGCCAGCTCCCCTCGTTGTGCTCCCGGCGCAACACCCCGGGCAAGTCGGCCGGCGGCTCCGTTTCATCGTCCCAGGCAACCCGCACCGACTGGAGCGGGAACTGGGCCCGGACGGCGGCCATCGTCCCGTCGAGGATCACCTCGCCGCCCTCGATCAGGCAGATGGCGTCGCAGATCTTCTCCGCCTCGGCCAGCATGTGGGTCGAAAACACGATGGTGGTCCCCTTGGTCTTCTCCTCGAGAATCATGTCCCGCAGCAGTTCGATGTTCAGGGGGTCCAGCCCGCTGAACACCTCGTCGAGGATCACCAGGTCAGGTTCGCAGATGAACGTCGCGGCGAACTGGATCTTCTGCTGCATGCCCTTGCTCAGGGCGTCCACCTTGCGCTCCTTCCACTCGCCGAGGCCGAGCTTGTCGAGCCAGGCCGCCGCCCGCTTCCGGGACGTGGCCCGGGGCACACCCTTGAGTTCGCCGAGGTAGGCGAGCTGGTCCAGGCATTTCATCTTGCGGTAGAGACCGCGTTCCTCGGGCAGATAACCGATCCGGTCCCGCATGTGGCGATCCAGGGGCCGACCGGCCAGCAGAATCGTGCCGCTGTCGGGCAGGATGATGTTCATGATGCTGCGTATCGTCGTCGTCTTGCCCGCTCCGTTGGGCCCGAGGAAGCCGTAGATGCTGCCCCGGGGGATGGCGAGGTTGACGTCGTGGGCGGCACGGACGTCGCCGTAGGACTTCGAAACCGATTCCAGCTTCAGAATGGTCTGTCCCACCGGCGGCAACTGCAGGGTGGCGGTACTCATGAGACCTCCCGTCAGGGTCAACGAAGGATTTCTTAGCCGGCATTATACTCCGGCAGGAATGCAGATCAACCGCAGTCTTTCCCAGTGAAAAGGTAGGACTGCGTTCCGGAAGCGGCACGCGGGTGTGGACGATAGAGCCAGAGAGACGTATTGTTTGCATGGGGAAACAATATCCGCGGATTCTTCAAGGAGGCCGACCAGGACCATGAGCATGCCACGTGGTTCACTGCGCAAGATCCTCGTCATCGAGGACAACCGCGAGGTCATCGACCTGCTGACCAAACATCTGACGGCCGAAGGGTTCCAGGTCGATGCCGCCGCGGACGGTGAGGCCGGCCTGCGCGCCTTCCAATCGGGCCAGTACGGCCTGGTTCTTCTGGACTGGATGCTGCCGTCGATGAGCGGCATCGATGTCCTCCGTGAGCTGCGCACTTCGGACTCGCGCACGCCGGTCATGATGCTCACCGGCCGCATCGACGAGTCCGATAAGGTGCTCGGCCTCGAACTCGGCTGCGACGATTATCTCACCAAACCCTTCAGCATCCGGGAACTGACGGCGCGCGTGAAGGTCCTCTACCGCCGGATCGAACGCGCCGAGGAGCTGGCCCGGATCACCTCCGGCGACCGCATCTTCGATCTGGGACCCATGAAACTCGACCACGGCAAACGGACGGTCCGCATCCAGGGCGAACCCGTCCCGCTGACGGTCAAAGAATACGACCTGCTCTACACGTTGGCCTCCCAGCCGGGTCAGACCTTCAGCCGCCGCCAACTGCTCGACCTGGTCTGGGGAGAGGAGTCGGAGGTCTTCGAGCACACGGTCAACAGCCACGTCAACCGGTTGCGCCAGAAGATCGAGGACAACCCCAACCGGCCGCGCCTGATTCTCACCGTCTGGGGTGTCGGCTACCGCTTCACCGAAGAATACAGCTGACCTCAGGTCTGCCGCAGCTCCCTGGCGACGACCGCACCGCCGAGGACCGCCAGCAGGAACAGGGCCCCCGCGGCCGCCGGTTCACCCAGCACCAGTTTCCCCAGCCCGAACAGGAAACCGTAGACCCCGGCGCAGCCGGCGGCCCAGACCCCCAGCCGGGACCAGCCCAGGCCGTCGCACCGGACGTCCGGCTGGCGCCGGGCGCTCGGGCTCCAGAAGCCGCCGGGCCGGACCAGGCGGTAGAACGCATCCAGGCGGTCGGGGTCCACCGGGCGCGTCAACAGCGTCACCGTCAGCCAGACCGCAATGGTCACCGGCACCAGGATCATGGCCTTGTGGTGGGTCTGCAGGACCATCTCGCCGAACCTGACCGGCGTGCCGAACAGCGCGTACTGCGACCCGCTCTGCACCGCGGCGGTCACCTCGAAGGCGACCGCCAGCGTCACCGAACTGGCCAGGGCGGCGATCTCGCTCCAGGCGTTGATCCGCCACCAGAACCACCGCAGGATCAGGACCGGTCCGATACCGGCGCCCATCGCCCAGACGAACAGCCAGGCCCGGCCGATGCTCGTCAACCAGAAGGCCACCAGCACCGCGCACACCATCATCAGCAGGACGCACACCTTGGCGGTCAGGACCGCTTCCTTCTCGGTGGCCTCGGGCCGCAGGAAACGGCGGTAGATGTCGTTGACCAGATAGCTGGCGCCCCAGTTGAGATGCGTGTCGATGGTCGACATGAACGCGGCAAAAAAGGACACCAGCAGCAGCCCGAGCAGCCCCGGGCCCAGAACTTCGAGCATCACCAGGGGGTAGGCCGCTTCTTCTCCCTTGCCGGCGGGCATGGTCGGGAAGATGACCAGGGACACCAGCGCGGTCATGATCCAGGGCCAGTAGCGGACGGCGTTGTTGGCGACCACGAACCACAAGGTGGCGCCGCGGGCGTGGCGCTCGTTCTTGGCCGCGGCCATGCGCTGGATCAGGTACCCGCCGCCATCGGCGTTGTGGCTGGCCCACCACATCAGGGAGACGAACACCAGGAACTTGAAGAAGTCCGACTCCAGCCCCAGATCGCCGCCGGGAATGAAGGCCAGGGTGTTGTCGTTCACCAGCGGCGAATCCAGCAGGCGCGCCTTGAGCTCGGTCACCCCGCCCACGTGGCGCACCGCCTTGACCGCCACGGTGATCGAGCCGATCATCGCCAGGCCGAACTGGATCACGTCGGTGACCACCACGCCCCAGAACCCGGCCAGCAGGGCGTAACTCAAGGCCAGCGCCGCCCCCCCGATAACGGCCAGCTTGGGGTCCATGCCCAGGACCGACTCGGCCACCGTGCCCATCCCCTTGAGCACCCAACCGAGCACGATGAAATTGTAGAGGATCGCGAAATACCCCGCCTTGAATCCGCGCAGAAAGGCAGCCGGTTTGCCCGAATAGCGCTTCTCGATCAGCTCGTTGTCGGTCACGACCTCGGCCCGGCGCCAGAACCGTGAGAACAGGAACACGGCCAGCATCTGACTCATGACATAGTGCCAGCCGAACCAGTTGTACCAGATACCGTGGTCGCGGATGAAACCGGTGACCGCCAGCGGTGTGTCGGCGGCGAACGTCGTGGCGACCATGCTGGTGCCCAGGACCCACCACGGCAGGGACCGGCCGGACAGGAAATACTCCTCGGTGGACGACGAGGCGCGCTTGCGGAACGCCAGTCCCAGGGCGACGGTGAACACGGCGTAGATCGTGATGACGGCCCAATCGAGGGCGTGCAGGTGCACCATGGACGGAATACCTCATGGGTGGCTGATGCAAACGTGACCGGGTGAAGCTAGCACGCCGTCCCAGGGTGGTAAAGCGGCGGCCGGCATAAAGCAACCGCCGGCTCCCGGGGGAGCCGGCGGTCATGCTGCAGGCAGGGTCCGCTCAGCGGATCAGCGTCATTTTCTGACGCAGACTGCCGTTGGCGGTCTTCAGCACGTAGTGGTAGACACCCGAGGCCACACCGCGGCCGGTGTTGTCCATGCCGTCCCAGCGTTCCTTGTGTTCCCCTTGACCGACCGGACCGTCGACCAGGGTACGGACCAGGCGGCCGCGTTCGTCGTAAATCCGCAGCGAGACCGTACCCTGATTGGGCAGGGAGAATTCGATCCAGGTCTGCGGATTGAAGGGGTTGGGATAGTTCTGCGCCAGGGTGGTCACCCGCGGTACGTCCGGCTCGTCGGGCGCGGCCGAGACGTCGAGCAGGGCGTTCTGCTGGGCCACCAGCACCGGGGTGCTGCGGCCGTGGGCAGCCCAGGAATCGTAGAGCTCCTGGCCCAGCGTGTTGGTCGTGTTCTCGTCCCTGAGGAACTCGATGTATTCCTTCGATGTGGTCTGGTAGTAGTAGGCCACCTCGACCCGACGGGCGGTGCTCGGCAGCACGTACTGCGTGTCGTCCCAGTACTGGCCGTCGGCGTAACTGTAGCCCACCGGGGGCGACTGGGCCTCTTCGAATGCCGCGTTGGTGAACCCGCGCGGCGGGATCCGGTTGTCCACGTAGATGGTGTCGTTCAGCGGGAAGAAGAACGACGGCCCGGCCGGCATGGCGATGATCCCTGCCAGACGCGTCGAGATGCCGGGTTCGACGTGGTAGATCTTGGCGTCGGCGTCATGGCCCAGTTCGCCCGTGGTGCCGTCGTAGTGCCCCGACTCGTAGACCATGACGTCCGCGGCGTCGAAGGCCTTCACGTTGAGCCACATCCGCCGACCCTCAGGGTAACCCGACGGCAGCTTGTGGCCCGTCTCATTGGTGATGCGCACGCTGACGGCGGGCTGCCCGTCCACCGGCGCGACCGTCAGATCCATGGTGGCCGCCAACGTCAACATGGCCTCGGCGCGCAGCTTGCCCGCCTGCAGGGCCGCGACGTCCACACCCGGGTAGAAGTCGGGCAGGATGTCCGGCAGAAACGTGTTGCCGCCCGTCAGATCGTGCAGTCCCAGATCGCTGCGGGCCGATGTTCCTCCGACATTACAACCCACGCCCGTGACGTCCTTCATGTGGCAGTCCTGGCACGTCGAGACCATGCCGTCAGGCTTGTCGCCGGCGAACTGGGGCTGATAGACGCCGCCTGCCGCATAATCGCTGGCGGCCCATTCGCTGAAGGTGCGCTCGACGGGGAACATGTTCCGTTTGTCGCCGTCCGGATGGGGCGTGTCCAGGGCCTGCACGTCGTATTTGCCCGGTGAGCCGCCATACACGAAGGCGGGGTTACTGACGTCGTGGCAGGTGGCGCACAGGTCGGCACTGCGGTGGAAATTCGACTCCAGGAACTGGTGGCTGGCCTGGGCGTCGGCATACGGGCCGCGCATGATCGGGTCCGGATCGGTGACGAACTGGCCGTTGGCCGCCCCCACGGGCACGGCGTTCAGGTTGTTCAGTACTTCGAGGTCACGGGCCGGACTGACGCCCGCCGCGTACACGGGATCGACCAGGCGATGACAGAAGTCACACTGGACGCCCTCGAAATCCTTGGCGATCAGCATGTCGCCGGACGTGTCCATGGAGCGACCTTCCTGCCAGCCGCCCGGAGTGTGGCAGCGCAGGCAGAGGTCCCCGACCGAGGGCACGACCTGCTCGGCGATCACCAGGGTGGCCTGGTACAGGGGATCCCGCATGGCCTGGGCCATCATGCTGCCCTGCTGGTTGTGCCAGTGCTCGACGTTCGTGTCGTACCCGCCGTGGCAGGCGATGCAGGTGGTCGAAGGATCGGCCAGCTCGCTGCCTTCGAAGGGGTTCGTGCCGGCCAGTTCGAAATCCCGCAGGGTGGTCGGCACGACGCCGTAGGTCACGGGCGTGACCGTGAACGCGGACGGGCTGTCGTCGTGGCCCTCGTTGCCGGCGTTGTCGTACGCTTCGACCCGCAGGAGATTGTTGCTCCCGGGCAGATTGGGGAAGAACAGGTCGAAGGTACCGGTGTTGGGCAGCCCCTTGGCCAGAGGCTTGTAGGTGGTGCCGCCGTCGTCGCTCAGATAGAACTCGACCGAAGCGATGCCGCTGGCGTCGGTGGCCGTCCACGAAACGGTGTTGTAGGTGCCCGCGGGAATCGATTCGCCACCGGTCGGCCACAGAATGGTCACGTCCGGCGGTGTGCTGTCGCTGCCGCCCGCCGGGGTCACGAAGTCGACGCTGCTGCCGGGGTCGTAGATGTCGGTCACCGTGACGTTGACCAGACTGCCGAGGTTGCTGCTCTTGAGTCCCGGAAAGGTCGGCGTGTTGGACCAGTTGACGGTGTCGGTGACCTCGACCAGGGTGCTGAAGCCGTCGTTCTCGGCGTCGTCGTTCTCGACGTTGGCGATCGCGACATCGATGTTGGTGCCGCCGGCCAGCTGGACTTCCAGGGACAGGCCGTAGGGATTGCGGGGCCCGCCGCCGTCGAAATCGAAATGGCAGACACCGCAGTGGCCGGCGTTGCTGGGCACGTCATCCAGGATCGTGTTCTCGGCACTGGTGTAGCGGTTGAAAAAGGCACGACGGTAAGGATTGCGGGCTTCGCTGGTAGCCGGCATCAAAACCACGGCAGTTAGAACGACTAGAATCGATAAAATGGCGAGACGATTCCGCATGACCCATCTCCTTTGTCGTAAATGCGACAAAATCAGTGGGCTTTAACACCCACAACGTACCTTAATGCAACAACTTCAGTCTTGATTGATAATAACAAATCGACGCCAAACGAAAAGACACAATCGGTTGAGAATTGTTCTCAAAATGCACAAATAACCAGTAACTATTTCTGATACAGGTACTTGAACCGTCAGCGGAACTGCTCAAGGACCCCGGCGTCGACCCAATAGATGTCCGCGCTGCCCCCGCCGGGACCAGTGTGCAAATCCAGCAGCCCCTGACGGGTCAACCGGCCGTCGGGAAAATATTCTTCGAGGCGGGTCCGATTGGAGCTGAAGAAGAGAAATTCTCCGCCGGGAGAAACGGATGCCGAAGCGGCCCGCTGACCCGGTCCGTTGAACTTGTCCCCCATGGGAACGGCCTGCCGCCAGGCACCGGACGGTTCCCTGAAACTGATCCAGTAGTCGACGTCCCCCACGTTGTCGGGATGCCCCCCCACGCAAAGGATCAGCCAGCTCTCATCGGGCGCCACGGTGGCGTTGTAGTTGTCGGCGCCGACGTTCACCCGATCGTCCAGCCTGGTGGGTTCACCGAATCCGGTCGCGGACGGTTCGGCGGCCCAGAGCGCGGGATGACCCTGCGCGTCCTCGCGCGAAAAGTACAGGGTACCGTCGGCCGCCAGGGAGGGAAAGTACTCGGCGCCCGCAGTCGTCACCGGGCCCGGCAGCGCCACGGGTTCGCTCCAGCGGCCGTCGACCAGACGGGCCAGATGGATGTTCTGGTTCGCCCAGCCGGTGCCCTGTTCCTGGCCCGGAGCGGCACGGTTGGCGAGCATCAGCACGGTCTTGCCGTCCGCCGAGAGCGTGGGTTCGAAACACGCGAACGCGGGATCGGTGTGGAAGGGGACCGTGGCCGGTTCGGTCCAGCGGCCTGCCTCCAGGCGGGTTTCCAGAATGGTCACCAGACCCTGCGCCATGACACCGTACCACAGGGTCCGGCCGTCGGCGCTGAACAGGATGTCCCGTTCGTTCAGGCCGGTGCTGACGAGTCCCGGCGCGAATAGTTCCGGCTGGTGACCGGGAGGATCCTGCCCCAGCCACGGGCCCGCGGTGTGCGGCCACCCGGGAGCCGCCGGCTCGGACGCGGCTCGGGACGCATGACCGGCCACGCTGTCGGCAGCGGCCAGCGGACGGCCCGGATGCGCCAGAAAATCCGCTCTCATGACGTGGATGCCGGGATTGCCGCCGCCGGGGCGACGGTGGTCGAACTGCAGTTCACCCCAGGTGCGCGGCCACCCGGATGGCGATCCCACCGTCCGGGTTGACATGAACATGAAGTGGTTGCCGTCCGGCGTCACGTAGGGGGACCAGCTCTGGCCGGAGCCGTCGTTGATCACCGGCCCGAGGTTGACCGGTGCCGACCAGCGGTCCTGCGTATCCCGGTTGACGAGATAGTAGTCCACCTGCCCGTGGCTGTCCGGACCCCCGACGGCCGCGACAATCAAGCGGTCAGCCGCGGGCGTGACGGTGGCGTTGAACCGGTTGGCCCCCAGGTTGACCTGCTCCGGCAGACGCTCGGGCGCGGTATATCCCTCATCGACCAGACGCGAGCGGAAGATGCTGTATGTGCGGCCGGTCGAATCGGCGCGCGTGAAGTAGAGCGTCCCGTCACCGGCGACGGCGGGAAAATACTCGGCACCGGGCGTGTTGACCGGCGCTCCGAGGTTGCGTGGCGCACTCCAGCGGTCGCCCTCGCGGTCCATGACCCAGATGTCCTGGTCGCCGGCAGCTTCGTCGCCGTCGGGCCGCGTGGAGAGGAAGAAGAAGCGCTGACCGTCCGGGGAAATGAAAGGCTCCAGATCCATGGCTTCCAGGCTGCCGGAAAACGGGGCCACCTCCGGCGTGGTCCACACGCCGTCGACCAGGCGCGTGACCAGGATGGCCGCCAGGCGATACCCGGGAGCCGCCATGCTGAAGTAGAACTCGCGCCCGTCGGGCGTCATGGCCGCGTCGCGCGTGTTCATGCCCGTGTTGACCAGGCCCGGCGCCAGCAGGACGGGATCGGGCCCCGCCACCGTACCACCGGGAAGAGGTGTTGGTACCCGGCCGGCGGCGACGGCAGGGATCAGCAGCAGCGCCACCAGGGTCGCCGCTTGCCGGCACAGTTTCAGGGACGATTGTCGCGGTGACCGGTGCATGCCTAACGACCTTTCGGTATTGCGAGCCGGGCTGCCATCTTCAGGATCCGGAGCCGGAATCGGCAGCCAGATCCCGGATGATCCGCGCTTCGCCGGCGCCCTTCCAGCGCCGGTGGACCCAGAACCACTGTTCGGGCTGGTCGAGGATGAAGTCCTCCACCGCCTGTGAGATCCGCAGGGTAAACTCGGCGACATCCTGCTCGGTCCCGGTCAGTCCGCCGGGTTCGAGGGCCGGCGCCAGCTGCAGGACATGGCTGCCGTCAGGTCGCCGCAGGATGCACGCCGGTACCACCGGGCATCCGGTCCGGATGGAAACCCGGGCGGCTCCGGTCCAGGTCGAGGCCGGCCGCCCCAGAAAGGGCAGGCGCATCCCGGTCTTGCCGGCATCCTGGTCCATCAGCAGGCTGACCACACCGTTGTTCCGCAGATGTTCGATCATGCCGCGTCCGGACCGGTCGACCACGACTGTCCGGATGCCGAACCTGGCCCGCTGCTCCTGGAGGAAGCGGTCCACCTGAAGATTGCGCAGGGGTTTGACCACATCAAGCAGGGGATAACGCCGGGCGAGCACCCTGCCCCCCAGTTCGAAATTGCCCAGGTGGGCGGTCGCGACAATGACGCCGACTCCGCGGCCCCGCGCGCGATCCAGGATTTCCCAATCCGGCTTGACCGCCACCGAGGCGTGCAACTTATCCGGATCCGCCAGCAAAGCCTCGGCGAGGGTCAGGCCCAGATGATCGTACACGCGCCCGGCAAGCTCGGCAATCGCCGCGGCGCTTCTGGCGGGATAGACCGTTTGCATCTGCCGCACCACCGTCCGGCGACGCAGCCCCCAGCGCATCCCCACGGTACGGGCGAACCACCGCAGCATGGCGCACGACCACCGGTAGGGTCCCAGCCGCAGGATCCCCAGCCCGAATCTGAAGAGAACGTACTCGACCGAGTTCTTGAGCTTCATCACCTGAGCATAAGGGTACGACCTCATCAAATCCACCATGGCGATCCCGTCAGCGCACACTGGCCAGCGGCGCTCGATCCGTATAGGATGGAGGCACGACGCCAGCATTCACCAGCCGGGCCGCGTCCGGTCCGGCACCTCAGGTTGCAGGGAATACCATGCCGACTCCCACCCACCGGCCTTTCGACGGCCTGCCCCGACTGACCGCAGAACAGATGGCCGCGCGCGCCGCCGACTTCATGACCCGGATGGCCGGCCGCCGCACCATCCGCGATTTCTCCGACCGTCCCGTCGACCGTCAGATCATCAGCGACTGCCTCCGGACCGCCGGCCAGGCCCCCAGCGGAGCGAACATGCAGCCCTGGCATT
>Ga0316201_10001315_pt1 | contig 16505 bp, 14 predicted proteins | sample CS6wburrow_MG_FD_204516 | JGI IMG/M metagenome (GOLD analysis project Ga0316201, IMG submission 204516) | Coastal sediment microbial communities from Delaware Bay, Delaware, United States - CS-6 worm burrow | ecosystem: Environmental > Aquatic > Marine > Coastal > Sediment | place: USA... | reverse complement strand
AAGCTGTTCGGCCATCTTGAGCGCCTCGTGTGCCGCCGGGTAATCGTTTGCCTCCCTGGCAGCCTGGGCGCTCTGGTACCAGTCACCACCATCTGGCGGCGGCGGAGAGTCCGCTACCACAGGAGACGATAAAAGCATGAATATTAATGCCTTATGTGTGATATCTCGACTTAATATCATCTCTTGCTCCTGGGGACTCTGAGGCTTCAGACCATCGATCCTGCAGCAGGTTCTAATTTCCGGCAAGCATTCACTCGAAAAGGTTGAATCGTCACCGCTCAGCTAGCACAATGCGCCGTCGCAACGCCGGAGAGGTGGCAGAGCGGTTGAATGCACTGGTCTTGAAAACCAGCATAGGTTTGTAGCCTATCGTGGGTTCGAATCCCACCCTCTCCGCCAATTTTTCCAGCATCCAGACGGAACCCCGCAATGCCCACTATCCTCGTCACTGGCTGCAACCGCGGTATCGGACTGCAAATCGTCGCCCAGCTACACGCGCGCGGCGACAAGGTTATTGGTGTCTGCCGCCAAGCCAGCACCGAACTCAGCCAGATGGGTATCCGCGTCATCGACGGCATTGATGTCGCCAACGGTGAATCGGTCGCGAAGCTCAAATCCAATCTGGGTGATGAAGTCATTGATGTGCTTATCAATAACGCCGGTATTCTGCGGCGCGACACATTCGGGGAGCTCGACTACGACAGCATGCTCGAGCAATATGAAGTGAACGCCCTGGGCCCGTTGCGGGTCACGGAAGCGCTTGCCGGCAACCTTCAGGAGGGCTCAAAAGTCGCCATCATAACCAGCCGGGTCGGGTCGATTGATGACAACGGCTCCGGCGGCAACTGGGGCTATCGGGCCTCAAAAACCGCGGTAAATATGATCGGCACCAACCTGATGCATGAACTGCGGCCACGCGGCATTGCCGTAGCCCTCCTGCACCCGGGTCTCGTCGCCACCGATATGACGGGCAATCACGGCATCTCGGCGGCCGAGTCCGCCAGCGGCCTGATTGCACGCATCGACGAGCTCGGCATGGAGAAAACTGGCGGGTTCTGGCACGCGGAAGGCTATACCCTGCCCTGGTGACGCCTTGAATATCGGGAACTTTGTCACCAGATCCTTGCCTCATATTTGCTAGTATCCACACACAATTGAACATACTGGAGTTGTTCGCATGCAAGATAACCTGAACACCATGGCGCCGGTCTCGGCGCTCGCAACTGAAGACAGAGCATCATTCATCTGGAAGTGCTATGCCCATGTTGTCGGCGCAATCCTGGCCCTGGTAGCCATTGAAACCTACCTGTTCAGTTCGGGCGCGGCTGCGCCGATCGCCAACGCGATGATGCAAAGCCCGATGATCGTCCTGATCGGTTTTGTCGCATTGAGCTGGGGCGCGGGCCATGTCGCTCATCGGCTTGAATCCACACTGGCACAGTACGCCGCGTTTGGCGCCTTTGTCTTCTTGTGGGCCATCATGTTTGTGCCGATTCTTGCCATCGCTTTGATGATGGATGCGGAGAGTGGCGGCAACATGATCGAGAGTGCTGCCATTACCACGATCGTGGGCTGCGGTGCACTGGTTGCTACCGTCATGATCACTCGCAAGGACTTCTCGTTCCTGCGCGGCATCATGGTCTGGGGCTTCTTCATCGTCATGGGCCTGATCGCCGCATCCTGGGCTTTCGGCTGGAATCTCGGCACCTGGTTCTCGGTCGGCATGATCGGCTTTGCCGGCGTCGCCGTCCTGTATGACACGTCGAACATCATGCACCACTACCCGCAGGACAAGTACGTCGCTGCATCGATGGCGCTCTTCGCCTCGATCGCGATGATGTTCTTCTACATCCTGCGACTGTTCATGAATCGCGACTGACGCGTCGACATACGCACTACCAAAAAGGGGCCTTGCGGCCCCTTTTTTTATTCGGCTGGCGGCTCTATGCGCTTAAGGCCGCCCATGTAAGGCAGCAAGACGTCCGGAATCCGGATGCCGCCGTCCGACTCCTGGTAGTTCTCCATGACCGCGATCAGCGCCCTGCCCGCTGCGACGCCAGAGCCATTGAGCGTATGAATCAGCTCGGGCTTGCCGGTATCGGGATTACGGCGGCGCGCTTTCATGCGTCGCGCCTGGAAATCGTTGTAGTTGCTGCAGGACGAAATTTCCCGGTACGTTTTCTGCCCGGGCAGCCAGACCTCGATATCGTAGGTCTTGGTTGAGCCAAATCCGATGTCGCCCGAACACAGCGACACTACCCGGTATGGCAACTCCAGCTTCTGCAGAATCACCTCCGCATGGCCCGTCAGTTCTTCCAGTGCCTGCATCGAGGCATCCGGCGCGACGAACTGTACGAGCTCCACTTTTTCAAACTGGTGCTGGCGAATCATGCCGCGTGTGTCCCGGCCGTGCGATCCCGCTTCGGAGCGGAAACAAGGCGTGTGTGCGACGTGCCGCACGGGCAGTTCGTCAGCCGCGAATATCGTGTCGCGCGCCAGATTGGTCACCGGCACTTCCGCTGTGGGAATCAGGAAAAACGGCGCTTGGGCTTCGGATTCACCGGTCGTTTCTGTCGCCGTTTTGAACAGGTCCTCCTCGAACTTCGGCAGCTGCCCGGTACCGACCAACGCCTGGCTACGCACCAGGTACGGCACGTAGGCTTCGGTGTAACCGTGCTCGCTGGTGTGGGTGTCCAGCATGAGCTGGATCAGGGCACGCTGCAGCCGGGCCAGCGGTCCGGTCATCACGGCGAAACGCGCGCCGGAGATGCGGCTCGCAGCATCGAAGTCCAGTTGCCCCAGGTTCTCCCCGAGCTCAATGTGGTCGCGCGCCGTGAATCCGAGTTCGACCGGTTCACCCCAGCGCCGCACTTCGAGATTATCGTCCTCGCTGTTACCGGCCGGCACGTCATCCGCCAACAGGTTCGGCAGGCCTAACTCAATATCACTGAGCTCGCCCTGCACGGCCTGTAACGATGATTCGCTGGCCTGCAGACGCTCGCCGAGATCTTTGACCGCCGCCAACAGTGGTTCGATGTCCTCACCCTGGGCCTTGGCCTTGCCGATGCTCTTGGCGCTCGTATTGCGCTCGCTTTGCAACTGCTCGGTCTCGATCTGCAGCGCCTTGCGGCGCTCCTCGAGCGCAAGGTAAGCCGCCGCGTCGAATGCGAAGCCACGTCGGGCAAGGTTGGCGGCAACGTCGGCCGCTGAATTACGAAGTAGTTTGGGATCAATCATTGTCTTTTTTCTGCTTGTTTTCGCGTGCGCGACGCTCTATGTCCTCGAGTTTTTCCTTGATACGAATCTCGAGTCCGCGAGGCACGGGATGATAATACTTAACCGGGCTCATGTCGTCGGGAAAGTAGGATTCACCGAGCGCCACACCGCCGACTTCATCATGTGCATACCGATACTTTTCCCCGTAACCCAGATCCTTCATCAGGTTCGTGGGTGCATTACGCAGGTGCATCGGAACCTCAAGCGACCCTTTGTCCTGAGCATCCGACATGGCGGCCTTGAACGCGGTATAGACCGCGTTGCTCTTTGGCGCACAGGCGAGATAAGCCACTGCATGGCCGATCGCCAGTTCGCCCTCCGGAGAGCCGAGGCGTTCGTAGACGCTCCATGCATCCAGGGTGATCTGCAGGCTACGCGGATCAGCGTTGCCGATATCCTCGGAGGCAACACGAACCAGGCGTCGCGCGATATACAACGGATCACAGCCGCCATCGAGCATGCGCGCCAGCCAGTACAGAGACGCATCAGGATCGGTCCCGCGTATCGACTTGTGCAGTGCCGAAATCTGGTCGTAGAAATACTCGCCCTGCTTGTCAAAACGCCGCCGACTGCCGGATGCAACCTCGGCGACAATCTCGGCGGAGATGACGCCGTCTGTGGCGAGGTCTGCCGCCAGTTCGAGGAGATTCAGGGACCGACGCGCATCACCGTCTGCGGCTGATGCGATCGAGCGCAGGGACTCCTCGGCGACCGTAAATTCGCCGCCAAGCCCGCGTTCCGTGTCAGCCAGAGCACGTTGCAGTACTGCCAGCAAGTCATCCTCTGTCAGCGACTTGAGCACATACACGCGCGCGCGTGAGAGCAGCGCATTATTCAGCTCGAACGACGGGTTCTCGGTCGTTGCGCCGATGAATGTCAGGGTACCGTCCTCCACGTAGGGCAGGAATGCGTCCTGTTGTGACTTGTTAAAGCGATGCACCTCATCGAGGAACAGGACCGTGCCACGATTGCTCATGTGCCGGTGCTGTTCCGCTTCGGCCACTGCGGCGCGAATGTCCTTGACGCCCGCCATCACGGCGGACAAGGCAATAAAGTGTGAATCGGTCGTCGCCGCAATCATCCGGGCAAGAGTTGTCTTGCCGGTACCGGGCGGTCCCCAGAAGATCATCGAATGCGCGCGGCCCTGTTCGATCGCGCGCAGCAGTGGTTTACCGGCTTCGAGCAGGTGCCTCTGCCCGGAAAACTCAGCCAGCGACGCCGGTCGCATACGGTCCGCCAACGGCCGATCACCGGCGGTCACAGTCTCAGTAGCAAATAGGTCGGTCAATGGGAGTGTCGTCTCGAGAACCAGTCTTCAAAGCGCGGACCCCAGCCACCGAGGCCCGCAACCGCAATCGTGAGGCCGACGATTATACCGAGTGTATTTGCGAGGATGTCGATCCAGTCGGCCGTACGGTAGCTGACCTGCAGCTGGCACAGCTCAACCAGGAAGCCGAACAGCATCAGTCCAAGTCCGATCAACCAGTAGCGGCGTTTCTCGACGATGCCGGAGAACCACACCGACAAGACGACGAAGGTCATCCCGTGCAGCCACTTGTCAGCGTTCTGAAACCACGATAGCGCCGTACCGCGATTCTCAAAAAACCAGAACGCGGGCGACATCGCCGCGATGAGGACAAGCACCAGGATCAGGACACTAAAGACCCGCCACAAGCGGGCGTGCCTGAGCGGTAACATCAGGGAGACGTTTCTTCGGCGAGAACAGGCACGCCGACCAGGTCGGCATCGTCGGGCACCGAAAACTCGAACCGTTCCGCAGCGATCGGCTCATTCGTCGTCACCTCGTAAAGTGACACCAGCGTTTTCTGGTCCAGGTTGTCGAAAAACACCATCCGACTCAGCTCACCGCCGATGAAACCGAGCTCCATCCGTTCAAAGCCGCTTTTCGTATCGATGGGAATCATGCGGACCCAGGTCGTGCCTTTCTCCACCATCGAACCATCGAAACGAAACTGCGCGATGGCGTCTTTATCGCCACCGAGCAGCAAGGCCGGCGTATTCGCCAGAGCCTGCGCCTGCGCCTTGACCGTCACCTGGGCCAGATCGACGTCATAACTCCAGATATTGAGGCCGTCGGCAACCAGCCGTTGTTCATAGGGTTCGGCGTAAGCCCAGTGGAAGCGCCCGGGACGCTCAATCTCGAGCGTTCCGCTGGAGCGCTCGATTACCGCGCCACCGGCATCAATCAGCGACTGCTCGAAGCGGCCCTGCAATGTGATGACATCGGTCACGAAGTCGTTGACGAGTTTCTCGCCGACATCGTCAGTTCTCGCCTGCGCCAGCGCGCCCTGTCCCGGCAGGCTGATCGCAAGCACGGCCATGAGCAAAATCTTTTTTCCTGTCACACGCTAATCCTTGAGCTAATACACATCCGTCTACTCCTCAGCCGGCGGGGTCGGCACGAGAATCTCGCGCGATCCATTTGGCTGCAGAGGCCCAACCATCCCGGCTGCTTCCATCGATTCAACCATCCGCGCCGCGCGGTTATAACCGATCTTGAGACGCCGCTGGACGCCCGAGATCGACGCTTTGCGGGTTTCCATGACAACCTGCACGGCCTGATCGTAGAGCGGATCCTGCTCGGCGTCTGCGCTGTCAGCCGATGGTTTGTCGATTCCAACCAGTCCTGGAGTTGGACCAGACGGACCCTCAAGAATTTCATCAATATAACGCGGCGATCCGGTTTTCTTCAGATGCCTGACCACGGCATGCACCTCGTTGTCAGCCACAAACGCCCCGTGTACACGCACTGGCAGCGATGTACCGGGTGGCAGATACAGCATGTCGCCATGGCCAAGCAGGTTTTCGGCGCCCTGTTGGTCAAGAATTGTCCGCGAATCCACCCGGGCCGACACCTGGAACGCGATGCGCGTCGGCACGTTGGCCTTGATCAGGCCGGTAATCACATCGACGGAAGGCCGTTGCGTCGCGAGGATCATGTGAATGCCCGATGCGCGCGCTTTCTGTGCAAGTCGTGCGATCAACTCTTCGACCTTCTTGCCCACGATCATCATCATGTCTGCCAGCTCGTCGATTACAACGACAATGAAGGGCAGCGGCGTCAGCGTGGGGTGCTCAATCGGTTTTTCTTCATCGAAGATTTCGGGCGGCCTGAAAATCGGATCCTTGATGGGCTCACCGGCATCAATGGCTTCCCTCACCTTGCGGTTGAAGCCGCCAATGTTGCGCACGCCCAGCTTGGACATGAGGGCATAACGCCGGTCCATCTCGGCCACACACCAGCGCAACGAGTTAGACGCTTCCTTCATGTCCGTCACGACCGGTGCCAGCAGGTGCGGGATGCCTTCGTAAACCGATAGCTCCAGCATCTTCGGATCGATCATGATCAGGCGTACATTCTCGGGCTGGGTCTTATAGAGAATACTGAGCACCATGGCATTGATACCGACCGACTTACCCGAGCCGGTCGTACCCGCGATAAGCAAATGCGGCATGCGAGCCAGGTCCGCCACAACCGAATTGCCACCAATGTCCTTGCCCAGTGCCAGCGTGAGCGGCGATGCCATATCATCGTAGGCGCGCGACTTGAGAATCTCGCCAAGCGTCACGAGCTGCCGGTTTTCGTTCGGAATTTCGAGGCCGACGAATGACTTGCCGGGGATCACCTCGACAATGCGCACACTGACGACAGACAACGATCGGGCCAGGTCTTTCGACAGATTCGCGATCTGACTGACCTTTACGCCCGGTGCCGGATCGAGTTCGAAGCGCGTAATAACCGGCCCCGGTGACACCGATTTCACCTCGACATCGATGCCGAAATCCTTGAGCTTGAGCTCGACGAGCCGCGACATGGCCTCGAGCGAGTCCTTCGAATAACCCTGTTTTTGTTCAGGCGGATTGTCGAGCAGCGATAAGGGCGGCAATTCGCCTGCCGTGGCCGGTTCAAACAACGGCACCTGGCGCTCTTTCTCTGCGCGCGCGCTCGGTTCGAGCGATGGCAGAACGGGCTCGATTCGCGGTTTCGCGCGATTTGCCTTCAGTTTCTTCTCAACCTTGACGATGTCCTGGCGAGCAGCGGCCTGTTTGCGGCCTTCGGCCCGGTCGCGCAATTCGCCGAACCTGAGCAATGCTTTTTCATAAGCAATCAGGCACCAGTGACCGATCCTGTCCATGACATTGATCCAGGAAATGCCAAGGAACAGCGACAACGAAGCAACCCAGAGACAGAACAACAGGGTGCTGGCGCCGAGCAGCTTCATCACGCTCTCAAGACTCTCACCAACCATCTTGCCCAGGGCGCCGCCTGCCGAGTTATTGAACCCGGCATCGGAGAAGTGCAACGTGGCGAGCGCGCAGCTGGTGATCAGCGTCGCCAGGAAACCGCTTACTCGCAGGCCAAAATCCAGCTTGGTCAGCTCTATCTGGGTCTTCTGCTCCCGATACAGCATCCAGCCAAGGTAGAACACCATGAGCGTGAACAGATACGCCGGCCGACCGAAGGCGCTGAACAGGAGATCGGCGGTATAAGCGCCGACGCGGCCCACACCATTGCGCACCGTCTCATCGGTCGTTGCGTGATTGAAGCTCGGGTCCGCTGCATCGTACGTAAACAGCGCGTACCAGAGAATCAGCGCAAGCGCGCCAAAAACGTACAGCGCACCCTCGCGCAATGACCGATGAACCTGCGATGACAATCGCGATTCCGGCTGCCTTGCTTTAGCGGCTCTTGCCATAAAGAATCTGTTTTCCCTACACTTGCCCAGCGACAGATCAATAACGCGCCGATCCGCATAAAGCTTGCCCGCATCACAAGCCCTTGAAAGTCGTCCTTGGGACCGCATCTCGAGGCTCTGCGCGGGCAGATCATAGCAACGTCATACTACGGACAAATTATACATGAGTGACTCAAAACATTACCGGGTTCTGATCCTGGGTTCCGGTCCGGCCGGCTACTCGGCTGCGGTCTATGCGGCGCGTGCCAACCTGAACCCGGTCATCATCACGGGTATCGAGCAGGGTGGCCAGCTGATGACGACCACGGATGTTGATAACTGGCCCGGTGATGTAGAGGGCCTGCAGGGCCCCGAATTGATGGATCGTATGCTGCGCCACGCACAACGCTTCAACACCGAGATCGTCAATGACCATATTCACAAGGCGGACGTCACGCAACGGCCGTTCCGGCTCGAAGGCGACGCCGGCCATTACACCTGCGATGCCTTGATCATCGCGACCGGCGCTACGGCCATGTATCTCGGGCTTGAGTCCGAGGAGGCCTTCAAGGGCCGCGGCGTATCGGCCTGCGCAACCTGCGACGGCTTTTTCTACCGTGGCAAGCCCGTTGCAGTCATCGGTGGCGGCAACACAGCTGTCGAGGAAGCGCTTTACCTCAGCAACATTGCCTCCAAGGTGACACTGGTGCACCGCCGCGACGAGTTGCGCGCTGAGAAGATTCTGCAGGACCACCTGTTCGAAAAAGAACGTGAAGGCAAGGTCGAGATCAAATGGGACCACGTCCTTGATGAAGTTCTCGGCGACAACGCGGGCGTGACCGGCATGCGCATCCGGAGCACCAAGGACGATTCCAAGACCACAGATATTGACCTCGATGGCGTTTTCATTGCCATCGGTCACAAGCCGAATACCGGACTTTTCGACGGGCAGCTGGACATGAAAAACGGCTACATCATCGTCAAATCCGGGATTGACGGTGATGCGACGGCCACCAGTATGCCGGGCGTCTACGCCGCCGGTGACGTCGCTGACCAGGTGTATCGTCAGGCGATCACATCGGCCGGTGCCGGCTGCATGGCCGCACTGGATGCCGAGAAATTTATCGACGCACTCGACTCCCAGCAGGCCGCAGACGACGCGGCAGCTTAAGGTAACGGTGCCCTCTTGAAGGTCACCGTCCACGACAGTATTTCGGCCATTGCCCGCGCGGACTGGAATGCCCTTGCCGGTGATGCCTTTCCGTTTCTTGACCACGCTTTCCTGGCACTGGCCGAATCCACGGGCAGTGTTGCGCGGGACGCTGGCTGGGCACCGCGACACCTGACACTTGAAAAAGACGGGAAATTGCGCGCTGCGCTGCCGCTTTACGAGAAGAGTCATTCCTGGGGCGAGTTCGTGTTCGACTGGGCGTGGGCGCGCGCTTACGAAGACGCTGGCCTCGCCTACTACCCGAAACTGGTCTCGGCCGTGCCTTTTACGCCGGCGCCAAGCACCCGCATCCTGCTGGCAGACAAGCACGACGTCGAAGCTGCACAGACGCTGATCGCAGCCGCCACACAACTGGCCATCGACACCGACTGCTCATCCGTTCACTTCCTCTTTCCAGCGGAACATGAAATCAGCCTGTTTGAAGACAGCGGCCTGCTGCTCAGGAAAGACTGCCAGTTTCACTGGCACAATCGGGGCTACGGGACCTTCGATGATTTCCTGGCCACGTTTACCTCGGCCAAACGCAAGAAAGCCCGCAGAGATCGCCGCCGTGTTCATGAAAACGGGATCCGTTTCAGGCGCCTGCGCGGTGCCGAACTGGATGCCGACAGCTGGTCGACGGTGTATGCCCTTATAGCCCGCACATTCATGATGCGCGGCTCACTGCCCTACTTTAATCAGGCCTTTTTCGAAGGTCTCAGCGAGCAGCTGCCCGAGAACATCCTGGTTATTCTCGCAGAGCAGGACGACAAGCCCGTTGCTGCGGCAGTCTTCTTTGAGAGCCCGACGACACTGTATGGGCGCTACTGGGGGAGCGACGGGCATTTCGACGCCCTGCATTTTGAGACCTGCTACTACCAGGGCATCGAGTATTGCATCGAGACGGGCAAGCAGTTGTTCGAACCCGGTACACAGGGCGAGCACAAGATCAGTCGCGGATTTTCACCGGTCACGACCTGGTCAGCCCACTGGCTGGCACATCCCGAATTCGCCAATGCGGTCGGGCGCTACCTTGACGAGGAAGGCCGGCATATCGAGCGCTACATTGACGCCGTTGATCAGCACACGCCCTACAAGGACGAGGAATGAGCAACAACCGTGTTGTGTGGCTGACCCCGGACGATCCGCCGCAGCAATTTCCACCGGTCGAGACCGCTTTACGCGAACCCGACGGATTACTGGCGGCCGGGGGTGATCTGCGCCCCGAACGCCTGCTCGCCGCTTATCGACAGGGCATCTTTCCCTGGTATGACGAGGGGCAACCGCTCCTGTGGTGGTCACCGGATCCGCGGTGCGTGTTTCAAAAAGGCGATTTTCACGTCTCTCGCCGTATGCGGCGTGAGTTACGTCGGTCCACGGCCGAGCTACGTTTTAATACCGCATTCGCCGAGGTCATTCGGGCCTGTGCCGCCCCACGCCGTTACGAACACGGAACCTGGATTACCGACGACATGATCGATGCCTACGAGCGCCTGCACCGTGCCGGCTGGGCGCACTCGATCGAAGTCTGGCAGGATGAGGCGCTGATTGGCGGCTTGTACGGCCTTGTCATTGGCCGCGCAGTCTTCGGCGAATCGATGTTCAGCCTGCGCTCGAATGCCTCCAAGATCGCCCTGCTCGCACTGGATCGGATGTTGTCTGACGACACCTTCGGCATCATTGATTGCCAGGTGCAATCCAGCCACCTGCTCAGTCTCGGCGCTACAACGATTCCGCGTTCGAGCTTTGTGGCGACGCTGGGGCGGCTGTGCGAGACACCCACGGCATTTGAAAGCTGGCCAAAGGGTCCAATCAGGGCCAGTGAATGGGTGCAGGGCTGAAACATCGTGGATGTTGCTCATTGCAATACCGGGGCCGTTTCTGCACAATTCGCCAGCCTTTTAGCACTACAGGACTTATAGACCCTTGGCGAAAGAAGAAGCCATTCAGATGGAAGGCGTCGTAACAGAGACGCTACCCAACACCATGTTTCGAGTTGAACTCGAGAACGGTCACGTCGTGACGGCGCATATCTCCGGAAAAATGCGCAAGAACTACATTCGTATTCTCACGGGTGACAAAGTCACCGTGGAACTGACACCTTACGACCTGTCCAAAGGCCGTATCGTCTATCGTGGTCGTTAGCCCCGCGCCCTGACCCTTATTCTGGCAGGTGCGCCAGTTCCTTCAGCACCGGCTCTGCAAGCAACTCCAGCTTACCGTCTTCACCCACGGTGATTTTCACGTGTCCGCCTGCTTCGAGGCTACCGAACAGCAGCTCCTCGGCGAGTGGCCGTTTGATCTCTTCCTGGATAATGCGTGCCATCGGGCGTGCGCCCATCATGGGATCGTAGCCACGTTCCGCAATCCACGTACGTGCCTTGTCATCGAGTTCCAGCGTGACGTTGTTGTTCTCCAGCTTGGCCTCAAGCTCCACCACGAGCTTGTCGACGACCCGAATAATGGAGTCAAGCTCGAGCGAAGCGAACTGAATAATCGCGTCCAGACGGTTGCGAAACTCGGGGGAGAATTTCTTCTTGATGATCTCGAGGCCGTCTGTCGTGTTGTCCTGCTGCGTGAAGCCAATCGACGTCCGGCTCATTTCCTGCGCGCCCGCATTGGTTGTCATGACGATGATCACATTGCGGAAATCCGCCTTGCGGCCGTTATTGTCAGTCAGTGTCCCGTGATCCATCACCTGCAGCAGCAGGTTGAAGACCTCGGGATCCGCCTTTTCGATCTCGTCCAGCAGCACGACCGCGTGCGGGTTTCTCGTGACCGCCTCGGTCAGTAACCCACCCTGGTCAAACCCGACGTAGCCCGGGGGCGCCCCGATGAGGCGGGATACGGTGTGCTTCTCCATGTACTCCGACATGTCGAAACGAATCAGTTCGACACCCATGAGCATGGCCAGTTGTCGCGTCACCTCGGTCTTGCCGACACCCGTTGGCCCCGCAAACAGGAAGGCTCCGATCGGCTTTTCCTCTTCGCGCAAACCCGAGCGCGCCATCTTGATAGCCCCGCCCAGTGCCTCGATCGCATCATCCTGACCAAAAATCGTCAATTTCAGGTCACGTTCCAGCGTGCGTAATGCATCGCGATCCGACGCGGACACACTCTTCGCCGGAATCCGTGCCATCTTGGCCACAATATTCTCGACCAACTCCACGGTGACGGCTTCACCCCGGTTGGCGATCGGGACCAGGCGCAGGTTAGCGCCCGCCTCGTCCATGACATCGATCGCCTTGTCCGGCAAATGGCGATCATTGATATGGCGTGCCGAGAGTTCCACGGCCGCTTCCAGGGCCGCTGGCTCGTAACGAATACCGTGATGTTCCTCGAAACGCGACTTGAGCCCATTGAGGATTGCGATCGTTTCGGGAATCGTTGGCTCAGGGACATCTATTTTCTGGAAACGTCGCGCAAGTGCATGATCTTTCTCAAAAATACCGCGGTATTCTGAGTAGGTCGTCGAGCCAATGCAGCGAATTTCACCGTTCGCCAGCACCGGCTTGATCAGGTTGCTGGCATCCATCACACCACCCGAAGCGGCCCCTGCGCCGATCACGGTGTGTATCTCGTCGATAAACAACACGGCGCCCGGATCCTTCTGAATCTCAGCGATGACGCCCTTGAGGCGCTTTTCAAAATCGCCCCGGTACTTGGTGCCGGCGATCAGCGCTCCCATGTCCAGCGCATAAATCGTGCTGTCCTGCAGCACTTCCGGCACGCGTTCTTCAGTGATCAGGCGCGCCAGCCCCTCGGCCAACGCGGTCTTGCCGACACCGGCTTCGCCGACGTACAGCGGATTGTTCTTGCGGCGCCGACAGAGAATCTGGACGGTCCGTTCGATCTCGAGTTCACGCCCGATCAGCGGGTCGATCTTGCCCTCGATAGCGCGCTGGTTGAGGTTGCTGGCATACAGCTCCAGCGGCGACGCCTCAGCCTCGGCCTCAGCCTCGACCTGCGTCTCACCCTCCTCGCCCGTTTCGCCAGGCAGCTGGGGCATGCCGTGCGAGATAATATTGACGACATCAAGTCGCGTCACATCCTGCAAATTCAGGAAATACACCGCCTGCGACTGTTTTTCACTGAAAATTGCCACGAGGACGTTGCTGCCCGTTACTTCCTTCTTACCGCTCGACTGCACATGGAAGACCGCTCTCTGCAGCACGCGCTGGAAACCCAGCGTGGGCTGAACATCCGCCTCATCATCATCGGACAGCAGCGGCGTCTGTTCGTCGATGCACTCAGCCAGCTGGCGGCGCAATTCCGTAATATTGCACTCACAGCCTTTTAGAATTTCGTGAACTCTCGGGATGTCGAGCATCGCGAGCAACAGGTGCTCGACCGTCATGTATTCATGGCGGCGGTCGCGGGCCCTTTGAAAGGCCTCATTCAGGCAAAATTCAAGCTCACTGCTGAGCATAGTCGACGACTCCTTTCAGGATTCTTCCATAGTACAAAGTAAGGGGTGCTGATGCTGTTCGGCAATACCCATGACCTGGGCAACCTTGGTTTCAGCGATTTCGTAGCTGTACACGCCGCAAACGCCCTTGCCTTTCGTGTGTACCTCAAGCATGACCTGCGTCGCTCGCGTCCTTTCCATCCCGAAGACCGACTCCAGGATCTCCACAACGAACTCCATCGGCGTAAAGTCATCATTAATCAGCACCACCCGATACAAGGGCGGTTGCTTGATTTTCGGACGCGCTTCCTCAACGGCCAGATCATAGCCGCCGGGTTGCTCATATTTTTCAGGTTTGTCACTCATAATCAGTTAGCGGATATACGGTCAAAAAAGAGTATGTCAATAGCGACAGGTCGCCCGGGGTGCACGTGGGAACCAGTATATATGGCCCCACCGCCATACCGTTATATTATTGCCAAATAACGTATTTTTGGGCTATTCCTCCTTGTAGCTCTGTGGTCTCAACCCGTATCATCGGGTTCCTGCGTTTATATGGCGTGTGGCAATGGAAGCTGGCATGGCAGGACATGATTAGTAAAGCAAACTGGACCGATTTTTCGGGCGTCGCTGGAAGCAATGCGCTCACCAACCTCAACAGGATTCTGCCCCCCTGGGTCAGCCTGTTTCTGGTTATTGCGATTGGCTGGCAGATTGCCAAAATCATCTGGATGCTCGTACCGGCCCCCGCGACCGGAGATGTCATCCTGGCCCCGACCGGTATGCAGCAGGTCGTGTCCGCGCCGTCGGGTACGACAGCCGACGTTCAGGCCATCGCTGACAATCATATGTTTGGCGAAGCTGATGCTGAAGCGGCTCCCGCGCCGGTTGCCGTTGCAGACGACAACCTGAGCGACACCCGGCTGACGAATCTCATTCTTAAAGGCACAATCGCATCGACAATCCCTGAGTTCTCGGTGGCCATCATTGCCGATCGCAATGCCGATCAGAAAGTCTACGTAATCGGTGACACGGTGGCCTCCGGCGCCACGCTGCATGCTGTTTATCGCGAACGTGTCGTGCTCAACGAGAGCGGGTCACTGACAAATCTCCGTATCCCATCGGATTTCCCCCAGGGGCAGGCCTCAGCAGCGCGGCGAACGACGAGTACGACACGCCGGGCAAGAAGTAACGAAACCGCCCAGAGTATTCAGAGCGTCGTGTCCCAGAACCTGGCAAGCCTGTCCGATGTCATTCGACCAACACCCTATACAGTCGATGGCGAGCAAACCGGTTACCGGGTGTATCCAGGAAGAAACAGGCAACAGTTCGCGGCACTCGGCCTGCGTCCCGGTGACCTGATCAAGGATATTGACGGGCAGCCTCTCACTGATCCGACTCAGGCGATGCAGGTTTTCCAGTCTCTTGGCACCAGCGAACAGGTGACTGTCACATTAGAACGCAACGGCGAGCAGCAAACCATTGTCCTCAAGACCAGCCAGCTCGACATGAGCGGTGAGCAAACCAAATGACGAAAAAATCAATAAGCACCCTTTCCCAAACTCTCCGGCTTCTACTCGCAGCAGGTCTGTTGTCCCTGACGGCACAGACATGGGCGCAGCAGCCTGCGGCAACCGTCAATTGGAAAGATGCTGACATTCGGCAGGTCGTCGAGGCAGTGTCCGCCGTTACCGGTAAGAACGTCATCCTGGATCCAAGGGTTACGGGCAAGGTCACATTACTCTCGCCTACGCCACTTGGGCCCGATGCGATGTACGAGGCGTTTCTGTCAATTCTCCAGGTACATGGCTACGTCGCCATTGAAAGCGAAAATCTCGTCAAGGTCGTTCCGGACGCAACGGCGCGCCAGTTGCCCACATCGATCGGGCCGGGAGGTGCTTACGGTCCTGACGATCTGACAACGCAGGTCGTGCAACTACGCAATGTTGGTGCCACGCAGCTCGTGTCATTGCTACGGCCCTTGTTGCCACAATACGGACACCTGGTGGCCCATGCCGGCTCGAACATGCTCGTAATTTCTGATCGAGCCGCCAATGTCGCACGTGTAGTCAGCATTATTCGCCGTATCGATCAGGCCAGCGATGAGGACATCGAGGTGGTGTCACTGCAACACGCTTCCGCCGGTGAGATTGTGCGCATCATGACGGCGCTGACCTCCTCGCCGCGTGCAGACGGTGCCCCCGTCACGACGAGTCTTGTCGCTGATGCCCGCACCAACAGCGTGCTCATAGGCGGCGACATGAACGAGCGTCTGCGACTCAGGACGCTGATCGCACATCTCGATACACCGCTCGAAGATGGCGGTGAGACACAGGTCCGCTACCTGCGCTACGCGGACGCCGAGGAAATGGCAACCAAGCTCCAGCAGAACTTCACGAACCAGGCGCAGTCTCCTGCAGGCCAGGCCGCGACAGCGGCCGGGGCAGACGACATCAGCGTGTGGGCAGATACACAAACGAACGCACTGGTTATCAATGCGCCGCCGAAGATCATGCGCTCGACCATGCAAATCATCGACAAACTTGATATTCGGCGCGCCCAGGTTCTTGTTGAAGCCATTATTGTCGAAGTCATCATCGACAAGTCCAAGGAACTGGGCGTTTCTGTGGCGGTAGAAGGCAGTGGCTCCAACTCACCCATCGCCGTCACCAACTTCCCGGACTTTTTGGCTGGCATCGTACAGTTAGGCAGTGTGGCCGGCGGCGGTGGCGTGCCCGATGCTGGCCTGATCGGCGATGGCGGTACTATTGGCGTTGGTCGTATCACCGATGACGGCGTCAGCTTTGCTGCCATTCTCCGTGCCGTCGAAGGCGCTGCCGATACGAACCTGATTTCGACACCGTCGATCGTCACAACCGACAACGAGGAAGCAACGCTCAATGTTGGTCAGGAC
>Ga0316201_10001314_pt1 | contig 16507 bp, 16 predicted proteins | sample CS6wburrow_MG_FD_204516 | JGI IMG/M metagenome (GOLD analysis project Ga0316201, IMG submission 204516) | Coastal sediment microbial communities from Delaware Bay, Delaware, United States - CS-6 worm burrow | ecosystem: Environmental > Aquatic > Marine > Coastal > Sediment | place: USA... | reverse complement strand
GACCGAAGGCGCCGGGTGGGTCATCTTGTGCGCGCAGATGGCCGAAAACGCGACCACCGACGATTTCGGCCCCGAGCCTCCCTGCCAGCGATAGCGCTTGCCGTCACGCGTCTTGAGGTTGACCTTCGAGGTAACCGGTTTGCCGAGGTCGATCAGAAAACAGGGCGTTGAAACAAACGGGTAGTGGAACAGGTAAGTCTCACCCACGTCGATCGACGCGGCGCTAACGGGTTCCCTGGTATACGAATCGATAAGGGCGACACGGCCGTAACGATGGTATTTCTGATTACCCCGCGCCAGAAGCTCCGGGCTTGCGGTAATTCCCGCGACCGCGGTCGCGCAGAGTTTGACGAATCCTCTTCGTTTCATGCCTGGCTGTCTCCTCGCAGCTGCCACGGCTGCAGCAGAATATCGAATGATAACCCCGCCATAATGTATCTCGTGGCGCTCCAGATTTCCAATCCGAAATATGACTTCAGGATTTCGCCGCCCGCATCGATAACAGGATTAGTCCAATCGAGCACGGAAATCTGCGTGAAAACCGCCCGGTTCTTTTTTACCCTCGCGTTGTTGGCACAATTACCAGCCAGCGCCAATGAACTGCAGGTCATTATCAGCGGTCGGGCCATACACATGGGCAGCAACGATCAAGACCTCCAGATATATCGGTACAGGCCCGAAACGTCGCTACCAGCTTAAACCCGGCCAACAAAGGTTGAACTGGGCCTGGGAGCAGCGGTACTGTGGATGAAACGCCCCGACTATAACGACGACAAACCCTTCATGGGCGCGTTAACGTTTATCGGATTGAGCAACGAATGGGGCGGGATTAACGCAACCTATGTCCCCGGTATCGAGGCAGATACGCTGCCGTTCTGGTATTTTCAGTTCGCATTTAAACTCCTGGACCTCTAATCTTTATCACCTCCCCGACGTCCTCGGCGTGCCGTCGAGAACGGAGGGACAGTTACCGCTTCCCGGTAATTATGTATTGTGTCCCCGGCGGAATTTGCACAAAATCGGGCCATGCCCGAACTCGAACGCATCCTCGCCGATATCAGGACCAGCGAAACCAGCCTTGCCGCCAGGCAGGACTGGAACCCCGGCTATCAGGGCGAAATCGATATTCGGATCGCGGCCGATGGCAGCTGGTACCACCAGGGCCGCCGGTTTCAACGCGAATCCCTGGTAAGACTGTTTGCCGGTATTTTACGGCGTGAGCAGGACGAGTATTTCCTGGTGACGCCGGCGGAAAAGCTACGCATCGAGGTCGAGGACGCGCCTTTCGTCGCCACCCTGGTCGAACGAATCGAAGCCGACGGCCAGCAGGCGATCGTCTTTACCACCAATATCGGTGAGCGTATCGTGGTTGACGAAACGCATCCGATTCGAGTCGAGATCGATGCCGCAACCGGGGAACCGAGGCCCTACGTGATGCTGCACGCGGGTCTCGAGGCCCTGATTGGGCGCGGTGCGTTTTTCGACCTGGCCAACCTGGCCGAGGAACGGGTTCGGGACGGTAAGCGCTACCTGTGCATTACCAGCCTCGGCAAAACCTACGAACTGGGAACCACCGATGAATAGAAACCTGGATTACTTACTTCCCGCCGTCGCGCAGCCGTCGAGAAGCGGCAGAGGTGCGAGATATGCCGGTTAAAGGCACCCACGAGTACCAGGATGACCCGCGTAACGCGGACATCCTGATCGATATCAACGGCGAATACTTTGCGCGCGAAGCGGCGCAGGTTTCGGTGTTCGACAGCGGCTTCGTACTCGGCGATGGCGTCTGGGAAGGATTGCGCGCGCATAACGGCAGGATTGCTTTTCTCGAGCAGCACCTGGATCGGCTCTACGAGGGCGCGAAGGCGCTCGACATGGAAATGGAGCTCAGCGCCCCCGAACTGGGAGAGCGCCTGTACCGGCTGCTAGAGAGAAACGATATGTCCGACGGCGTGCATATCCGCCTGATGGTGTCTCGCGGCATCAAGGCGACACCCTACCAGGACCCGCGCATGACGATTACGCCGCCGACCATCGTCATTATTCCCGAGTACAAGCAGGCGCTGCCGGAAACCGCTACCCGGGGAATCCGCCTGTTTACCGTGCACGTGCGCCGCGGCTACCCGGACGTCCAGGATCCAAAGCTTAACAGTCACTCCAAGCTTAACTGCATCACCGCCTGTATCCAGGCCGCCAAGGCCGGCGCCGACGAAGCCCTGATGCTCGATCCGCACGGTTTTGTCGCGACCTGTAACTCGACCCACTTTTTCATCGTGCGCAAGGGCGAGGTCTGGACCTCGAGCGGGGACTATTGCCTCGGCGGCATAACCCGCGGCAACGTAATCGCCCTGTGCGAGCAAAACGCCATTCCGGTGTCACAGAAAAACTTCAGCCTGACCGATGTCTACGGCGCCGACGAAGCCTTCGTCACCGGCACCTTCGCCGGGCTGGCGCCGGTGCGCGAGATCGATGGCCGTATTATCGGCGACGGCGAACGCGGCCCGATGGTGGAGCAGTTGCAGCAGCTTTACCTGCAAATGCTCGATCAGGAATGCAGCCCGACCAGTTAAAAATTGCGATGTGGTCGGGGCCACGCAACATCTCGACCGCACTGATGCGCGCCTGGGAGAATCGCGAAGATTGCGCGGTCTGGGACGAACCCCTGTACGGCTATTACCTGGATGCAACCGGAATCCCGCATCCAGGCGCAGCCGAGGTGATCGCCTCGCAGGGCACCGACGCTGCCGCGATCATCGCCGCCTGCACCGGCGACGTACCCGACGGCAAGGCGATTTTCTACCAGAAACACATGACCCTGCACCTGCTGCCGCAACTGGAGCGCGGTTGGTTATCGTCGCTGACCAACTGCTTTCTGATCCGCGAGCCCGAGGCCGTGATCGCATCCTACGCCGCGGTTCGAAGCGACGCGACGCTGGCCGATATCGGTTTCGTGCAGCAGGCGGAGCTGTTCGAGCAGGTGCGGGCCATGACCGGGGAAATCCCGCTGGTTATCGACAGCCGGGAATTCCTGCTCGACCCCGAATCCATGCTGCGCGCCATCTGCGCGCATCTCGGCATCGACTACTCGCCGCGAATGCTGAACTGGCCGGCCGGGCCGCGCGACAGCGACGGCGTCTGGGCCAGGTACTGGTACGACTCGGTCTGGAATTCAACCGGTTTCGCGCCCTATCGCGACCGGGATTACGATCTACCCGCAAAAGACAGGGAAATCGCGTCCGCGGCGCGACCCTATTATGAAAGCCTGTACCGGCATCGGCTGCGACCCTAGTTTCCAATAGCGCTATTGCAAGCCGCATTAATGCAAACTATCTAACAGATTTTTGCCTTTCGCCACTCCTGCTGGCAGGGTACACTTGAATGTTGGGCAATAATTAAATACACAATGGCTGAACCCCAAATCCTAACGCCCGCACCGGGCAGCAGAATCGTCATGGACGAGACCGAGGTCATTCTCTTTGGCCAACCCCCGGAAGTTCTGAAAGGCTTGCTCAGGGAAGGAGTTAAGCATTTCGAGACGCTGGTGTTGACCGACATCCGTGAAAAGAACGGCTCGCTGCTCAATAACCTGGAATTCCCGCTGTATTTCTTCCTGTTCTTCTCCAGGGGGCTGGCGGAAAAACGCAAGATCAACCTGGTCGGCGATAGCGATTCGATCAGCCACGCGATGCGCCTGCTGCGTTTCACCCTGCTCGGGCCCAGCCGGGCGGAACTCGATCGCTGGCATACCGAGGAGGGATTGAAGCAGGAGTGGCTCGCGGTATCCGAGGCCCTGGCGCTCAAAAACGACAAGGGCGAGCTGATCCAGGTCGACGATTTTTTCAATGCGATTCCGTTCGAAAACAATATGGCCGTGGCCGGGGACTTCGCCATCGAGCGCCAGGGCGTGGATCGCTACCTGGTAACCAATCGCAGTGGCGACGTTTTCGTAGACCTCAACGATGGTGTCGCAATTACGCCGCCCTACCCGGTGCCAACCGATTACGTGCCCGGGGGCCTGACCAAGATGAGCATCGAGGTGCTCGGCGGCGCCTCCGGATTCTCCACCACGGAACCCTGCACCGGCCTGGCCCTGTGTTACAACGGTGACTATCTGTTAATCGATGCGATACCATTTCTCGATCAGCACCTGTTTGCTCGCGGTATCTCGAAAAACCAGGTCTCCGCCGTTTTCCTGACCCACCTGCACGACGACCATTGTTCGATGTTCCCGTTGATGGAAATGCCGCATTGTGTCGAAGTCATAACGACGCAGGAGATTTTCAACATGGCGATGGAAAAGCTCAGCTGCAGCCTGGGCTGGGCCTTCGACACGGTCGCCGAACAGTTTAAATTGATCCGGGTGAATCCGGGCGACACCATCAACTATTACGGTCTCACAATCCAGGTGCATAACACGGTGCACAGCATTCCGACTATCGGGGCAACTTTTTCGACCATTCACAAGGGCCAGTTTCGCGACGTCTGCATTGTCGGCGACAACCAGAACATGACCGCGGTGCGTGAAATGGGCGAATCAGGTATCGTGCGAGCAGAGACTATCGAAAATCTCGAACGCCTCTACAAGCAGAATTTCCACCTGCTGATCGCCGATGGCGGCGCCGGCGAAATTCACGGCGATCCGACCGATGCGCTGGCCTCGGAGGCGGAGCGCGTGGTTTTCGTGCACGTCGAGGAGGTGCCGGAAGCGCTGCAGACAACCTTCTCGCTCGCCAGTTCCGGCAAACGCTACACCCTGATCGAGGGTGACAGCATGATTTACACTTCGCAGATCAATCACTACCTGACGATGTGGCTGGGCCAGCCTTTCCCTAACCGCTGGATGCGCAACCTGCTCGCGGAGCAGGAGATCTACCGCTACAACACCGAGGACGTCATTATCGTTCAGGAAGCGATGACGCATGGATCGGTTTACCTGATTCTGACCGGGTATTGTGAAGTGGTACGCGTCGAGGAAGGCATGCGCGAGGCCGTGGCCATGCTGCAGGCCGGTGATGTCATCGGCGAGATGGCGATCCTGACCGGTTCCGGGATACGTAACGCCAGCGTGGTGGCAAAGACCCCGGTAACCGTCTGCGTATTCGCCGAGGAAACCTTTCGCAACTTCATTCGCTACAGCGGCCTGCAGGCCATGCTGGAAAACCGCTGGCTGCTACGGCCGGTCATCAAACTGCTGCCGCAGTTTGCCGAACTATCCTCCACCGTTACCGACAAGATTTCACGTATCGCCGAGTGGAAAGTGGTTGAGGGCGGCAACACCATGTGGCTGGACGAGTCGCATTTGTACATTTTCGTCGAAGGCTATGGATCGATCGTCCATCAGGACGGTAGCGAAGAGAAAATCGTCAATGGTGAAGAAATGGGCTGGCGCGCCTACACCGATGCCAGGTCCGTGGAAATGACCGCCACCACCGATTGCGGCCTGATATCCATCGACGCCGCGGCCTATCGCGAGTTGCTCAAGTCGACCCCGCAGCTCAATTATCATACGCGTAAGCGGCTAACCCTCGAGAGCGACGAACGAGTGGATTGGCTGCTTGGAGAAGTAGCAATTTACTAGGAGGCGCGTTAGCATCCCTGTTACTTCCAGCCGCTGATATCAAGGCTAAAACAACATGCCGCTGTTAAGCATAAAAAATTGTTTCCTGGCAGCTGTCTGCCTGATAGCAACTAGCCTGCTACCCCTCACCACGGCAACCGCCAGGGATTTGCGGATTGCTTATGAAGTCGAGCCGGCAACCCTGGATATTTACGAGCAGTTATCGGAGAGTGTTCTACAGCTCTCTCACCTGTCCTTTGACCCGCTGATTCGCTGGACCAGGGAGCTCGGTTTTGAAAATCGACTGGCAAGCGGCTACCAGCGGCTAAACCCGACCACGCTGCGATTCAATCTACGCAAAGGCGTCAGGTTTCATAGTGGCAACCCGATGACCGCGGCAGACTTCAAGTGGACTTTCGAGCGGCTCAAGGCCAGTTTTGATTTTAAAGTTATTTTCGACAGCTTCGTCGAGCTCAAGGTTATCGACGAATACACCATAGACCTCGTTACCCGCGATCCTTACCCATTGACATTGCATGCGGCAACCTACCTCTTCCCGATGGACAGCAAGTTCTATTCTGGCACCGATACCAACGGCAACGATAAAAGCGCCATCCTGAAAAACAGCGATTCGTTTGCATCGACCAACCTGTCCGGCACCGGACCCTTTAGAGTCGTTTCACGCGACCCGGGCGTAAAAACCGTATTCCAACGATTCGAGGATTACTGGGACAAGCGCTCCGCAGGTAACGTTGACCGTATCGTCTTCACGCCGATCAAGGACGAGGCAAACCGGATTAACGCCTTGCTGGCCGGCGAGGTAGATTTCATCGCCCCGATTTCGTCAGACTTCCTGGACCGGATCCGTTCAGCCGGTAACGTGGAGCTGGTCACAATGCCGGGCACGCGCATTATTACCTTCCAAATGAACCAGCAGCGTCGCCCCGAGTTCCGCGACCAGCGCGTGCGTATGGCTATCGTGCACGCCGTCAATAACGAAGCCATAGTGCAGGGAATCATGCAAGGTTTCGCGACTCCGGCCGGTCAGTACAGCCCCGAGGGCTATCTCGGCTACGACCCCAGGCTCAAACCGCGCTTCGACCTCAAGCTCGCCCGGCAGTTGATGCAAGACGCAGGCTACCCCGAGGGCTTCGACGTCACCATGATGGCGCCAAGGAACCGCTATGTTAACGACGAGAGAATTGCGGCGGCGGTGGCTGAAATGTTGTCAAAAATCAATATCAAGGTTGACTTGCAAACCGTTCCCAAGGCGCAATATTGGCCTGCATTTGACGATCGCAAGGCGGACATCATGATGCTTGGATGGCGCTCGGATACCGGGGACAGCGCCAACTTTTACGAATTCCTGGCAATGACCCCGGACCAGAGCACCGGCATGGGCAGCTATAACGCGGGTAATTACAGTAGTGATTTCGTCGACCAGAATACCGTTTTGGCTAATTCTGAAACCGATCCCGACAGGCGCGCCAGAATACTGCGGGAAATCGAATCCAGAATTTATCAGGACGCCGGTTTCATCCCGCTGCACTGGCAAAACCTTGCATGGGCGGCACGCAAGGGCGTCAACATCGAGCCGATCGTCAACGCGCTCAATCTCCCCTACCTGGGCGATCTTGTCGTCGACTAGATAACCCCGAATTGACTCGAAGCAACCCGTCAGCAGCAGCATTCGCGGATGCGGGGAAAAACCGGCCCGAGGTTTTCATCCACGGGCTCTATAAGGACTGACCCGCATTTGCTAGCATACGGCCAATAGAGGTCTGTTCATGCCAAGAAACGTTCTTTTCATCATGTGCGACCAGCTGCGCTGGGATTACCTGTCCTGCTATGGTCATCTTAAACTGCATACCCCCAACATCGATTCGCTGGCCGCGCGCGGCGTTCGTTTCGACAACGCCTATTGCCAGGCGCCGCTGTGCGGACCCTCGCGCGCCAGCTTCTATACCGGGCGATATATCTCCAGCCACGGCGTAATGGCCAACGAGGACGCTACCCGGCTCGACGAACTCACCATTGGCGACTATCTCAGACCCCTGGGCTACCGCAGCGCGGTGGTCGGCAAGGCCGGCAACCGCAAGGACCCTGAAATGTTGAGCGCCTTTGGAGTCGATCTCGGCTCGGAGTATGCCCGGGCCGCGGCCAGCGGCGGCTTCGAACCTTTCGACGTACACGAGGGCCTGCTGCCCAGGGCCCAGCAAAACAGCTATACCGCCTACCTGAACCGGCAAGGCTACGAGGGCGACAATCCCTGGCGGGATTATGTCGTTACCAGCGAGGACCATGCTGGTAACCTGCGTTCAGGGTGGCAAATGCGCAACTCGAACTACCCCGCTCGCGTTGCCGAGGAACATTCGGAAACAACTTACTCGACCCAACGCGCAATCGATTTCCTCGAGCAGCAGGAAGGCGACAATCCCTGGTGCCTGCACCTTTCCTACATCAAACCACACTGGCCCTACGTTGCCCCGAGCCCGTACCACGACCTTTACTCGGCGGACGATGTACAGGCAGTCGTGCGCTCGGACAAGGAGCTGCAGGAGCCGCACCCGGTCTACCAGGCCTTCATGGAGCAGGAGTTCAGTGAAAGCTTTGCCCGCGACGATGTGCGTGAACGTGTGATACCGGTTTACATGGGCCTGATCAGGCAAATCGATGATCAGCTCGGGCGCCTGTTCGAGTACATGAAGCAGCGAGACCTGTTCCATTCGACCATGATCGTATTCACCAGCGACCACGGTGACTATCTGGGCGACCATTGGCTCGGCGAAAAGGATTTGTTTCACCAGGCGTCGGTGAAGATTCCGCTGATTATCGTCAACCCCAACTCCACCGCGGATGAGACTCGCGGCAGCGTCTGCAGCGAGATGGTCGAGGCGATAGACTTGCTGCCGACATTTGTCGAATTCGCCGGCGGTAATATCAGCCACGAACGCACGGAGGGACACTCGTTAATGCCGCTGCTGCGTTCGAAAATCGCCCCGGCGGGCTGGCGGCAGTACGCGGTTAGCGAAATCGACTATTCCGACCGTGGATCGCGCGGTTTGCTCGGCATCCCGCCCTACGACTGCCGCGCCCTCATGGTGCGTGACAAGCGCTGGAAATATATCCATTACAACCTGTTCCGACCGCAGCTGTTCGATCTGCAACGCGATCCCCAGGAGCTGCGCGACCTGGGCGACGACCCGGCCTACGAACGGGTCCGCCGAGATATGCAGCAGCTGGTGATCGATTCACGACGCCGCCTGAAACCGCGCATCGGCATGCCTTATGACGATCTCGACGGCATGGGCCCCGAACGGGACGAAGCCAACGGCATTATCATCGGCAGGTGGTAAGTTATGCGGATCGGCAAACCTGAAATGCGTATCCTCGGCCTGGTTAGTGGCATCCTGCTGCTGTTTTCTTCCGCCTCCGGAGCGCGCGATTTGGATCTGCACGCGTTATGGGACAATCGCTGCGCCGAGTGCCATGGGCATTCCGCGGAGTTCGCGCGCAAGTATCTGAAAATAACAGGCGGCTTGCTGCAGGGGCGGCATCACCTGCTGGACCTGCACCGGTTTCTCGAACACCACTATCCCCCGGCTGGACAGGTCGATGCTATTTACCAGATGTTACTGGCGCAAACCAGCACGCCTCCCCGGTTCAGAGACGAATGCGCTCAATGCCATGGGAACGCCGCGGATTTTCTGCGCGACGCAATGGACTTCAAGGACGGCAAGCTGACGGTCCGGCGATCCGGGAGCCCGGTACAACAGTTTTTGCAGAGCCATCGCGACCTGGCGCAGGACGACATCCTGTTTTACCTGGGCCTGTTCACGCGACTGGCGAAGGAGATTTATCGCCCCTGAATACAATCGCATGCTCCCGGTTTACGACGCCGCATCGGACTGCGCGCTGGGCGGTTTTCAAAACAGATAATAATTCCGGTTCAGAAACTCGACCACGTCATCGACGTCTTCGTCGAACCACGTGAGCTCGAGCGTATCCTTGCAGAACCCCACCTGCAGGCCGAGACGTTGCATCGATTGCACGGTCCTGTTTTCGCGGGTGTAGACAGTTTCATCGTGGCAACCGGTGCAATTTTCGAAATGTAAATCATCGCCGTTTTCGATGTCGGCCGCGGCGGCCGGCAGGGCGAGATTCAGCAGCACGAGTATCGCGATTGACTTCCTGCTTCCTGTATCTGGAGTTCGCATCGTCGATATCAGCCGAGGAAAAAGCGCATCATCCACTCGCCCCAGAGTTGCGAATCGGGCTTACCGTTATCGATATGGAACCTGGCCCGGGCACGCTGTTCAGCGGTCAGGCTGTCGGTGGCCTGGAGAAAATTCGTCATCGACTGCCACGACTGTTCCGGGTGCCCCTGGAAGCACATGACGTTGTCGCCGATGGTGTAACCGTAATCGCCATAGTCGTCGGTATGGGCGAAGGCCTGCGCCGCTTCCGGTAACCGTGTCACCCGCTCCTGGTTGAAATGATACATCCCGGTCACGCGCGCGCCCGGCTGCATCCAGGGGTGAGACTGGCTGATGTGCACGGGAAAGTTACCGATCAACCAGCCGTTTTCGTTATACCCGACATCACCACCAAAGGCGCGCGCGACAAGTTGGTGTCCAAAACAGGAACCGACCACGCGCATTCCGCGACCCGCCGCGACCCGGATCATATCGGTCAGGCGCGCTATCCAGTCGTGTGCGTCGTGCACGCTGCAGGGGCTGCCGGTTACCAGGACCGCGTCATAGTCCCCTAGCGTCTCGGGAAAGTGGTTTCGCGACACGAAATAGCTGTCCAGCCGGGCCGCCGGGTTTTGCGGCTGCAGCAGCGTGATGAATTTCTGCGAATCGGTAATACCCCGGTCGTCAGCCCAGTAACGTTCCGGAACGGCATCGAGGATCGCGATACGAATAACCCTGCTCATGGCTTGCATTGCCTTGTGAATACTGATTGACTCGAGCTCGAACGATACCTGAAAATTCAATTATTAAAACCCCGTGAATCCCTGCCGAGCAAGCCTATGACGCCCGAAGAATTCCGCAGTGCCGGTCACGAACTCATCGACTGGATCGCCGACTATCGCAGTAATCTCGATCAGCGACCGGTAAGGGCGCAGGTCGATCCCGGCGAAGTACGAAACGCATTCTCCAAGCAGCCGCCGCCGACGCCGAGGCCCGCGGACCAGCTACTGCGGGATCTCGAACAGCATATTGTGCCCGGCATCACCCAGGTACAGCATCCGATGCACTTCGGCTGGTTTCCGTCGAACGCATCGCTGGCCTCGACGCTCGGCGATATCGCGAGCTCCGGGCTCGGTACCCTGGGAATTTCCTGGGAGAGTTGCCCGGCGCTGACCGAGGTCGAGGAAGTAGTATGCGACTGGATGCGGCAGCTCATCGGTTTATCGGGTAACTGGGAAGGCTGTATCCAGGATACCGCGTCGACTGCCTGCCTGACCGCCCTGCTGATTGCACGCGAGCGCGCCAGCGATTACTCGGAAAACCGCGGCGGGTTGCAGGCCGAGCACAAACCTCTCATCGTTTACACTACCGAGGAAGCGCATTCGTCGGTGGTCAAGGCCGCCCTGCTGGCCGGATTCGGACGCGACAATTTACGCATGGTACCCATGGTGGGCGCGACCCGCGCAATGTCGGGGCCCGCGCTGGCGAGGCAGATAGAAGCCGATTTCGACGCCGGCAACCTGCCCTGCGCCATCGTGGCGTCGGTCGGATCTACCGGGGTCACGGCTTTCGATCCGGTCGACGAAATCGTCGAGATCGCCGCCGAGCACGCAATTTGGGTGCACGTGGACGCGGCGATGGCGGGCAGCGCGATGCTGCTACCCGAGTGTCGACATCTGTGGAACGGGGTCGAATCATCCGACTCGATCTCGTGGAACCCGCACAAATGGATGGGCACGATACTCGATTGTTCGCTGTTTTACGTCCGCGACGTGCAGCACCTGGTGCGCGTGATGTCGACCAATCCCAGCTACCTGCGCTCGACGGTCGACTCGGAAGTCAAACAGTATCGCGACTGGGGCATTCCGCTCGGGCGGCGTTTCCGCGCGCTCAAACTCTGGTACCAGCTCAACATCGATGGAATCGATGCGATCCGCGAGCGACTGCGTCGCGATCTCGACAACGCCCGCTGGTTTGCCGAGCAGGTCGCGCAACGGGAACACTGGCAGGTACTCGCGCCGGTCAACCTGCAAACCGTTTGCATCCGACACCAACCGCCGGGGCTGGACGGTGATGCGCTCGACCGGCACACCCTGGGCTGGGTGAACGCCATCAACCAGTCCGGGGCGGCGTTCATGAGTCCGTCGAAACTCGACGGACGCTGGATGGTGCGCGTGTCGATCGGTGTCGAGGCGACCACGCGTGCGCACCTGGAAAAATTGTGGCAACTGATTCAGGCCGAGGTCGCCCGGGGATAAGTCGCAAGGCTAATTTCAAAAGACATTGGCCTTAAAAAAGGATACATTACGCGCTTTTTAAACCCCAATCAGTAGCGAACAACGATGGCGAATATCACCTGGAAAATGGAAGACGGCAGCGAAATCTCCGCCGAGGTCAAAGACGGTCTAAACCTGATGGAAGCGGCAACCGCCAATAGCGTGCCGCATATAGAAGGCGAGTGCGGTGGATGTCTTTCCTGCGCCACCTGCCACGTCTTCGTCGATCCCGAGTGGTTCGCCAGAACCGGCGAAGTCGACGACATCGAGGACACCATGCTCGAGATGACCGATGTCGAGCGCGAGGACAACAGCAGGCTCAGCTGCCAGATCATCGCATCGCCGGAACTCGACGGACTGGTCCTTTACGTACCCGAGCCGGAATAGGCCGGTGGCGGCGCCCGTTGTTATCGTCGGCGCGGGCCAGGCCGCTGCGTCATTCATTTCACGTCATATTTCACTGGGTAACAGCGAACCGCTGCTGTTGATCGGCGAAGAGCCGCACCCACCCTACCAGCGGCCGCCACTATCGAAAAAATACCTGCTCGGTGAACTCGAGCGCGAGCGCCTGTTCATCCGACCGCTGGAATGGTACGCCGAGCAGGGAATCGAAACCCGCTTCAATACGCGTATCGTGGAAATCCGGACGGTGGACAAACAGGTTGTCACCGAAACCGGCGAAGCGATCGAGTACGACAAACTGATTCTCGCTACCGGCTCCCATGCGCGCCGCCTGCCGGACGCGATTGGCGGCGAACTGGCCGGAGTTTTTACGCTGCGCGGCATCGCCGATATCGATCGGATAGCGCCCGAGTTCCAGGCTGGGCGCAAACTGCTGGTCGTCGGCGGGGGTTATATCGGTCTCGAAGCCGCGGCCATCGCACGCCAGCTCGGGCTAGAAGTCACGCTGCTGGAAATGGCCGAGCGTATCCTGCAACGCGTCGCCGCCGCGGAAACCTCGGAATATTTTCGCAAGCTGCATACCGAACACGGGGTCGAGCTGCGCGAATCGGCGCGCCTGTCACGGCTCCTCGAAAACGACGGCAAGGTTTGCGGCGCCGAACTGGAATCCGGGGAAATCATCGACGCCGAGCTGGTGCTGGTCGGTATCGGCGGCAGCCCGAACACCGAGCTCGCACAAGCGGCCGGGCTCGAATGCGACAACGGCGTCCGGGTCGACGCGTGCTGCCGGACTTCGGACCCGAGTATTTACGCCGCAGGCGATTGCAGTTGTTTTACCCGCGACGGGCAACAGATACGGCTCGAATCGGTACAAAACGCGGCCGACCAGGGCGACCTTATTGCCCGGGTTCTGGCCGGTGAAGACATCAGCTATTCCGCGCTTCCCTGGTTCTGGTCAGACCAGTACGACTGCAAGCTGCAGATCGTCGGCCTCAACCTGGGCTATGACCGCACCGTGGTCCGACCCGGCGCCAGCGAATCGAGCCTTTCCGTGTGGTATTACCGTGGCGACCGGTTGCTGGCAATCGATGCCATGAACGAACCCAAGTCCTATGCTTTCGGCAGGAAAATTCTCGAGGCCGGCAGGAATCCATTACCCGAACAGGTCGCCAACCCGGCAACCGATCTTAAAGCCCTGGCAATGGGCTGACAACATTACTCCCCGACCTGTCATGCGGAAGCCTGCGCCGTTGCTTCGGGGCCGCGGGATCCCGGGCTTACGCGCACTAGCATGAGGCTGGAGCCCGCGCTTCAATCGCGAGATACAGGTTTCATGCCGTTACCTGTCGGCATCTAGTCTGAGATGGCCTCGCCCTCGAGCAGGGCAAGGTCGCCGCTGAGTTCGACGTAGGCTTCGAAGCGCTGGCGAATATCCCGTACATAGTTGACCGGCTCACGTCCATTAACGTATCCGTAACGCGAATGCTCGGCGTATTCCTTTTGCGACAACAACAGCATCGCCTTCTCGGTGTGCCCGAACCAGCGATTCGGATCATATCCCAGCTGCCTGGCCAGGCGTCTCGCGCTATTTACATGACCCGCCCCTGCGTTATACGCAGCCAGGGTAAACCAGATTCGCTCTGAAATCGGCAGGTCGGCCGGAAAGCGGTCGCGTAACCAGTCGAGATACCTTATGCCGCCACGAATACTGTGCGCCGGGTCGCTGAGGTTTTCCACGCCCATGGCCTTGGCGGTGCGCGGCATTAGCTGCATTAGCCCTCGAGCACCTACCGGCGATTTCGCCTTCGGGTCGAAGCGGCTCTCCTGGTACATCTGCGCGGTAACCAGACGCCAGTCGAAACCGTAACGACTGGCGTACTTGCGCACCAGGGTGTCGTAAGGGGAAATCTGCCCCCTGAGCGCATCCACCACGCGCCCGCGCGCGAGACGTTGCACCGAGCGGCGGCTCTTGAAGTACTTGTTGTAAGTGACGTTGTAAAACTCGCTTTTATAAATATCCTGCACAAACACGTCGAGTGCCTGCTTAAGCAGGGGATTGCGTTTTCGCAGCGCGATTGCGTGCGGGATCTCGGCTTCGAGCGCAAATGCCGAACGCACCGGCAGGCCCTTGGCGAGCTCGATATCGAGCATGTGGTCATCGGCCATGGTCGCCTTGTACTTGCCGCGCGACACCATCTGCATCAACTGTTCGGTTTCCATGGCATCGTCGGCGGCGCGCAGCTTGAAGCCCGCACCCTCCTGCTGCAGCCGGGACAGCCGCTCCCAGTAATGGCTGTGATGGCGCACGAAAATGGTTCGATAGTCGAGATCCTGCAGCGAGTCGGCAGGATCGTCCTGGTGCACCACGATATGCTGTTGCGCATAGTGATAAGGCCGGGAAAACTCCACCCCCAACCGTCGTTGGTTTTCATCCGGCTCGAGAAAGCCGAGCGCGATATCCGCCCTGCCCTCGAGCAGCCAGGTCGTCAGTTCACGGTGGCTCGGCGGCACCACTACCTCCAGTCGCAGCCCGTGAAAATCGGCAAACTCGCGCGCGAGTTCGTATTCGAAGCCCATCAGCTCGCCACGGTAGAGAAAATAGGAGGCGGCGTTGTTGCGCAACAGGACTCGTAACACGCGCCGCTGCTTGATCTGGTCGAGATCGCCGATGTAGCGCCGGTCATGATCTTCCGCACCCAGTTCGAGCTGCAGGTAGCGGTTGATTTCGCTAACCAGCTGCGGCGCGTTCTTGCGCACTCCCCAGCCAATATCGCGCTGCCGGCTGAAATTGACCGCGACCCTGAAATCGTCACGATACGACTGGTAGATTTCGACCAGGTTGCTATCCATGATGGTCGCATCGATTTTTCCGGCCGCCAACAGGTCGAGCACGTCCTCGATCTGTACCGCGTCCGGCGTCTCGAGGATCTCGATATCCGGGTACCGATTTTCCTTGAGCCAGACCAGCGCGTGCCAGAAAGTCGAGTCCCGGTTCACCATCACCGACTTGCCGTTCAGGTCGCGCACCCGCTGCACCGAACTGTCGTCGATTGCGACGATGACCTGCTCGTAGACATGATCCACCGGCACCGAAAACGACATTCTTTCGAGGCGCGAATCGCTGATCGTCAGGTTATCGACGATGATATCACCCTGCCCGGCTTCCAGCGCCGGTATCAACTTGGAGAAGTTATCGACAATCACGAGCTCGGGAATCAAACCGTGAGACAGCGCGAAATCTTCGGCGATGCGTTGCTGCTCGGCCAGCGGCGAACGGCGACGTGGCAGGTAGGAAGCGCTGGAAAAATCGCGGGTTAACAGAATCCGTAACTTGCCCTGGCGCAGGATGTCGATGAAGTCTCCGTTGAAGGTCTGCGACTGCTCGAGCGAACTGTAATTGCGGTTGATATAGGCCTGTGCCGGGCACGAGCACGCCAGTCCCACCAGCAGCAGCAAGGCTAGCTGGGTGACAAACCCTGCGGACAGTCTATGACCATGGTTCGACTCCATAGTCAGACACTAAAGCGCTTTATGGCATCCCTGTCAAAGGTGAAGCCGGTGCCGTGGCGCTCGGGAATCACGATCATGCCGTCTTCGATTTCCATTTTTTCACTGAACAGAGCCTCGTTCCAGGGCATGTGTTCGACCGAGATACAGTTGGCCTCGGAGCCCGCGATGGAGAGACTGTGCTCGGTAAATATATGAGTTGAAATCGGAACTTCGTAGGCCGAAGCGATCGCAGCCACGCGGCGCATTTCACTCAGGCCGCCGATGCGTTGCAGGTCTGGCATCAGCACGTCGACCGCGCCGGCTTCCAGGATATCGCGCATACCGTAGCGCGTGTACTCGGTTTCACCCGCGGCGACCGGCACATCCACCAACGTGGTTTTGAACCTGGTTATCTTCATTTGATCGATTCCGGCTGCAACCTCTCAATAGGTGATATCGGCAATATAGTAAACCAGCCTGCCGCTGGGCACCTCTACTTCGACCTCTTCGCCGAGCTCACGTTTCAACAGCGAACGCGCCAGCGGCGAATCGACGCTGATATAGTGCGCCTCGTGATCGAATTCGTC
>Ga0316201_10001313_pt1 | contig 16507 bp, 8 predicted proteins | sample CS6wburrow_MG_FD_204516 | JGI IMG/M metagenome (GOLD analysis project Ga0316201, IMG submission 204516) | Coastal sediment microbial communities from Delaware Bay, Delaware, United States - CS-6 worm burrow | ecosystem: Environmental > Aquatic > Marine > Coastal > Sediment | place: USA: Delaware... | reverse complement strand
TTCTCATAGATGGCTTTTATCACGTTTTTTTCAAATGCTTGCCCAGATTCGCTCACATATTGCCCAATCAACGCTGTCACTTCTTCTTCCGTAAAATAAGGTATCTGCAATTCTTCAGTAATGTTAAACGGCGAAGCACTCGATATCACCAATTCTGCAATCGTACTCACACCCACTAACAGCAGAGAATGTAGGCAATAATATTCTCTTTTATGATATATTTTCCTGAAGGTGTGCATGACTTCGTTTAAAACACAATCCGGGATGCCTTCAAATTCATCAATGACTAAGACAATCGGCTTGATGTGATCAAGTGTTTTAAAAAAATGGGCCAAGCTAGGTGGATCGGTGATCGTATCATCCGTTTGAAAACCGTACTTCAGTAATTCTTCTTTAAGCTGTTCTTCAAAATCCTGATAAAATCTTTCTTTATTTACGGTGCTGAGATTTTCAAAACTGATCCAAATGGCGGTATAAGATGTTTTTAAACTTTCTATCATCAATTGAAAGAAAGTTGTTTTTCCAGCCTGTCGGGGCGCAAAAAGGGTAAAATAGCGTCCTTTTTTGATCTTTTCTTGGGCATCGGCAATTAATGCTTCACGCATCACCGTGTAATGCAGGGCAGGGTGACAGGGGCCAGTTGTGTTAAATTCACGCATGGCTTTTCTCCTTAGTCGTGTTAAATGGGATTGATATGACTAAATGACATCAGGGCTAAAGAGGGCGAACTTTTTTGGAACCCCAGGTTCCATCTAGGGCTATTCACATTTTCAGGCTAAAATTTAGCTTCGATAAACTTTAGCCTGAAAACACATTTGGGGTTGTTAAATAAAATTATTAACTACTTTGCTTCAATACAGGATTACCAAATAACGCATTGCGTATCAGTTTCCTGATTAAATCAACCGGAATCAGTACGATAGCCAACATCACCATGTACAACCATTCTATCGGTTGCAGGGGTACGGTGCGGAGTATTTCGCCGCCTATATAAATAAAGGTGGTTTGCACGATGAAGATGGTGGCGATTACGCCTAAAAAGAGTCTGTTCTCGAAAAGGTGTTCAAACAAGTTGAGACTTTCGGTACGGGCGTTGAAGGTGTTGAAGGCGTGCATGAAGACAAAGAAACCAAAAAAGGCGGTTAAAAAGATGGCTTCTGCTTCTGCGCTGTGAATGTCCATGCCGCGTGAGAACAGTTCCTGGATGGGGGGGTAGGTTAAGAAAATCAAGCTCATGAGCGCAGCAACGCCGCCGTTAACTAAGACCGATGCCCACATGTCTTTGCTGATGAGCCCTTCGTTTTTGGGTATCGGTTTTTCTAGCATGTACCGTTCTAAAGCCGCTTCTCCGGCGAAGGCTAATCCCGCTAGGGTGTCCATAATGATGTTGATCCATAAGAGTTGTGTCATGGTGAGCGGGAGATCGAATCCGAAAAAGGGCCCTAAAAAGGCGACTAAAATCGCGGAAAGGTTGACCGTTAATTGAAAGATCAAGAATTTTCGGATCGATTTAAATAAGGTGCGCCCGTAAAGCATGGCGGTGGTGATCGAGGAGAAGTTGTCATCTAAAATAACAATGTCGCTGGATTCTTTCGTCATCTCAGTGCCGCTGCCCATCGCAAAGCCAACATCGGCGTTTTTAACCGCTGGCGCATCGTTGACACCATCGCCTGTCATGCCAACTACCCAGTTCATTTCTTTCGCTATTTTCACAAGCCGACTCTTGTCGGTGGGGAAGGCTCTGGCAATCACGCACAGATTGGGAAGCATGTCTTTCAGTTCTTCATCAGACAGTTTCGCTAATTCTGCGGAGGTGATGACTTGGGTGTCTTGATGATTGGAAAATAAGCCGACATCGCTTCCTATGGCTTGCGCCGTTTCTTTCGCATCGCCAGTAATCATGACGACGTGTACGCCAGCATCTTTGGCGGTTTTAACGGAGGCGTAAGAGGTGGTGCGTAATGCGTCACGCATTCCAAAAATACCTAATAAAGTCAATTCGTTAGGCAACGTTTGATTTTCATCAATAGGCGTTTCGGTTATCGCGACAGCCAATAAACGCATTGCGCGTCCTGATAAACTTCGCATGTCTGATTCTAAGCTTGCTTTATCGGTCAGTGCAATCTTGTTACCGTCACCATCCAGGGTGTGGGTGCAGTTTTCTAAAATGACTTCAGCGGCACCTTTGATTAAGGTTAAGTTTTGTTCACCTTCAACCTGCATGGCCGAAAATTTGCGGCTGCTATTAAAGGCGATGGTATCGACTATGGAAATCTCTTCTTTTTGTGCCAGTAAGGGGGTTAAAAAGCGCAACATGGCTTGTTCAGTGCGATCCGCGCCGATCAATTGGGGATTTTGGGGATCACTGAGATCGATGGCAGCACTGGTGTTATTACGCACGGCAAAGGCAACTTGGTTGCGTAAGCTTTCGGGCAAGTCTTCCAGTTTTTGGTAATGTTCATGGGTGCCGGTTAAAAAGGCTTCTACCACCAGCTTTCCTTGCGTCAAAGTGCCTGTTTTGTCACTGAATAATACGGTTAAACTGCCAGCAGTTTCGATGCCTAACAGTTTACGCACTAAAACTTTGACGGATAATAGTTTCCGCATGTTTAAAGCGAGTACCATCGCAATCATCATCGGTAAACCTTCTGGTACGGCGACAACGATAATGATAATGGCTAAAATCAGCGCGGTGACAAGATCGGCGACAAAGACACCGATGTCTTGGGCAAAATAGGCGGAAAAGCCACCATCGGTTTGCAGGAAAATGTGGTTGAGCATAAAGGCGACAAAGATGAAGGCTGCGCCAATATAGCCGAATAGGCTAATTTGTTTACCCAATACAGTGAGTTTTTCTTGCAGTGGCGATAAACGATCTTCTGCGGTGATGATTTCTTGCATGGTTTCACCATAACGGGTTTTATCACCGACAGCAGTTGTTCGCATCACGCCTTCACCATCTTCAATCAAGGCCGCTCTATAGAGGAGATGTTCTCGATCAATGGCTTCTTCTGAAGCCCCCTCTGGCAATGCTTTTTTGCGAATCGCTTCAGATTCGCCTGTAAGAGAGGCCTCATTAACCTCTAAATGGCCGGCCACTAACACGCCGTCAGTGGGAATGGTATCGCCCGGTTGTAATCGGATGTAGTCGCCTACGACTAAGTCGTTGATACCGATTTCAACTAAGTGGTTGTTTCTGAACACCTTCACTTGAATCATAGAGGCTTCTTCCAGCAATTTCTGAAATTCGTTCTCATTACTGTGTTCGGACCAAGTGGCGACGAAAGTCGCTATAAAAACGGCAACGGCAATACCAACGCTTTCATACCATTCGGTATAACCTAAAATCATCAAAATGACGGTGATGCCCAAAGCGAAAATCAAGATGATGATGATGGGATCTTTGATGTTGTTGAGCAACTTGTCCCAAAAGCTTTCTCGAACCATGGTGGTCAGGGCGTTTGTACCCTGTTGAGTACGAGCCACCTCAACTTCTTGATTCGTTAATCCTGGAAAATTAAATTTCATATTTATCAGTTATCAGTTATCAGTTATCAGTTATCAGTTATCAGTTATCAGTTATCAGTTATCAGTTAGAGTGGATAACGCTTTGCTTGTAACAAACTGTCGGCTCACGCAGAGCCGCTTCGCGCAGAGAATGAGAGAAATTAAACAAACCCGCTTGAATTGCCTTTTGGGATAATTATTTTTTTGGAACTTCCTTAAATAACAAACTTTTGTACGACACCTATTAGTTGTTCAAGCGTTTTGAGGCCTTTTAAAGTCCCGGCTTGACTATAATTGATAAGCTTGGTTTCCCCAGCTTCGCTCTTATCTATGGTAGCGATACAACACACATTGCCACTTTCACCGGTATTGATATTGACATCGGTACGGTGTCCGCTGTCATCAGCTAGACTGAGTTTAACATCACTGTCTTTGAAGCGGGCCGCTTGCCCTGTTTGCACCATCCCGTAGTCCCAGCAAAATATCCACACGTAGTTCATGTCATCTAAGCGGTTAATACGCATGGTTTCTTCGTTCTCGCCGCCTTTATCGCCTACGCCTTCGTCCCCACTGAGGGCCATGTAAGGAAATTTATTGAGTTGACCTTTATCGCCAAAATAAACTAATCCTTGTTTACCTTGTTTGGTTTCGTAGATCGCGGCTAAGTCAAAATCGGCCGCGGTGGTCCATTTCATACTGACAATCAACGGTTTGCTAACATCAATTGAGGTTTCTTCACCTTTTTGTTTGAGTTCCATTATTAATACTCCTTGACTGATGAGATGACTCGAAAAAATCAATTTTAAATAATAAGCCTTTTTTACGACATCAACCTATAAGGCATGGGGCTTGCTACCACCATGCTAAAAGAGCAAAACCCTTACGAGTTTAACTCGCATTAATGTTTTAATTTTTTATTATACGCTAATTTTTTATCTTTTTGCTCTCTTTATGTCGTAGTAGGGGCCAACCTACGTGTCTGCCCAGCCCAGAAATTCAAAAGGGCGATAAAGGTTCGCCCCATGGGGGCAATGTAGGGCATGCCCTTGCGTGTTCGCCCTAGAGGAAAAGATACTTTATAATAAAAAATAATTAAAAATAAGTGACTACAAAAAAAATCAGTTGTGCCCTATATGAATCCTCTCTAATTTTATAATTTTTTTAAATATTAATAAATTGTCATAAATTGTCTTATGAATTTTTACGGGTTGGTATGGCTAAAAAAAGTTTTGTAGAAAACGGTATCTTGAGTTTTGTTAAGGTTTAAAATGTTTGAGGTGCAAAGTAATGTTACATAAATATTTTTTGGTAGCCGTCGTATTTGTACTCGGTAGTCTGTCTTCTGTTGTGGGATTTTTTACAGTACAGGATATGGAGCAATCGCATCGGGTACATCAATTTAAAGAAGCGGCACAAGAGCATGTTTGGGCAGTGCGGGAGACTCTTCAAAAGACTTTTCAAGTGTTATATGCGACAGCAGCCTTTTATGAGGCTTCCAATAATCAGATCACGCAATCCGCTTTTCGCACTTTTGCGACACCTTGTTTATCACGTAATACTTATATCCTCGCGCTGAATTGGGTACCTCGCATTGTTCATGGTGAGCGTGCTGACTTTGAAACGGCTGCGCGAATGGCTGAACCTCAGTTTAGATTGACTGAGCGAAACCGTGAAAATAAAATAGTGATGGCTTCTCAACGTGAGGAATATTATCCTATTTATTATGATGCTGCCCTAAATAACAGTGAAAAGCAGCTCGGTTTTGACTTAGCTTCAGATTCTGCCCTATTGCTGGCATTGAATCAGGCCCGTGATACGGGCACTTTGCAAGCCACTTTCCCTATTAATCGCTTTCAGGATAATCGCCAACAAGATAAGATTTATCTCATCTATCCGATTTATCATAAGCCATTAACTCTAAAAAACACCTTAAAATGGCGACGAGAACACTTACAAGGTTTTATCGTAGCGGTATCAAGTATCAAAAAATTGGTAGAGAAAGCGGTTAAATATATTACACCCAGGGGTATCGATATTCAATTACAAGATGAATCGGCTATTCTGCCTAAAGTGTTATACATTTCTCAGTCACACGCTTCATTCTTCAAGTTGTTCTCCAACAGAACAGAGGCGCGAAGTTTGGAGGCTAATCAAAAACCCAAAGAGGAGATTTTGCTCTTCAAGAAAACTTTTGAAGTGGCAGGGCGAACTTGGGCTATTCTCTGTCTCCCCTCTTTAAATTATCCTGTTACCCCAAAACCTTGGCTACGGCCTTTGATTATTTTATTGGCTGGCCTACTGTTCACAATTCTTGTTGTATTTTATTTAATTAAATCAATTCGATATGAAAGTTTTGTCCAAGAGGTGATTATTGAACGCCAGCGCGTGGAAAGAGCACTTCGCTTGGCTGAGGCGGATTTGACAGAATATAGTAATACCTTAGAAAGTCAAGTTGTCAAACGAACCCAAGAATTAGCACAAAAAAATACGATATTACAACAAGAAATCCATGAACGTCAACAGGCTGAGGAAGCACTGCGCCAGAGCCAAGAGAGGATTCGCCATTTTTTTGAGTTGCCCCTGATTGGTATGGCAATCACGTCTCCCACAAGAGGTTGGCTTCAAGTGAATGACAAGCTATGCGAGCTGTTTGGTTATTCACAAGACGAACTTCTCCTGAAAAGTTGGGAAGAGTTAACGTATGCTGATGACTTTGCGGTTCACCTTGAACAGTGTAATCGGCTTTTATGCGGTGAAAGAGATGGCTATACCATGGATAAAAGGTTTGTTCGCAAGAATGGAGAGGTGATTTATACCAATCTCTCTGTGCGTTGTGTACGTGATGCGTCTGAAAATGTAGACTATTTTGTGATACTGGTGCAAAATATCACTAAACGTAAACAAGCTGAAGAGAAGTTGAGGGAGAAAGAAGAGTTTTTACGTTTAGTCATCAACAATATTCCTCAACTGATTTTTTGGAAAGATATTAATAGCGTGTATTTGGGATGTAATAAGGTTTTTGCACAGTTATTTTTTGACACAAACAATCCTGATGAGGTTGTGGGTAAAAGGGATTTTGATTCAAACCGGCTATCTGAACAAGCACAGCGTTTTTCTGCTCTGGAAAGCCGGGTTATGGAGAGAGACATGCCGGCTTATCATGTTGTTGAAGAAATAGTACAAGCGGATGGAAAACGCTGGGTAGAAAGCAATAAAATACCTTTACATGATAGCACGGGTCAAGTTATAGGCCTGTTAGGCACCAGTGAAGATATCACGGAACGTCAACAGGCTGAACTGTTGTTGAAAGAATATAATCAAACGCTAGAACGTGAAGTGGCAGATAGAACCCGCGCTTTACGCAAACAAGAGGCTTTTTTGCGCTTGATTATCGACAATATTCCACAGTTGATCTTTTGGAAGGATCGTTATTCTGTTTTTTTAGGATGTAATAAAAGTGTTGTTCAATTTGCTCAATTGGACAATCCAGATCAGATTGTGGGCAAAACCGATTTGGATTTAGTGTGGAAAGCCCATGCCGATTATTTCCAGCGTCAAGATCGTCAAGTCATGGCAAGCAATACGCCTGAATATCGTATTATTGAACAGATATTACAGCCTGATGGTTCAATCTTTTGGGGAGAAACTAACCGGATTCCCTTGCATGATGATAAAACCGGCAAAGTTGTTGGCGTTTTGAGTACGGTTGAAGATATAACGGCCCGTAAACAAGCTGAAGATGCTTTGAAACAGGCCAAGGAAAGAGTCACAACGGTCTTGAATAGTTTGAACTCTGGTGTTTATGTTTCGGATATGCAAACTTACAGGGTATTGTTTGTCAACCAATATGCACAGAAAAAATTGGCTAAAAATGATGTCATAGGTAAAATTTGTTGGCAAACGTTGCAAACGGGACAAACCGGCCCTTGTGGTTTTTGTACTAATGATAGGCTTATCATGAAAAACGGTCAACCAACCAATACCTATACTTGGGAATTTCATGATAGTGCATTGAATCATTCGTTTATTGTTCAAGATCGCGCGATTTCGTGGGATGATGGACGATTAGTACGATTATCTGTCCTGACTGATATCACACCGCGTAAACGGGCTTTGGAAGCCTTGCGGGAAAGAGAGGCTCATCTGAATGCGATCTTTGATAATGCCGCGGCTGGTATTGTACTGGCTGATGTTAATGGCTATTTTCTGGATTGCAATGCTAAATGGTTAGAAATGACCGGTTACACCTGCCAAGAAATGGGTACGCTCACTTATCTTGATGTTACCTACCCAGATGATATTGAGATCAGTAAAAAGCATTTTGAGCCACTCACAAGAGATGTCATCAATAGCTATCATATTGAAAAACGTTTCTTGAGAAAAAATAATCGTTTCTTTTGGGCTGATGTGTCGATGACCGTTATTCGGAATCATAAGGGTGTTTTTAAATCAGCTATCGGGGTTATCGTTGACATCACAGAGCGTAAAGAAGCTGAAGACGCTTTACGTGCGAGTGAAGCGCGTTATCGGGGCGTGGTAGAAGATCAAACGGAATTGATTTGTCGCTTTTTACCGGATACTACCCTCACTTTTGTCAATGATGCCTATTGTCGTTATTTTGGGGTACAACGTGATGAGATTCTAGGCCACAAATTCTTGATGCTGATGCCTGAGGAAGCGCGGGAAACGGTTCTACCTAATTTACAACCTCTTCTCAATCATGAAAAATCTATCATGGTTCATGAACGGCCGATCAAAACAGAGCATGGCGAACTGTGTTGGCAACAGTGGTCAGATCGGGCCATTTGTGATGATAATGGGCAGCTGGTGGAACTTCAATCGGTTGGACGCGACATCACTGAGCGTAAACAATGGGAGACGGAATTGCAGGAAGCAAAAGAAGCCGCTGAAGCCGCTAACCGTGCTAAAAGCACTTTCTTGGCTAACATGAGCCACGAATTACGCACCCCTTTGAATGGTATTTTAGGTTACACACAAATCCTGAATCGTGATAATACCTTGAGTGAAAAGCATAAAGAAGGCATCGATATCATTGAACGGAGTGGTCACTATTTATTAACCTTGATTAACGATATTTTAGACTTATCTAAAATTGAAGCCGGTAAGATCGAACTCTATGCGAGCGATTTTAATTTTAATCAGTTTATTCAAAGCATTACTGAAATCTTTCAAATGCGCGCTGAGCAAAAGGGCGTTACGTTTATATACCAACAGCTTTCATCTCTTCCCGTGGGGATTTGTGCGGATGAGAAACGGTTGCGACAAATTATCATTAATTTGTTAGGCAATGCGATTAAATTTACCCAACAAGGGCGGGTTGTTCTCAAAGTCGGTTATGACGGATATTCCCCTGATTCAGACACACAGACCTTGTCAAAACAAGAGGAGAAGTGGGATAAAATTCGTTTTCAAGTGGAAGATACTGGGATTGGTATTGCTGAAGAGGAATTGGACAAAATATTTTCGCCCTTCCAACAAGTTGGCGATCCAGATTATCGGGCGGAAGGCACTGGCTTAGGTTTATCTATCACTCAAAAACTGGTTGAGATGATGGGGGGAAAATTACACGTTCGGAGTGTGCTTGGTGAAGGGAGTACATTTTGGACGGCGCTTTCTTTAATCGAAGTACCCGGAATGGCTCAATCAGAGCCTGTCAAGGCACCTGCTGTGATTGGTTATCAAAAAATGGATAATAACCTTTTTTATAGTGATAGATTACCCGTAAGTGATTCCCCATTCAAAATTTTAGTCATTGATGACAAACTCGAAAATCGCATGGTGCTAGTGAATCTGTTAACGCCATTAGGTTTTGAAGTGAAGGAAGCTGCTAATGGTCAAGAAGGTTTAGATCAGGTGCGTGAATGTGAACCGGATTTGATTGTGTTAGATTTAATGATGCCAGTCATGAATGGTTTTGAATTTGTAGACCAATTAAGGCAAATACCGGCCTATCAAAAAATAGTGGTGATTGCGGCTTCAGCCAGCGTTTTTAGTTATCACCGCGACGATAGTTTAAAGGCCGGTTGTCAAGATTTTATCCCGAAACCGATTAGTGCTGAGGTGTTGTTAGAAGCTTTACAACACTATTTAGGATTAAAATGGATTTCTGAACAGCCTGTCCCTATTGCTGCGAGTGACTGTGAAATAGATTTCTCTGCCTCAAAAAAGAATTTCTCTGCCGAGCAAGCTGCCATCCTATTTGATTTGGCTATGATGGGCGATGTCAATGGCATTCTTGAACAAGTCGAAGAATTGAAACAAATCTCTCATCAATTAATACCGCTTGCTAACCAAATTGCCCAATTGGCTAAAGACTTTGAAGACGAACAAATTTGTGAACTTCTGCAACCGTATTTGTAGGCCAGTAGAGACGCGATGTTTCTCGTCGAAACAATTCCACAATTGATAATAATACTATGGATAATGCAAAACAACGTCAAGAGACGCTTTTGGTTGTTGATGATGTACCCGCTAATATTACCCTGCTATTAAAATTTTTAACGGATGCGGGTTTTAAAGTCTTGGTGGCTAAAGAGGGTAAAGGGGCCCTCAAAAAAGCCGAATATGCCCATCCTGACTTGATCTTGTTGGATGTGATGATGCCGGATATCAATGGGTTTGAGGTTTGTAAAATATTGAAGTCGCAAGCCAGTACCCAAGATATTCCTATCATTTTTATGACGGCATTGTCTGATACGGTTGATAAGATTAAAGGATTTTCCCTGGGGGCTGTTGATTACCTGACTAAACCCGTTAAGTATGAAGAGGCCTTAGTGCGTATCAATACCCATATCAAAATGTCTCAACAACAGCATCATATTCAGGAACAAAATGTCAGACTTAATATTTTAAATCAAGAACTTGAGGAACTCACTGAACAATTGAAGCAACGTACTGGTATTCTTGAGAAAGCGAATTGCGAGTTGGAACGTCTTAATGCTTTAGATTGTTTAACCCAGATAGCTAATCGCCGTCGTTTTGAAGCCTATTTATTATCGGAATGGAAACAATTAGCGGTGACAAAATGGCCGTTATCTTTGATTTTTGCTGATATTGATTATTTTAAACACTACAATGATCATTATGGGCATCAAGCAGGAGATGAGTGTTTACGACAGGTTGCACAAGCGATTAATTGTGCTGCTAAGCGTTTATCTTATTTAGTCGCGCGTTATGGCGGAGAAGAATTTGTTGTTTTGTTACCTAATACCGATGCCGAAGCGGCTGTGCAAGTGGCTTCGTGTATACAACAGACGGTACAAAAACTTAAATTGGCAACGGCCCAGCCCTTGGTGAGTGAATATGTCAGTTTAAGTTTAGGTGTTTGTTGTCTCATGCCAAATGATCCTAACACTTCTCCGCAAACACTGGTTAAAATGGCCGATGAGGCACTTTATGAAGCGAAAAAACAGGGACGAAATCGCGTTATTTTAAATGATAGAACGCTGATTTAGGAATATCAAAAAAATAAATTATCCCGCAGGGCTACTCTATGCACACAAATAATTTGTCACAAACTGTCGGCTCACGCAGAGCCGCAGAGCCGCAGAGAATGAGAGAAATTAAACAAACCGGCTTGAATTAGCCTTTTGGGATAATTATTTTTTTGGAACTTCCCTATAGGATTTTTGAGTTATTGCCCTTTTGATTTTTAACGAATCTTTAAGCTTGCCAATCCTATCAATACCAATACAACGGTAATAATCCAAAATCTGACTATCACGCGAGGTTCGGGCCAGCCTTTGAGTTCAAAATGATGGTGTAAGGGTGCCATCCGAAAGATTCGCCGTCCTGTCAATTTGAATGAAGCGACTTGTAAAATGACTGATAGGGTTTCCATGACAAACACGCCGCCCATAATGAATAAGATTAATTCTTGCCGGACAACGACGGCTAGAATACCCAATGCGGCCCCTAATGCCAGTGCGCCAACATCGCCCATAAAGACTTGAGCGGGATAGGTGTTAAACCAGAGAAAACCGAGTCCTGCGCCTAGCATGGCGCTGCAAAAGACAACCACTTCACCCACACCTGCAATGTAGGGAATGCTTAAGTATGTGGCAAAGTTCCAGTTTCCGGTGAGGTAAGCAAAAATGCCTAACGCGCCACCCACTAATACTGTCGGCATGATGGCTAAGCCGTCTAAACCGTCGGTGAGATTGACTGCGTTACTGGTACCGACAATCACAAAGTAGGTGAGTAGTACAAATACCCATAACGGTAAATCAATGATGACGTGTTTTAAAAAGGGCACGATCAATTGCGTTTCAGCCGTTGATTGGGCCGTCATGACTAACACAAGTGCGGCCCCTAAACTGACAACGGATTGCCAAAAATATTTTTGCTTGGCCGATAAGCCTTTAGAGTTGCCAAGCGAAATTTTGCGATAATCATCTATCCAGCCGATGACACCAAACAATAGGGTAACGATCAAGACTATCCACACAAAGCGGTTGGATAAATCTGACCAGAGTAAAGTTGCTACCGCAATGGCGACTAAAATGAGCGCCCCTCCCATCGTCGGGGTACCGGCCTTCTTCAAGTGGGCTTGTGGCCCGTCTTCGCGTACTTGTTGGCCCATTTGATTCAGGCTTAAGCTGCGAATCATCAGTGGCCCAACGATTAAAGAAATAAAGAGTGCGGTTAATGCCCCTAAAATGGCACGTAATGTGAGGTATTGAAAGACATGAAAAGCACTGTAAAAAGATTGAAGGTATTCTGTAAGCCAAATCAACATATCAGTTATCAGTTATCAGTTATCAGTTATCAAAGAGATAGATGTTGGCGAACCTTTGTTATCGCCCTTTTGACTGTCACATTGTCAATTTATTTAAGATGTTGACTGTCACAAGCATTGATATCTCGTCGCACTTGTTTTTGCCAATTTTTTAAGTGTAAACGGCGTGATAGCATATCTTGCAAATACAAACCGAATCCGTAGCGGCGAATTCTAAATAAATGTTGCTTCCAACGACTATGTAGATACAGACGCCAACGTAATCCGACTGTGTTCTTTAATAGCGGTAAGCCACTTAATGGATAACCTCTTTCAGTCAACAGGGGAGCGATTTTGCTTTCTGCTAATTGTATTTCGTACTCCGTTAATTGTTTACGCCATCTTTCCACGATGCTTGAATCGGGAAAGCTATAAGTGCTGGTTTTAACATAATCAAACATGCCCTGATTAAAGGGAATACCAATAAAATCACAAATTTGGCTGAGTTCTCGTTCTGGATTTTGAATCAAATCCTCATAGCGTACTGTGCAGTGTTGCTCTGCTGCTAATTGCGTACTCAGTTGCTGCCAAAGCTGTTCTGCGGTTATCCAACGATCCACTCCCGTAAACAGATTACCCGCCCATCCCATTAAAATATTTGAGCGAGCCACGTCGCGCCCATCACGAAGCAAATGAATGAATTTAGCCTCTGGCCAAATTTTGATCAAATGATGAAATTGATGATGAACGGTTGCCCCAACCAGAGGCTTGTTATCACGTTGTCGTTTTTGTTGTAAAAAACTATTGAGCAAAGTGGGATAATCGAAATTGTGATCCACCGTAAAATGCGTATTTAAAAAAATACGATTCGTGGATAAATAGTCGTAATAGGCCGGTAAATCAGGCCAATTACCGTTCAAATCAATTTGATTAACAGCATATTCAAATTCGTAGTTAAAAGCCATTTTAGGATGATGATCAAGCATTAAACGCAATAAAGTCGTTCCTGATCTTTCAGCGCCGACTAAAAAAATGGGCGTTATAATTTTCGTCATATTTCAGTTATCAGTTATCAGTTATCAATCAAGAAAATGGGCAACCACAAGGGATTGCCCCGAAAATGATGGCGGCCTGTTGGGGCAATTTATCCTGGTTGCCCCTTTCAAAAATCCGAAAACCCCAAACACTATAAAATCAAAAGCATCAAAAGGATTAGCAATAATCCCAGTACATTCCCCAAGAAATCTTGTCGGTTTTCCTCTTTTATCCGTTGTTTCAGCATTTGCCGATTCAAAAAATGGATAATCTTCGCGGGTTCATTCACTTGTTTTAATAAATCCAAATGAATCGGTAATGGATTTTCAAACAAGGTGAGTTTTTCAAGCTCAGACAATTTGTAAAATTCAAATGGGATCCTTGTCAGTTGATTATCGTTTAGATAAAGTCGTTTCAAACGAGACAGTTTGCCAATCTCAGAGGGTAACGCTTTCAGTTGATTATTATTCAAGTAGACTATTTCTAATTGCGACAAGTCACCGATTTTAGGCGGCAATGTGCTCAACTTATTGTCATTGAGAATTAATAATCGTAGCTGAGATAATTTTGAAATAACAGGCGGCAAAACCGAAAATCGATTATTGTTGAGATAAAGCCCTTCAAGACGAGACAATTTCGCCATTTGAAGTGGCAAATGACTTAATTGGTTCTCACTTAAATATAATACTTTTAATTGCCGCAATCGACAAATCGCTAAAGGCAACGTTGTCAATTGATTATTGCTCAGATAAAGTACTCTCAGTTGAGACAAGTTCACCAGTTGTCGCGGTAAAGTGGTTAACTGATTGCCACTCAAACCTAATTCTTCAAGGTGCGTTAATTCAAACAATTCCGGCGGTAAATCGGTTAATCCCTGATTAAAGAGATGCAGCACCGTTTTTTTCTCGTCAGCCGTTTGTTGAATGATGTCAAGTAATGCTTGATTATTCATTTATTAATCAATTCCTTTGCCCATTATGTGGTCATTTTTTGCGTTCTATCCGTTAAACATAAGGCAATACGATTCCGCTATGCAGAAATGGTTCACTCATTATTTTAATCATAATACCCTATTAAAGTTTAATGCGCTAACTACCAAAGCTGATCGCATCATTATCGGCCTCGCATTTGTGCTAGTCGTGTGGTTATATGCCCATTATTGGATAGGTAGCAACGACGCTGCTGATTACGCTTTAATTTGGGTAGCCAATCAGGCCCCTAAACGCTTCGATTTACAAGATGATCATCTGATATCGGTTGAAGGGCATTTAGGTGAAAGTGTTATCGAAGTCAAGGCCGGACAGATCCGTTTTTTAACCTCACCTTGTCAAAGCCAATATTGTATTCATGCTGGGTGGCTAACAAACAATGGAGAAGTTGTGGCTTGTTTGCCTAATCAGGTTACTATACAATTACGCGGCAATGAAAACCTGCAATTTGATTCTATTGCTTATTAAGTACTGAAGCACAAATAAACAGGTATTTTACCGCACCTTGGTTGCTAAAGCAGCCACCCGACATTGATCTCAAAAAAAATCCACCATGTCACCTTCAACACTGACTCAAACCTTACTCAGTTCCTTATTAGACAGCCCCGCCATTGTGGAAGTCGCTTCACAAGCGGGTGGATCGGTAATCTCGGTTTTAAGAGCACATTTCACCTTTACGGCTTCTGAAATCACGAAAGCCTATCAAGACGGTTGTGGCTATGCCTTTGTCGCGATCAGCGTGGGCTTGGATGCGCCGGATTCGCTGCTCAAAACGCTGCGCTATCCTAAAATCACGCGCGAATTTGCGGCCCAAATTGAAACCCATTATTGGCAACCTTTTGTGCAGGGCAATGAGGCCGTTCAAAAACAAGCCGATTTTCGCAAGCAAACTATTCAATCCCTCAAAAAATACGCGAAAAAAACGGATAAATTTTTTGAAATCAAAGCACTGACTGAAGAAGATTTATCGGCCCTCGTCAGTCATCGACAAAACTTGGCTATCACGGATATCGTACTCGAACAAATGCAAAGTGTCGAAGCCGTCGATGAACACTTAGCCGCATTTCTGCGTTTTGAGGGCCTGTTAGGCGATAGCGTTTTGTTTTTCTTTCGCGAATTGATTCGTCAGGATTCGCGTCTCAAAGACACCCAAAATGCGCTACAACAAGAACACATCTGTCTTGAACTCGAACACATTCAAGAGGCGATAGCTGATCTCAAAGCTTTACAAGCCAAATCCTCTTTTCTCGTTGATCCACAAAGAGTGCAACACTTGGAAACCGTTGAAGCCGCTTGGCAAACCCATCATCAACACCTCATGCGCTTTCAAAATCGATTTGAAAATCAATTAGATAACATACTCGACTGGGTGCAAGATGTGGACAGCACCTTAATCAAATTGGATGAAAAGCTGGATGAGGTGCAACAAACGGGGGTGGAAACCAAGGATTTGGTTGAACAAATCGCTGAGAAACTGGATGACTTGATCGCACAACGCGGCTTATCGAGACGAGTCAATCCCCGTGATGAATTGCTTCAATACGATAATGAGAGTCTTTCTCAGATCGAAACTTGGGTTCAGCAATTCGGCCGTTTACCCAGCCATCATCCACAATACAGTCAAATCTCGCTTAAAATGGGCACGGCCCTGTCTTCAACCGGTGATTTGGAACAGGCTGAACGGTTTTTTATGCAAGCCATTGAAAAAAGCAACTCGCCTGATGATCAAGGGCTGGCCTATTTTAATCTATTTCAGGTGCGCTGGCGCAAAGCGTTTACTAAAAATACCGTGGCCGATAAAGCACTCGTTTATGATCAAGCCTTACAAGCCTTACAAGCGGCGATTAAACAATCCAACCACTACGCATTACATGATATCAATAAAGGCTATTACCCGATTGAAAAAATGTTAGGTGCGGGGGGCATGGGTTGCGCCTTTTTATGTGAAAACCAGAATGAATTAACCGCGACACAACATCCCCGCGTGGTTGTGAAATGTTTCTGGGAAAATCTCAGTGGCAACCTAAAAGACGTGTTTAAAGAACCCTTTGCCTTGCACAAAAGCGCAGGCTTCGCGGTGCCCCAAGCTTTAGATTATGGGTATGCCGATAATCTCAAGAAACAAGGGCCTTATTTTGTGACGGAATACATTGACGGCGCGATAGATGGCGAAGCGTGGTTAGAAACAGAAGGGCCCTTGGATTTTCAAACCGGCCAAGACATCGCTTTACAAATTGCC